>JGI2924J29684_1078002_pt1 | contig 27511 bp, 28 predicted proteins | sample BenlonsequencITS_FD_29684 | JGI IMG/M metagenome (IMG submission 29684)
TGTTCGTCTGTTCCGTCGCAAAAATAAACTGCAGCGTGAAATTCAGGACATTGAGAAGAAGATCCGTGACAACCAGAAGCGCGTGCTGCTGCTGGACAACCTGAGCGACTATATCAAGCCGGGTATGAGCGTTGAGGCGATTCAGGGCATCATCGCCAGTATGAAAAGCGACTATGAAGATCGCGTTGATGATTACATCATCAAAAATGCCGAAATCTCCAAAGAGCGTCGCGACATTTCCAAAAAGCTGAAAGCGATGGGCGAAATGAAACACGCCGATGTAAAAGCCGAATAATGCGCTACGGCAGTGGGAGCGTATATCAGGCTCTCACTGCAGTTTGACCCCGCCAGTTACCATCTTGAGTAAATGTTGTTTTGGCCAGTGTCGGGTAAGTTTTTTCTCTGCCAGCTTACTTTTCAGGCGCGCAATGTCATGACGTTTCCGGTCCAGCATCAGACCCACCACGCTACCGCTATGCGCCACATTCAATCCGTATAAATCGCACTCTTCGACCAGCGACAGCAGGGCGGTAAATCCCGGCTTAGGTAACAGAGTCTGGCTGGCGATAGCGCTAAGTGTTGCCGCCTCACCCAGTCGGAGCGGATTTTGCGTTATACAGGCTTCCTGCACCAGACTCCAGGCCTGCTGCAAGGTAGCTGAACTTGCTAGTAATTTCTGCCGCCGGGGGAGACGGTGATAATCTTGCGTTCGTAGCGTGGCCGGGCTTTCCAGCACCAGCAAATCGAGTGGCGGCGGTGGTTCGCAGGCGATTTGCGTCGCCGCATTATTATGATCAAACAGCGTTAACTGATGAAAAACGGTGCTATCGGTGGGTTCTATTGAGACACAAAGCCGTGCAAGGGTAGCTTCATCCAGCGAATGGCCAAGATGATGCGCCGTTGCCACCGCCGTAGCGGCGATATCTGCGGTGCTGCTGGCCATGCCTTTGGCAATGGGAATTGACGAACGCACGTCGACGCGAATCTCGTTACTCCAGTGCGCAGGATACTGCCAGTGCGCCAGAATGCGCTCCACCATCGCCCGCGACAATGGGCGCTCGTTTACCAACGGCGGCGCAGCCGTGACTGCTACGGTGCTGTACCAGTCAACCGGGCAGGAGACCAGTTTCTCACTGCCCAGAATCCATCCCTGGATAAGTTCCCCGCATGAGGCGGGGCATTGCGCAACAGCCACGTTATTACCTTTCAGGTACGAATAGGGTGCGCGCATAGTGTCATGGTAAAAGTGTTATTACCATGACTTACCGCAATTCGTCGTATAACGCTCTCAGGCTGGTACACAAAGCCCTTCCGTGGCCGGTAGCGCAATGCGCATAACGTCTTGTGCGATCATTAACTCTTCGTTGGTGTTGATGACGGCGACTTTCACCAGGGCGTTCTCCGTCTGGATAAATGTCGCATTACGCTGATTTTTCTCTTCATCAACGGCTAAGCCTAAAAATTGCAAATTATGGCAAACCGCCGATCTGGCGCACGCTGAGTTCTCACCAATGCCCCCAGTGAATACCAGCGCATCCAGTCCACCCATTTGCATGATATAACTGCCAATGGTGGCGCGAATGCGTTCGGCAAACAGGGTGAGAGCGAGTTTAGCCTGTCGGTTACCGGTATCGGCTGCCTGTTCGACATCGCGGTAATCAGACGACACGCCAGAAACGCCCAGTAAGCCTGACTCATTATTTAATAACTGATTCAACTGTTGCGGCGTTTTGCTTTCGCGCTGGGCTATCCACGGCAGAATAGAGGGATCAATATCTCCGCTACGGGTGCCCATCATCACGCCTGACTGCGGCGTAAAGCCCATCGACGTATTGACCGAATGCCCGTTTTTGATGGCGCAGACGCTGCTACCGTTTCCAAGATGACAACAAATCACCCGTAATGCGCTGAGTGGTACGCCCAGCTTTTCAGCCAGAGCGCCGCTGACATACTTATGGCTGGTGCCATGAAAGCCATAACGGCGAATCCCCAGTTCGGCGTAATAACGCCAGGGAAGCGGGTAAATATAGGCGGGTTCATCCAGCGTCTGGTGAAATGCCGTATCAAACACGGCTACGGAAGGGGCATCAGGCAACAGTTGACGAAAAACGTGAATACCCAATGCGTTTACCGGGTTGTGAAGTGGAGCCAGTTCAGCAAGACGTTCGATTTGCGCTAACGTTTCATCCGTGACCAGCGTCGAGTCTTTAAAAAACTCACCGCCGTGCGCCACACGATGGCCCACCCCGTCAATGTCCCGCAGACTGTTAATGATTTGATAACCCAGCAACTTTTCCAGCAGCAGCGTTACCGCATCGCGATGATCGGCAACGGGGACGGTTTCCTGCCATTTTTGGCTGAGTGTCTTAATTGTCACCTGCGCATCCGCCATTCCAATACGCTCAATCAACCCCTGGCAGCGCATGTCGCCTTGCGGCATCGCCAGTAACTGAAATTTCAGCGATGAGCTGCCCGCGTTAATTGCCATTATGTTGTGCGTCATAAAGATTCCTTAGCATTCAAAAAAGCAGCCATTTCATCAAATCCGGATTTTGTTACCGAGCTGGTGATAAAAACCTGTTGCGCGCCAGCCTGTTCCAGCCAGGTGCGGACACAGGAAATCAGCGGTGGACTGGCTAAATCAGATTTGGTGACGATCCCGATCGTGGGGCGGTTCATCGGTGCGGTAAACCCCGGTGAAAAAGGCGACCACGCGGCGTCAGCGTTAAGTACCAGTGCGATAACCTCCGCGTCGCAGGCGCTGGTCAGCAGGGCGCTGTAGAGACAGCGGTTTTCCAGATATTCCCCTGGCGTGTCGATGGCGGCGGGGGACCAGATAATCGTCTGCGTTTTTTGATAATGGAGCGTCTCTCCACGCCAGCACTGCATTAATGAGGTTTTACCGCACCGCGAAGGGCCAATGAGCATGATGCGTTTCATGGCATTACGTCCGCGTAACGGGGCATGAGGTGAAACGCATCATTCCGCTCAGCGTGCGCGTGACTTGTTTAAGCGCATACTCAACGGCTGAAACATCGCCGGTCAACACCACTGCGCCCGTGAAACGATCCAGAAAACCGATCTCGACGGCGCCTGATTTTGTGGCGATATCGCAGGCAATGATAGACGCCTCGCTGGGCGTAATCGTTAAAATGCCGATGGCGGCAACCGCATCCGGCAGGCCCAGTTTTTTAAATAAATCCTTACCGGGATTGGCGATCAGATGCGCCAGCGTCACTTGTTTACCGGGGACGTACTCCTGAATCATACGTTCGGTCGTGGTGTGTATTTCCATTATCCCTCCACCATCTGTCGCCACATAGCCTCATGCGGACGCGGGATCACAGAACGGTAAACTAATAGCCCTTTCTCTCCGGCGCTTTCGCTGGCTACCGTCACGGCGTTATTAACGTCAGAGATATCACCCGCCACGACCATATAGCACTTCCCGCCAATGCCGAAGGCCATGTGGACGCGTACCAATGTCACACTGGAGGCTTTTACCGCCCGATCGGCGGCGCTGATACAGGCAGCCACGCTCCAGGTTTCAACAATACCAATCGCCTGACGCTGCTCCACGGCGTTTAACCCGCTAATGGCGGGTAAGACGCTGGCATGGATGTTCGCCAGCACCAGGCTGTCGACGAGCATCTCGCCTGCCAGAGAGACGCCCGCGGCTATTGCCTGTTGCACTGCGCCGACATCGCCGCCCAGCATCAATAAAAACTTACCCGGACAGATTGTTTTGCTCATCAGGAGCGACACATTGGCGCTTTTTAGCATCGCATCGCCAGCTTCCATTCCTTTGGCGATGCTGGTGAGTTCTAAAATACCTATTGCCTGAGACATAATTAACCTCTTACGACCGTGATGGCCTCATCGGTGATTTCGTGAACGATGCCATCAATACTGGCGTGAATGGGCGCGCCTAATGCGTCTTGCGGGATGTCAGCGATACATTGTCCTCTCACTACGCGATCGCCTTTTTGTACGCAGGGGATCGCGCTGGCGCCGATATGCTGGCGCAGCAGTAATATGACCCAGTCAGGCTGCGGTTCGAACGGGGTGAATGGCGCGTCGTGATACCAGTCGTTTAAACCCAGTTTGGCGATCAGCCGTTTGATGGGAATCAGACGGTACTTCGCCATCTCATCCGCCGGGTGGAGCGGTCCTTCGTAGCGCTGATGCTGCGCCCTGAGTTCGCGCTTAAGCATCCGATTGATGCGAACCGGGGAGATGCCCACCGGGCAGGCGACGCTTTCACAAACGTTACATTCCGAGCAGGTCAGCGCGCTGAGTAAGAGCTGGGGCGTCGCGGCCTGGTGATAATTAACGGCGCGTACCAGCAGATGCGGCGATAGCTCATGACCGATTAAGTGTCTTGGGCAGAGCTCCGTACATAACCGACATTGCTCGCAAACCGTCCTGGCGATCGCGAGAATTGTGCGATCGTCTTGCATCCGACGCGCGATCAAAGGATGCGTTTTGGGTAATACCAGCAGGCCGCCAGTCGTCTTCGTAACGGGCGCATCCAGAGAAGGGATGAGACTTCCCATCATCGGACCGCCATTAATAAAACCAGGATTGTCCACCGTTGCGCCGCCCGCAATCGCCAACACCTCGCGTAACGGCATCCCCAGCGGAACCGTTAATGTCAGAGGTCTTGCTACTGCGCCATTGACCGTTAACGTTCGACGGGTAACCGGATACTGCTGCTCAACTGCCCTGGCGATATTCAGTACCGTCTGTACATTGTTCACCACCACGCCAACGCTGACAGGCAGCGCGGCTGGCGGGACGCGACGACCTGTTGCCAGCCATATCGTTAATACTTCATCACCGGCAGGGTAGACATCCGGCAGCATATGCAATCGGATGGCTGGCGTCAGTAACGGCGTCAACGCTTTGATTGCCGTCTGATATTTTTCTTTAAGCGCGATGATGCCCTCACGCGCGCCGGTTGCTCTCATGGCGTACTGCACGCCACGAATCAGCCGTGAAGCTTGTAAGGCCATCAGTTGCTGATCGACTTTGAGCATAGGTTCGCATTCGGCGGCGTTAACCAAAAATGTGTCGACCTGCGCCTGTAATTTTACGTGAGTAGGAAATCCTGCGCCGCCAGCGCCTGTCACGCCAGCGGCGCGCACGCGATCGCGGATAGTTTGCGCGTCGCAATCGGCGAGGTTGACGGTTGAAGCAGTATTCATAACAGCGCCTCCAGTAGCTCTCTTATAGCGCTGGCATCAGTGGTTCGCGGGTTGGTTTGCAATGTGATATCCGCCAACGCCGCTTCCGCCATAGCAGGAATACGCGGTGTATAAGCCTGTTTTTGGTCTTTCAGCGCTTCAGCAAGCGTTGGGATGGCGCACTGCTTTTTGAGCTGTTCAATGCGCTGCGTTAAGGCATTGAGACAAGTGGTTTCGTTAGCGCTTTCCGGGCATAAACGGCAGACTTTGGCGAGTCTGGCGTATCGCTTCGCAGCGCGTGGGTCGCGTGCATTAAAGCGGATAACGGAGGGAAGCAATAAAGCGTTGGCAAGCCCGTGCGGCAGATGAAACTGCCCGCCTAACTGGTGGGCAATCGCATGGTTTAAACCAAGTCCGGCCTGGCTGAACGCCATACCGGCTAACGTTGACGCATTGTGCATTTTGCCGCGTGTTGCCAGACAATCGCCTTTGTTTACCGCCACGGGAAGATACTGAAAGACGATTTGCGTCGCTTTTTCCGCCAGGGCATCTGTGAAGTCGTTGGCGCGTAGCGAAACATAGGCTTCCAGCGCGTGGGTCAATACATCCACGCCCGTATTCGCCGTAATAGTGGCGGGTACACTGACCACCAGCATCGGATCGAGAATAGCCATATCCGGATAAAGCGAGTTATTAAATAATGGATATTTAATTCCTTTATCAGGATCGCTAATAACACAGGCGCACGTGACTTCAGATCCCGTTCCGCTGGTGGTAGGGATAGCCACGCAGGTTTCAATTTCGATGCCAAATTCTCGGCTGAACCAGACGATAGCTTTTGCGGCATCCAGCGCGGAACCGCCGCCAAAACCAATCACAACATCAGGATTCAGGGACTGCATTTGCGTAATACCCTGTACGACCGTACCGATAGTAGGATCCGGCGTAATGTCGCTAAAAACGCTGAGACGATTATTTGCTGGCAAGGCATTACGTAGCGTATCAAGCAGCGGCGATCGCGCCAGAAAAGCATCACAGATAATCCAGATATGTTTATTCGTAAAACGCTTAAGCGCCTTCAGACTGCCCTGACCGCTATACAGCCTGGTTTGTAGTGAAAAGGTATTCATTACAACCTCGTTAGCGGATAGAAAAGCCGTTAGTGAGTACGCAACGCCGCGAACGGGCGAATGTGCGTGCTGACGTCGTACCTTCTCCGGTCGGCGTGGCGATAGTGAAAGTGGTAAAACCTTCTCCGCCGACGCCGATACCCGCATATGACGGGCCATTTTTAACGAATATGGAGGTCTGTAAGGTACGCGCCGCCAGATTCAGACGTGACACATTTTCTGAATGCATAATCGCGGTATGGTGAAGGCCCGCTTCGACTTTTAGCGCCAACGCCAGCGCGCTATCAAAATCGCTGACTTTCACAATGGGCAGCATGGGCATCAGTTGTTCACACGTGACCCACGGATCGTTGGCATTCACCGCCGCGATGAGCAGGCGAGGCGTTTTTGCTGGTGTTGCGATGCCTGATGCTTCCAGTAGCGTCGCCGGGCTCTTACCCACCAGTTTTTTATTCGCATGACCATCCTGTAGACAGACGGTACGTAATTTATCCGTGTCCGACGGGCTGAGAAGCAGCGCGCCAAACGCTTGCATCTGCTGAATCAGGCGTTCTGCAACGCTCTCGACAACAATCAGGCTTTTCTCGGCAATACAGGGCAGATTGTAATCAAAGGCGGCGCCGTTAATGATATCCTCCGCCGCTTTAACCAGATCGGCGGTTTCATCGACGATGCAGGGCGGATTCCCTGCGCCAGCGCCAATCACTTTTTTGCCGCTTTTCATGCCCATCGCGACAATACCCGGGCCGCCCGTAATCGCCAGCACGGCGATATCAGGATGCGACATCATCTGCTGTGTCGCTTCAAAGGTAGGTTCTGCCACGGTGACGAGCAGATTACGTATGCCGCAGCAGCGAAAAGCGATCTCTTCGATCATCCCGATCAGCTTGAGCGACACTGATTTTGCGCCGGGATGAGGGCTAAAATAAACGCTGTTTCCCGCCGCCAGCATACTGATGCTGTTGTTAATAATCGTTTCTGTCGGGTTAGTGCTGGGCGCAACGGAGCCGATAACGCCAAACGGCGAATATTCAAACAGCACCATCCCGCCGTCGCCGGTGAGCGCCGTTGTGGTGAGATCTTCAATACCCGGTGTGTTATCCAGCGCGGCTTTGTTTTTGAGGAGTTTATCTTCTTTATTGCCCATTCCCGTTTCGGCTGCGCTTTCTTCCGCCAGCGAAGCCAGATGCGGCGCCAACTCCTCGCGCATAGCGTGAATAATGGCGCTGCGCGTTTTTAGCGGGCATTGTTGGTAGCGTAAGAAAGCCTGATGCGCGGCGCGAATCGCCTCATCAACAGTCTGAAAAATGCCGTTTCCTTTCGTTTGCGTTTTTTCCGGCGTTAGCTGTTCGCTTAAAATATTGCGGATCAGCATCTCAAGTTCAGATGTATTCATTGATATGTTCTCACGTCAATCGCCGCAATGGCGGCTTGTGCAATATCCATGTCCTGTTCAACGCTTCCGCCGCTGATACCAAGGCCGCCAATCAGTACACCGTTACGCCACAAGGCGAATCCGCCGCCAAAGGTGACGATTTTCCCCTGCATATGGGTGTCCAGACCATAAAGCGCAGCGCCAGGCTGGACGGCGGAGGCGAGTTCATGGGTGGCGGATTTCATGGCCACGGCGGTCCAGGCTTTTTTGGGCGCCAGTTCGCTGCTGACCAGCAACGCGTCGGGCATCCGCCAGGTCACGGTTGGCGTGCCGTTACCATCGACAATACTGATAACAACCGGAACATGAAGCTCTTCTGCCCGCGCCACGGCGGAGCGAATTAGCTGATGGAGCTCCTGAAACGAAAGGGACATAGAAGATTCCTTAATGGTTGAGGGATAAGTTGAGGCGAGATAACGTCTGGTCACTTCGTTAATAATGTGGCGCTGGTGAGCGTCATGATCTTCTGCACGCGCCAGTGCGTACAGACAGTCGGACAGACGGTTGATATAACGCATCAGTACCTGTCTGACGGCAATGTCCGCGCTCAGTTCCACCAGGCGTCTTTCAGCTCTACGCGCAAGCGTTCGCGCAAAGTGCAGTCGGCTCGCCGCTTCGCAGCGACCCGGTAAAATAAAGCTGTGTACAACGGCAACGCGTGACATTGCCGCATCTATCGCCGCTTCCAGTACGGCAATTTCTTCGGTGCTGATATAACGCTGACCTGGATTAGGCTGTTCACTTTCACTGGCCAGTTCGGCGCTAAACCAGAAGATCTGCTGCTGGATAGATTCGATAAAGCGACGATGCTGTGGATGGTGCGTGGTGCAAGCGCATAAGCTTAATGCGGCATTAAGTTCATCCAGCGTGCCATACGCTTCGACGCGTGGATGCGTTTTACTGACGCGTTGTCCGCTAAATAAAGCCGTGGTGCCTGCATCGCCAGTTCGGGTGTAAATCGCCATAGTTCACCTCAATGTGAAAGCGTATCGACAATGCCGACAACCGCGAGATCGATGGCTTCGTTAGGACCGGAAAAAACATGCCTGGCGCTGGAGCCGCTACTGAGCAGAACCAGTTCGCCAACGCCAGCGCCTACGGAGTCAACGGCTACTTCGTCGCCATTAACAGGCTGTGGCGGAAGCTGTTCGTCAGCACTGACTCTGCGTACCAGCAAGAGCTTTTTCCCGACCAAAGAGGGTGATTTTTGCGTGGAAACCACTGCGCCTGTGACACGAGCCAGATACATGATTTACTCCTGCCTAATCAGTTGAATGTTTCGGACGCTGGCCGCTTCGTAGGCCGGTGCGGTAACGATGCATCGGCGACGAAGTACCAGAATCTGGCACGTTAGCCGGACAATGTCGGAATAACTCAGGAGTTGACCCGAGTGCAGAATGATGGCTTGGCCTTTTTCATCACAAAAGCTCAACGGCAGACGCGCCAGTCTTTTCACCGGTAAGGATGCTAACAAAGTACGCCGCAGCGATATTTGTACGTTGACCCCCAGCGCAAGTGCGCAGTGGATCTTCATAGCGGTAATATCGCTGTCGTTTTGTTCAGCGATCCTCCTGAGCAGAGGCAGTTCCGCCAGCAAAATGCGCAGATTGCCATACCGGGAAAACAGCGTGCGTGAATCGGCGTCCCGGAGCTGGGCTGTGCTAAGCGTAATTTTGCTTTGCGCCCGTCGCTGCAGACGAAAGACGACCTCTTCAACAATGCGTTGTACTTTGTCTTCGTTCATCGTCGGGCTACCAAAGAAGCGAAAGTATGAGGGTCGTCGGCACCAGCGGCATTAGCTTCATCCGTGTCGATATGCATCTCCAGACGCATATCCGGCGAGACGCGAATCGCGACATTGTCGAAAATAAGCCTGCGTTCGCTGCCTTCAATGGCGACAGAAACGGTATCGCCATGCGCCACGCGGAAGATCAGCGCATCAAGCGGGGACATATGAATGTGGCGTTGAGCGACGATGACGCCGGACGCTAACTCCAGTTCGGCGAACGGGCTTATCAGACGAATGCCCGGCGTTCCCTGCAAATCACCAGACATACGTAGCGGCGCGGCGATACCTAATGTCCTGGCGTCGGTCCGGGATATTTCAACCTGGCTTACGTTTCGCAGCGGGCCCAGCAGTCGAACCTTTTTTAACTGACTTTTAGGGCCAGCCAGCGTGATGGTCTGTTCCGCCGCGTATTGTCCCGGTTGTAGCAGCGCTTTTTTTTCGCGGATGGCCTGTTCGGGGAAAAGTCGCGCGTAATCTGCGGCGCAGAGATGGATATGCCGATTTGAAACACCGAGCGGAATGGGGCGATTGCGCAGCTCATCCAGCACTTTATGAACCGTGGATTCAAGAAGCGTTTTATCCATTACGCGTCACCTCGTTTTCCTGAATGCAGACATTGCGTGCGGGGTTCGCCCTTTTGGCGCTTGCAGGCAGGGTCCAGGCATAAATTGCAGCTAATAAGAGGCGATAAATCTTGCTGTACTTCCGGCAGTTGAGGTTCCTTAATCGGCGCTGCCTGCGCAATGGCGGGAGCGGATTCGGGGATAACGGCTAAAATACCGTCTCCTGGCCTGGCGATCACTTTATGAGCAATCAGACCATGCCGTTGGTCGGCAAAACTTGCGCCGGTGATGATGGCCGCCTGAATGGAGGCCACATCACCGGTGATTTTGATCACCGTCCAGCCTGAGCCGTGAGTTTTTTCGAGGCCCACCAGCGTGATGGAAGCGGCTTTCGCCATGACATCCGCGCAACTGATGGCTAATGCCAGACCACTAACTTCAAGTAATCCCAGTGATTGCTTCACGCTGTGCTCCTTATTTGCTGCCAGTCAGGCGGATTTAGGTAAAATAGCCTCAACGTCGCTATGCGGACGCGGAATAACATGGCAGGATTTCACTTCGCCTACCGCGCTTGCCGCGACGCTGCCCGCATCAACGGCTGCTTTCACCGCGCCGACATCGCCGCGAACCATAACGGTGACGAGACCGGAGCCAATTTTTTCATAGCCAACCAGTTGCACATTGGCAGATTTCACCATGGCATCAGCGGCTTCAATGGCGCCGACCAGCCCCTTTGTTTCAACCAGTCCTAGTGCGTTATTCATACTGCTTTTCTCCTGTCGATGATGAGTCACATTCCCTGAAAGGAATGCCTTTAACCAGTCGCGCAGCGTTATTGCCGGTGCATCGCTGAGCGCAGTTGTTTTGGTGATACGTCAGCGTAAAAAGCGGCGCTGATGGGGGAAGATTTTTGTAATGCACTATCAGTTTTTCCCGATCGCAAGCGATGCCGACGAGCAAGGGGGAGCGGCTGGCGGCAAGCCATGCCTGATAGATCACCTCGCCAGCCTCTTGTTCCTGCACGACCCAGGGTATGCCTTCTTCCTCAATACCCAGCAATACGTGTTGCCAGTCGGATATATGGCATCTCAGAGTGGTGATAACGATAGCGGGTAAATTGTGATTACTTTCCATGAGCAAATGCCTTATGCCAGGAGAGAATCAGCCCTGTGGCGACAGCGTTTCTTGGGCCTTCTGTCCCACGAATATTGCCGCGTCCGGCCACCAGACGATAATGCGCCAGCGCGTCGGTAACGAGCTGCGGTACTTCGAAATCAAGCGCCGAACCACCGACCAGGACAACAAACGGAATGTCGCGGATATTGCCCGTTGGGCTGACCTGGCGTAGCGCCCGCAATGCGTTGGTAACAAATACGCGCTCTTTTGCGCTGCGGCGAATAGCGCGCACTTTTTCCAGCGCTATATCTCCCGGAAGCGGCACCAGTTCATCGGGTTTGACGACGCAGACACGAGCGAATACTTCAGGAGGAAGCGGAGCGGGGAAGAACTGAACGCTGCCATCCTCATGGCGAAGGTGAAAAAGACTTTCCACTTTTGCTAACGGGTATTTTTTGATCTCTTCCGCAAGGTAGCGATCGTTAAGTCCTAGCTCACGCGCAATAATCATCGTGACCATATCGCCCGCACCAGCGAGATGCGTGGCGATAATTTCACCTTTGGGATTAATGATGGAAGCATCTGTTGAGCCTGCGCCTAAATCCAGAATAGCCAGTGGGCGCGTTGTGCCGGGCGTGGTTAGTGCGCCCAAAATAGCGGCTTCCGCTTCTGCGCCGCCGACCTGGACGTCAATGCTGAGTTTTTGCTCAATCTCACGTGCAATCATGGCCATCTGGAGACGGTCCGATTTCACCATTGAGGCTATGCCTACTGCTTGCTCCAGGGAAAACTCTCCGGCCAGTCCGCCCGTCACGCTCACCGGTACGGAGGTATCAACAGCCAATAAATCCTGGATAAAGATTTCAGCGCTGGGTTTGTTGGTCAGTTCCGCCATCGTTTGACGGACATGCTCCAGCATTCCGCCGATGTTGGTGCCAGCTTCGCCTGTGACATTATCAAGCTGGGGACAGTTGCTCACAGCTTTCATAATGGCATCGGCGCCAGCGGCGACGTCAATGCGCAGAGTGCGTCCCTGTGAAAGTAGCTCAATATTGCCAGCGGGTATCGCGCGGGCTTTCACATCCCCTGAAGGCGTTTTCACCACCACCGCCGAGCGGTTGCCAATGAGCGCGCGTGCCATCGGCACAATATTTTTGGTTTCTTCCGAATTAAGATTAAAGACGGTGGCAATGCCGTAAGGATTAGACAGCGTTTCGATCACTTTTCCAGGAACGGCAACTTCTATTGCCGCCAACATTCCCAGTGGAATTCGGTCGATATACCGTACTTCATCTACGACAGGCAGCGGTTTTTCCAGCCGGTTACTGACCAGCACGCCATCATCTTGCTGTAAAATAGCGCCGGTTAGCTGATAACCGGCGCGTACAGCGGCATTGATCATGGTGGCGACGTCAGCAAAGTCAAAAGCGGAAGACACCACCAGAATGTAAGGTTTATCTGCCGGGCAGGTGAGCAGTTCTTGCGGCGTAATCGTTACGCCAATGCCCAAACCCACGCCGCCTGGGGTCTTGGGGTTATGGCCGATCATCGTTGATTCGGTGATGATGGTTTCCGTTATGGTCTCCATCGCTACATCGCCGATAACCGGGGTAGCTTCATTGATGCGAATAAGCGAAATATCGCTGACATTGATGCCTGCGTTTTTTGCGGCAAGCGCAAGCGCCTCCTGAATGCCGAACACATTCCGCAATGTGCCTTTGATTCCGGTGGTTTCGGCTAGCGCGCTGCTTTTTATTATCAGCTCGCCTGAATCACTCAACGCTGCCAGTGCGACTTCCGTTGAGGAGTTACCGATGTCTATGCCAGCTATATATTGCATATCCGCTCCCGCGCTTAATCGTCGCCTTTGAGTTTTTTGCGTTCGACATACAGCGTCGCGGCTTCACGAACGAAAGCAGCGCATATCTTTGCCTGATAGCGTGATTCCAGATCGTCCGCGATGGCCATCAGCTCTTCTTTTGTGGAGCGATAGGGACGCAGGGCGTTGTAGATTTCGAGGATGCGATCGTCGGGTACGGCGGTTAACTCTGCCGCACGTTCGAAGTTCATCGCGAGGCGATCGCGCCCGGCATCTTTAGCGATAGCCGCCTGAATACGCAGTGTTTCTGGCGTAATTCGCATATCCTGGGCGGTGACGTTGTCGCTCAGTACGTTTTCCAGCGTGAAATCATCCAGCGTTTTATTGGTGGCGGTTTTTACCCATTCCGGATGTTTATTTGCCAGCGGATAATCGCTGACTTTCGCCGTGTGCGTTGACGTTCCCACGGCGGCCGACACAGAGGTTTGCCCCTGCAGGCTATTCATGCGGCTTAACACGTCCCGAACCATCGATTCAATTGCTTCGGTATTCATGGAGGTATCCTTTTTTAAAGCGCCACGCGCAGTTCTTGCGGGTTTTTACCCGTCACAACGTATTTCGTTTCTTTAATGTGCAAAATGGCCGATTTTGCCTGGTACTTCGGACGAGCCATTTGATCGTTCAGCGTTGGGACTGGCTGTGGTGATTCGCGTTTTGCGTAGCGCGCGGCGTTCTTACCAATCTGGCGATAGGTCTCCAGCGTCAGAAGCGGCGCCTGTGGAAACAGCTCCAGGTTAGAAAGCGGCGGCAGGCCTTGCTGATGAATCACCGTTGTACCCTTTGACTGAATGCCGATAGAAATACCAGACCCGCTCAGTCGGTTGCCCTCAACGGCTACAAAGGCGACATCGGAAGATTTAAAACAGCGAATGACACGCGCTTTGATACCTTCTTCTTCAATTCCGGCAATGACTTCACGCAGAATGCTTTTATGCGGTAATCCGACAATATTGACGGTCTGTGACAGGCCAAACGCTGGTCCAACGGCAATGACGACTTCATCCTGCTGCGTTCCCTGTTTCGCTTCGCCAATCTCCGTCAGAAAACTTTCTCCGCCAGGTGCTGCTTTCTGCGCAACGGCGGTTGCTGAGGGGGCATGAAACGAAACCGGCGTGTCGCTGGTTTGCATTTCTGACAGTACGTCTTCGATTATCTGACGCAGCAGTTTTTCATTAATTTCCATTTTTCACCCCTTAGCCAAGTTCGTTGGGATCGAGTGCGCCAGGGATATTTTTAATCTCTTCCCAGCGTTCGCCTTGCAGGCGATAACCTGTTGCCGGTCCGGCATAATCATTAACGTCGTTCACCGCCGAGAGCACTTGTCCACTGCCGACGATAATGGCGGAAGTATGCAGGTAGTCTCCGGTCAGCTTGGCTTTCTGAATGTTGAGCATGTCCTGAGCGACATCCGGGAAGCCGCCTTTGGCAAGCGCTTTCACCACTTCCAGACCGTTACGGTTTTTGTTGATGATGTCCTGCGCGAACTTAATATCTTCAACGATGTTGCGTTCAGGCATATCTTTCGAACCGTGAGCGTAAGTTGCGGCCTCAACCTCTTCATCGGTGATCGGCGGCAACCCCATACCGGCAAAGACGGCCTGTAGCGCGCGGGCGGCTTTATTGCGGATAGCGATAACGTCTTCTTCGCGAACCGGGCGCAGACCGCCGTCGACTTTCAGGTCGCGTTGAATGACGTTGTAATCGTCAAAGTCTTCGGCATCTTCATTAGAGCCGGCGAACATGTTGTCGTAGTTCGGTACCGCGGAATAGCCGGAGGAAATAAAGTCGGTCCCCGGCAGAAACTGCATCAGCAGGCGCGCAGTACGGCGCATATCCGAGTGCGTGAAGGTCTGATCGTTGCTGGAGGCGCATTCCAGATCTAACGACGAGCAGATTAAGTTTTCCGCCAATACGGCGCGGATGCCTGACGGTACCGCGGACGGTACGCCAATACAGCTGACCGATCCGTTTTGCAGCCCCTGAACGCCAGCCGCTTTGGTGATGTAAATGCAGCGCGCTTCCAGATAAAGCATGGATTTGCCTTCGGCATAGCCCATCTGCACTTCTGAGCCGGAGCCGGAGGTAAAGCGCATTTTCAGGCCACGAGAGGCGTAAGAAGAGGCCAAAAAGCCTTTCGACCACGGCGTATCATCGCCATCGGTAAAGACCGGTTCAGTACCGTAAACGGAAATTGTTTCGGCGTAGCAGGTATGGCCCAGCATCCCGAGTTTGAGCTCGGTGGCTTCTTCCAGCGAACACTGGGTCAGTACGCCGGGACGACCCACCTGTGAGCCGACAAGAAGGGCAATAGCGTTGAACGGCGCATAACGCGCTACTGCTACCGTGGTCTCCTGTTCATCAAATCCACGCCATGCGCCTTCGGCGGCATCCGCAGCTATCTGTACCGGATTATCTTTGACGTTGGTGACGTGCGCCTGCTGAGATGGTGTGCGACGAGCGCGCATTTTTTGCATCGCCATCATCATCTCAACCACATTCATCTGCGAGACGACTTCGACAATTTTTGCCGGCGTCATGGCGGTAGTGAGTGGAACAATGTCGCTGCGTTTCACATTAGGGTCACACAGCATATTGGCGAGCTTTACGGAGTCCATCGCCATAACTTCTTCCGCCCGCGCCAGATTGATGCCGTAACGGGCAATAAAGTGGTCAATCAGGTCAAAATCACTCACCGGTTTACCGTCTAACTCCGTGACGGCGCCGTTAACGATTTTGATAGACGGTTTTGGGTCGTTCGGGCTTTCCATTGCAATGAAGCCTTCTTCGATCCACTCCTTAACGAAACCGTCCTGGTTTACAGGGCGTTTCGCCAGCGCTTCAAATCTTTTCGATCTCATGAATCAGCCTCACGGATATCAGATATAGGACAGGCGATCGTTTTTCGGTTCGTCACCGAGAGTCGCAAGGACGGTTTTGCCAATTTCACGAGCGGAGATCACGGCCTGACGCACTGCGCCGGAATCACCGGAAATGACCAGAATCGCTTCGTTGCTAAAGCTGGTGCCGTGTGCCGGAGAGCTATACGCTACGACGTCAACGTTGGCGGATTTCAACGCGGTATCAGCCATCAGTACGCCGACGGAAGCAGGGGCGCCGACAATTACGCCGCAGGCGCGTCCAACCGGCGCGCCAAAGGCTTTTTCAAGCGCATAGCTGGCGCGTGCGGTATATTGCAGCTCAATGTGTCCAGCTTCATTGGCGTAAACATCGCCGAAGGTACGGTCGAGCTCTTTCAGTGCGACTTCGATCCCGCGTTTTACGTCGGAAACGTCGTTTCCGCCTAAAATGATCAGCGAGCCGTGACCCGCGCCGCCTTTGGTATCGCGGGTTAGCTCAATACTGACCACCTCAGTGTTAGTCGCTTTGACCGCTTCATCCGCGGCCATAATATGGGGGCCTGCGCCAGTACGGGCGCCAAGAATACCGATGGAGCGGTAGCATTTTTCGAGTTTCATCGCCTCTAACAAGGCGCTGTCTACATTGGCGATCACCAGACCGATGGTGTCGCCAATCGCGGTACCGACGAATTCCGTTAAACTGCAGCTTTTTTCTGCCATAGCCGTCTCTCGTTTGGGATGGGGGGTATCAGAACTAACCGTTTTTTCCGGCGTCGCCACACGGGCAATCACTTGCGCCATGATCTGTTCCACCAGTTCATTGCTACTCATGGGTTAATTCCTTTTGGTAAGATTTTTTCTACATCGGTATGTGGGCGTGGGATAACGTGTACGGCTTTTACGTCTCCTACATTTCGGGCGGCTGCCGCGCCAGCGTCGGTAGCCGCTTTTACCGCGCCGACGTCGCCGCGAACGATAACCGTCACCAGCCCTGAGCCAATTTTTTCGTAGCCGACCAACATCACATTGGCTGATTTCACCATTGCGTCTGCGGCCTCTATGGCGGCAGTTAAGCCTTTGGTTTCTACCATTCCTAACGCTTCTTGTTGCATAAAGACCTCGCCTGGGTTTTCCCGATAGTGATGACTATAAGAAGATGCGAGGAAAAAGAATGGCTGACTTGCTGTTGAGCATCAGAAAATAATGGGGGAGCAATATGACTAAATTGCTTTTTGTTTTTATAACCTATTGATAATTAATGTTTAATATATTCTTATTTATATGATTATTTTGCTTTCGTTATTTCATTTTTACATTTTTGTTAGTGACGTAAGTATTTTTATTTGATATGGCGAAAGACGCAAAATGTGATGCTTATTCGAAATTGATAAGTTGGCTTGCGCAATATTTTATTATTTTCACAGGCGTATTTTATAGCTCAAATTTCCCGTATGACGGGCTGCTAAAAATATCGGGAAAGCAAAATTTTGCTATCGCAACACGATTTTTCAGGGAGACAGGTCCGCAGGTTGCCAACAATTTACAGGCGGCATTTTTTATAGTGAGGTTAGCTGTACTCTACCGCCAGCCGAAACTTGCGCTGGTCAGGACACGAACTTTGCTCAGAAGGTGTCACATGAATGATTCTCTAAAAGCGCAATGCGGTGCGGAATTTTTAGGCACCGGACTCTTTTTGTTTTTTGGTATCGGTTGTTTGAGCGCGCTCAAAGTCGCAGGCGCCAGCCTTGGATTATGGGAGATTTGCATTATTTGGGGGCTTGGGATTTCACTGGCCGTTTACCTTACGGCCGGGATCTCCGGCGGACATCTTAATCCTGCGGTGACGATCGCGCTGTGGCTGTTTGCCTGCTTTCCCAGGCAGAAAGTATTGCCTTATATTATTGCCCAAGTTGCCGGCGCTTTTGGCGGCGCTCTGCTGGCGTATGTGCTTTATAGTAGCCTTTTTACTGAATTTGAGACTGCGCATCATATGGTGCGCGGTAGCGTTGAAAGTTTGCAATTAGCCAGTATTTTCAGTACCTATCCGGCCGCAGCGCTAAATGTATGGCAGGCGGCGTTGGTGGAAGTGGTAATTACGTCGATTCTGATGGGCATGATCATGGCATTGACGGATGATGGCAATGGCGTTCCTAAAGGGCCGCTTGCGCCTTTGCTTATTGGGATACTGGTTGCCGTTATCGGTGCGTCTACCGGGCCTCTTACCGGTTTTGCAATGAACCCGGCGCGTGATTTCGGCCCTAAGCTGTTCACATGGTTAGCGGGGTGGGGGAACATGGCGATGAGCGGTGGGCGAGAGAGCCCTTACTTTATCGTGCCGATTGTCGCGCCTGTTATCGGCGCCTGTGCCGGAGCGGCCATATATCGCTATTTTATTGGTAAGAATTTACCTTGTAATCGCTGTAAACCGGAAGAAAATGCGAACCAGATTCACAGCAATGATGTATCGTAAAAACAGGTGAGATAATTTCGTGATCTGCTTTCACGAACTGATCAAAACGTCTCCCTGCAATGGGAGACTTTTGGTATTGTCATTGTACTTTTTATCAGGGCCAGGATAATGGTAATAAAAAGTGAATGTAAATAATGTGTTTTGTTTATAACAATAAATTAACTGAGGGGTTTTATCATGATTTCTGCGAGCGCTCTGAACTCAGAACTCATTAATAAAATCGCACAGGATTTTGCACAAGCCACCGGTCTGGCGGTTGTGGTTGTCAATATTCATGGTGATGAAATATCTGAGCTATTCAATTTCACGCCGTTTTGTCAGTTGATGCGGCAACATCCCCAGCATAGTACACGTTGTCGTATGAGCGATCGCTGCGGGGGACTGGAGGCATCGAAGTCCGATCAACCCTGTATTTATCGTTGTCATGCCGGGCTAACGGATTTTTCTATTCCGCTGGTAATTGCAGGGCATTTAGTTGGCTTTGTTTTATGCGGACAGGTTCGATTAAGTAATGACGTGGAGCTAGTAGACATTCTTAATGTCGACGATCGCTGGCAGGCTGACCCTGAGCTGTTGAATGAATTTCGGAATGTGCCAGAGATGGACTATTCACGAGTTATCGCCTCCGCCGATCTGCTTAAACTGATTGTTGAGAATTGCCTGAAAAAACAACTCAATTTTGTGGTTATCAAAGACAATCCGCAGCAATCGGAGGCAAATAAAACCGCTCGTGGCCCCAGTCCGCATGACAGTAAAATGAAAAAAGCGCTTCGCTATATTGATGCGCATTTGTCCGACGATCTTCGTCTGGAAGATGTCGCCTCACATGTCTATCTCAGCCCCTATTACTTCAGCAAGTTATTCAAGAAATATCAGGGGATCGGGTTTAATGCATGGGTGAACCGCCAAAGAATGGTTAGCGCCAGAGAATTGCTTTGCCATAGTGGCTGGAGTATTGCCAGTATTGCGCGTAATTTAGGCTTTTCGCAAACCAGCTATTTTTGCAAAGTCTTCCGCCAGACCTATCAGATTACACCGCAGGCTTACCGCCAGCAGATAAATGAGAGTTCTCGCCCTCCATCGATATAAATAGCAATATTTTGCTATTGCCGATTTTTGATAGTGTTTGTATCTGAATCATTTCAGAAAGAAAATGTATCTGGTGTGACAATAAATTGTCATAGCGCAACAAAATAATAAAAATTAGGGCATAAACTGCACCAGTTTTTATTTTTGTGATGAGGTACAGTGTTGGGAAAGATAACTTTTATTACGCTTTGTCGACACGTTCTATCGTCAATATACCGATATAGGGTGAGTAGATTAAAGTCAGATGAGCAGCCGCTCAGGTTATTGCTCATTAAAATGTAAAATATAGCACATTATAAATTGCTGTTATGGGTGTGCCGTACAGCCATAACGTAAACCAACAGGTTTACCACATTTGTGGTAGGGAAGGGGGTTAAAATCCCCCGCAGCCCCCGCTGCTGTGATGCTGACGACCCCGTAAAAACCACTGATCGCAAGATTGGGAAGGACGGGCGAGGATGACGCTAAGCCAGAAGACCTGCCTGTCGGTGATAACCAACAACTTCGGTGGGAAGTGGGTTGCGAAGACGCGTACAGTCGAAAGACTGAACATGTGCGTACCTGTATACCCCTACCACCCTGAACAGGATCAGGGTAATGGCGGCAAGGCATCACGCATTTATTCTTGCAGGCACAGGAAGCGGTTGCGGCAAAACCACGGTAACGCTTGGTTTGCTGAGGCTGCTGCAAAAACGCGCGCTGCGCGTACAGCCGTTTAAAGTCGGACCAGATTACCTTGATACCGGCTGGCATACCGCTATCTGCGGTGTGGCGTCCCGTAATCTTGATAGTTTCATGCTTCCTCCTCCTGTTCTCAATGCATTATTTTGCGAACAAATGCGGCAGGCGGATATCGCTGTCATTGAGGGAGTAATGGGGCTGTACGACGGCTATGGCGTCGACCCCAATTATTGCAGCACAGCCGCAATGGCGAAACAGTTGGGTTGCCCGGTTATACTGCTGGTGGATGGTAAAGCCGTTTCAACATCGCTTGCTGCTACCGTCATGGGGTTTCAGCAATTCGACCCTACCCTCAACCTCGCCGGCGTGATTGTGAATCGCGTTAATAGCGAAGCCCACTATCAGCTTCTTAAAAATGCCATTGAGCATTATTGCTCACTGCCGGTACTGGGCTATGCCCCTCCTTGCGATGGCGTCGCATTACCTGAACGGCACCTGGGATTGATTACCGCCAAAGAATCCTTTGTCAATCAGCAATCGTGGCATGAATTCGCCGTCACGCTGGAACAGACACTGGATGTGGATGCGTTACTCTCGCTGAGCCTGTTATCAGCGCTTCCGGCGGGAATATGGCCTGAACGCCCTGGTAAGACGGCGGGGGCAGGGCTGACGCTTGCTCTTGCGGATGATGAAGCCTTTAACTTTTATTACCCCGATAACATCGATTTGCTGGAACGTACTGGCGTTGAGATCGTGCGTTTTAGCCCACTGCATGACCGCGTATTGCCTGACTGTCAGATGATCTGGCTGGGCGGTGGATATCCTGAATTATACGCCGCGGATCTGGCGGCAAATACGATGATGTTAAAACATTTGCGAGCTGCGCATCAGCGCGGCGCGGCGATTTATGCGGAGTGTGGCGGTCTGATGTATCTGGGGAGCACTCTGGAGGATAGCGGCGGGGAAATTCATCAGATGGCGGATATTATCCCCGGCCACAGCAAAATGAGTAAGCGACTTACCCGCTTTGGTTACTGTGAAGCGCGGGCTATGCAGCCAACGCTATTGGCGGCGCCTGGTGAGATAGTGCGCGGCCATGAATTTCACTACTCAGATTTTATCCCCGAAACGCCCGCCGTTATGGCCTGTCGTAAGGTTCGCGATGGCCGCGTGTTACAGGAATGGACTGGCGGTTGGCAGACAGGCAACACGTTTGCCAGCTACCTGCATGTCCATTTCGCCCAGCGTCCGGAAATGTTGCTGCACTGGCTGGCGGCGGCGAGGCGCGTATCATGACGATCCTTGCCTGGTGTATCGCCTGGGTGCTGGATTTTATCATCGGCGACCCTCAACACTGGCCCCATCCGGTACGCTGGATAGGCCGTTTAATCACGTTTGTGCAGCACATTGTGCGTCGCTATTGTCACAGCGACAAAGCGCTGCGGATTGGCGGCGGCGTAATGTGGATTGTGGTTGTCGGGGCGACCTGGGGCATGGCGTGGGGCGTACTGGCGCTGGCGCAGCGGATTCATCCCTGGCTTGGCTGGAGCGTCGAAGTCTGGATGATCTTTACTGTGCTGGCCGGTCGCTCTCTGGCCCGCGCCGCGCAGGATGTTGAACGGCCGTTACGGGAGAACGACCTTGCGGAAAGCCGAATAAAACTCTCCTGGATCGTCGGGCGCGATACGTCGCAACTTCAGCCAGAGCAGATCAATCGCGCCGTGGTGGAAACGGTTGCAGAGAACACCGTTGACGGCATTATCGCGCCGCTCTTTTTCCTCTTTCTCGGCGGCGCGCCGCTGGCGATGGCCTACAAAGCTGTTAATACCCTGGATTCAATGGTGGGCTACAAACACGAAAAGTACCGGGCGATTGGTATGGTCAGCGCCCGTATGGACGACGTAGCGAACTATCTTCCCGCCCGACTGAGCTGGCTGTTGCTGGGCATTGCGGCAGGACTTTGTCGCCTGAGTGGTTGGCGTGCGCTGCGTATTGGCTGGCGTGACCGTTATAACCACAGTAGCCCAAATTGCGCCTGGTCGGAAGCGTGTGTGGCCGGTGCCTTAGGTATCCAGCTAGGCGGCCCAAATAATTACTTTGGCGAGCGTGTGGACAAACCCTGGATCGGCGACGCGCAGCGCGATATTTCCGTGGACGATATTTCCCGAACGATTCGATTGATGTGGGGCGCTTCAACCCTGGCGCTGGCGCTGTTTATTGCGGCGCGGTGTTGGTTATCTGGCGTGGCCTGAGGACGACAGTATGCATTATATCCAGCAGCCCCAAACCATTGAGGCCAACAGTTTCACCATCATTAGCGACATTATTCGCGAAACGCGTCCTGATTACTGTTTCGCCAGTCCGCTCCATGAGGCCATTATCAAGCGGGTTATCCATACCACCGCCGATTTCGACTGGCTGGACATTTTGTGGTTCTCTGCCGATGCGCTGGAGCAGCTTTGTGATGCGCTACGCCATCCGTGCATTATTTATACCGATACCACGATGGCGCTGTCCGGCATTAATAAAAGATTGCTGGCGACGTTTGGCGGCGAGTGTCGCTGTTATATCAGCGATCCGCGCGTGGTGCGCGCCGCAAAAACGCAGGGGATGACCCGTTCAATGGCTGCCGTCGATATCGCCATCGCCGAGGAGGAGAAAAACAAGCTCTTTGTTTTCGGTAATGCACCGACAGCCCTGTTCCGTTTGCTTGAACATAACGTGACGGTGAGCGGCGTGGTGGGCGTACCGGTAGGCTTTGTCGGCGCGGCAGAGTCCAAAGAGGCGCTCACCCATAGCCATTTCCCGGCGATTGCCGCGTTAGGGCGTAAAGGCGGCAGTAACGTGGCTGCTGCTATCGTCAATGCGCTGCTTTATCACCTCCGGGAGGCCTGATGAGCGAGCTTTCCTTTGACGCGCCGGTCTGGCACCACGGTAAAGCGTTACGTAAAGGATATACCACAGGTTCCTGCGCGACGGCGGCGGCAAAAGTCGCCGCGTTGATGGTATTGCGTCAACATCTGATTCATCAGGTCTCTATCGTCACGCCGTCGGGCGTCACGCTATGCCTGAACGTGGAGTCGCCGCACATTGAAGGCCAGCAGGCGATAGCCGCAATTCGTAAAGATGGCGGCGATGACGTGGATGCCACGCACGGCATGTTGATTTTTGCCCGCGTTACACTCAACGACAGCGGTGAGATTACGCTCACTGGCGGTGAAGGTATCGGTACGGTAACGCGTAAAGGGGTCGGACTGCCGCTCGGGAGCGCCGCCATCAATCGTACGCCGCGCCATACCATTGAGTCTGCGGTGCGCGAAGCGATAGGCCCGGCGCGTGGGGCCGATGTGGAGATTTTTGCCCCGGAAGGCGAAGCGCGGGCGCAAAAAACGTATAACTCGCGGCTTGGCATTCTTGGCGGCATTTCCATTATTGGCACTACCGGCATTGTGACGCCGATGTCGGAAGAAAGCTGGAAACGTTCGCTGTCGCTGGAACTGGAGATCAAACGGGCGTCAGGATTAATGCGGGTGATACTCGTGCCGGGCAACCACGGCGAACGGTTTGTTCGTGAACAAATGGGCGTCGACACACAGGCGGTCGTCACCATGAGCAATTTTGTCGGCTACATGATTGAAGAGGCGGTACGGTTGGGATTTCGCCAGATAGTGCTGGTGGGCCATCCTGGCAAATTGATCAAAATCGCCGCCGGGATCTTTCATACCCATAGCCATATTGCCGATGCGCGGATGGAAACGCTGGTCGCGCATTTAGCTCTACTGGGCGCGCCGCTGGAGTTACTCACCCTGGTCGGTGATTGCGACACCACCGAAGCGGCAATGGAGCACATTGAAGCATATGGCTTCGGGCATATCTATAACCATCTTGCCAAACGTATTTGCTGGCGAGTCATGCAGATGCTGCGCTTTACCAAAACGCCGCCTGTCTGCGACGCCATCCTGTTTTCTTTTGATAACCATATTCTCGGCAGTAATCGTCCCGTCGATGAGATTGCTAAGGAACTGCAATGCTAACGGTCGTGGGAATGGGACCCGCCGGACGGCATCTGATGACGCCTGCGGCGCTGGAAGCGATAGACCATGCCGATGCGCTGGCGGGCGGTAAACGCCATTTGGCGCAGTTTCCGACGTTTGGCGGCGAACGATTTACGCTGGGCGCGGATATTGGCGCGTTATTGTTCTGGATTGCCGCCCGTCGGGATAAAGGGATCGTGGTGCTGGCCTCCGGCGATCCGCTGTTTTATGGCATCGGTACACGCATGGTGGCGCATTTTGGTATCGAACAGGTTCGCATTATCCCTGGTATCAGCGCCGTACAGTATCTGTGCGCGCAGGCTGGAATTGATATGAATGACATGTGGTTGACCAGTAGCCACGGTCGTTGCGTCAGCTTCGAGCAGCTGGCGAGCCATCGCAAAGTGGCGATGGTCACGGATGCTCGCTGCGGGCCGCGGGAAATCGCGCGGGAACTGGTCGCGCGCGGTAAAGGGCATCGCTTAATGGTGATTGGTGAAAATCTGGCGATGGAAAATGAGCGGATCCACTGGCTACCTGTCAGTGCGGTCAACGCCGACTATGAAATGAATGCAGTGGTGATCCTGGATGAAAGATGAGCTTTTTCTGCGCGGCGAGAACGTGCCGATGACCAAAGAGGCGGTACGGGCGCTGGCACTGTCGAAACTTGAGCTCCACCGCGCCAGTCACCTGATTGACGTCGGGGCGGGAACGGGAAGCGTCTCAATTGAAGCGGCGCTGCAATTTCCTTCGTTGCAGGTGACAGCTATCGAGCGTAATCCCGCCGCGCTACGGTTGCTTGATGAGAATCGCCAGCGTTTTGCCTGCGGCAATATCGATATTCTCCCCGGCGAAGCACCCATGACCATAACCGGGAAAGCCGATGCGGTGTTTATGGGCGGCAGCGGCGGACATCTGACGGCGCTGATTGACTGGGCGATGGGCCATCTGCATCCCGGTGGCCGTCTGGTGATGACCTTTATCTTGCAGGAAAACCTCCATAGCGCGCTGGTGCATCTTGCGCGCATCGGCGCATGTCGAATGGACTGTGTACAGCTTCAGCTTTCATCGTTAACGCCGCTGGGGGCGGGGCACTATTTCAAACCTAACAACCCAGTTTTTGTTATCGCCTGTCAGAAGGAAGAAAACCATGTCTGAGACATTTGATCCCCGCTGTGTGTGGTTCGTCGGCGCCGGGCCGGGCGATCGCGAGCTGATCACGCTGAAAGGCTACCGCCTGCTGCAACAGGCGCAGGTGGTTATCTATGCCGGTTCGCTGATCAATACCGAACTGCTGGATTACTGCCCCGCGCAGGCAGAACGCTACGACAGCGCCGAACTGCATCTTGAGCAGATTATCGAGCTGATGGCGGCGGGCGTGAAAGCGGGAAAAACGGTGGTGCGTTTGCAAACGGGCGATGTCTCGCTGTACGGCTCCGTACGTGAGCAAGGCGAGGAGTTAACCCGCCGTGGTATCGACTGGCAGGTAGTGCCTGGCGTCAGCGCGTTTCTCGGCGCGGCGGCGGAGCTGGGTGTGGAATATACCGTACCGGAAGTATCGCAAAGTCTCATTATTACCCGTCTGGAAGGGCGTACGCCAGTACCGGCGCGCGAACAACTGGAGGCTTTCGCCAGCCACCAGACGTCAATGGCGATTTATCTCTCCGTTCAGCGTATTCACCGGGTGGCCGAACGTCTCATTGCAGGCGGTTATCCGGCAACTACGCCTGTCGTGGTCATCTATAAGGCTACCTGGCCGGAAAGTCAGACCGTTCGCGGCACATTAGCGGATATTAGCGACAAAGTCCGTGATGCTGGCATCCGTAAGACGGCGCTAATCCTGGTCGGGAATTTTCTCGGTAAGGAGTATCACTACTCAAGACTCTATGCCGCGGACTTTAGCCATGAATACCGTAAAGCCTGAATCCATTGCGTTGTTTTGCCTGACGCCCGGCGGCGTGGCGCTGGCAAAGAGACTCGCCGCGATGCTGCCGTTAACCTGCTTTACCAGTGAAAAACTGCGGGAAGAGGGATTTATTCCCTTCGATGGCGGATTCGCTAATACCGCGCGGCAGGCTTTTACCACTTATACCGCGCTCATTTTTATCGGCGCGACCGGTATTGCCGTTCGTGTCCTGGCGCCGTTAGTGAACGACAAGTTCAGCGATCCGGCGGTGGTCGTCATTGATGAACGTGGTCAACATGTCATTAGCCTGCTTTCCGGTCATGCGGGCGGGGCTAATGCCTTGACGCGCTACCTGGCTGGAATGTTAGGCGCCGATCCGGTGATTACCACGGCAACAGATGTCAATGAGATGTCTGCGTTGGACACCTTAGCTTTCCAGCTTAACGCCCGCATGACCGATCTTCGAACGGCGGTAAAAACCGTTAACCAGATGTTGGTCAGTCATCAACGTGTGGGGTTATGGTGGGATGCCGAACTGACGGAAGAGATCGGCCAGTGCGATATTCGCGGTTTTATCCCTGTTGATGATTTGCAGCGGTTGCCCGAACTGGATGCGCTTATCTGCGTCTCTTTGCGTAATGACCTCCCTGAGCTTTCCGTACTGCACTGGAAACTGGTACCCCAGCGCGTGGTGGCGGGAATTGGCTGTCGCCGCGATACGCCATTTCCCCTGTTAGCGACATTACTGGCGCGCCAGCTTGAAGCGCAAAAACTCGATCCGCTGGCGTTAAAAGCGATTGGCAGCGTCACGCTCAAAAAAGGGGAGCCGGGGCTTATTCAGCTCGCCTCCTGCTGCCGCGTGCCTTTTAAAACCTTTACCGCCGAAGCGTTGCGTGAATTCGAACACCATTTTCCCGGTTCTGGCTTCGTCAGAAAAACGGTGGGCGTCGGCAGTGTATCCGGCCCGGCAGCATGGTTATTAAGCCAGGGACAATTGTTAGGCGAGACCCTGCGAGAACAGGGCGTCACTATTACTTTAGGAGTTGCACACTGATGTTGAGCGTAATTGGTATTGGCCCCGGTTCGCAGGCAATGATGACGATGGAGGCTATCGACGCGCTTCAGGCGGCGGAAATCGTCGTGGGCTACAAAACCTATACCCATCTGGTTAAAGCATTTACCGGCGACAAACAGGTGATCAAGACCGGCATGTGTAAGGAAATTGAACGCTGCCAGGCGGCTATTGAACTGGCGCAGGCCGGGCATAACGTAGCGCTCATCAGCAGCGGCGATGCGGGAATTTACGGCATGGCGGGTCTGGTGCTGGAACTGGTCGGCAAGCAAAAACTGGACGTCGAGGTGCGGCTCATTCCTG
>JGI2924J29684_1078000_pt1 | contig 27488 bp, 27 predicted proteins | sample BenlonsequencITS_FD_29684 | JGI IMG/M metagenome (IMG submission 29684)
CCGAGTTCGCGAGCGGCTCGTCCGCCACCAGCTTCGGGTTGATATATCGCAATGCTCACGCCATTTAGCAAGAGTATGCTAGACTTTAATCACAAAGAATCTCAGAAAAATTATTCCTTATGCTGCTAAATCCAACCATTACATTTGCAAATGCCCCATTTGAGCGTAGCGCCCACCGCCGCACAGATACAGATTGGCTGGAACAAGCTAAGAAATCTCCGGACACACGTTTTTTGCCATTTTACAATGGAAAAATATTATGCATCGATAATGGTATCCCTGCCCATGAAGTCATTCCCGGCATTCCCATATCCAAAGAGCCCCGAAAAATAGCATGGCTATTTTCTGATGAAATACCACACTTCAATCACTGCAAATTCATATTCCTAAGTGAAGAAAATGGCGTTGCACGATTTGGCGTTCTTATCCCCCCTTCTTTCCAGATAGAAACCTCTATACTTTCTGACCTAGTGTTGGGCGAACTGCGAGCCATTTCCGGCGGTATCAGCGCTGAAGATGCGCAATATGTCTCAACATGTGCAGCTGTGTTTAACTGGCATAGACGACATCGCTTTTGTTCAAATTGCGGTACAGAAACTCAAATATCAGAAGCAGGCTGGAAACGTGTGTGTGATGCATGTGAAGCCGAACATTTCCCCCGCATTGATCCCGTCGCCATTATGCTGGCAGTCAAAGGGGATAAATGCTTGATGGGCCGACAAGCCAGCTGGCACCCGAGCATGTATTCTTGTTTAGCAGGTTTTGTAGAACCTGGCGAAACCATTGCACAAGCAGGTGCAAGAGAACTTTTTGAAGAAGCCGGTGTCGTCGCAAGTGGTCGAATAGAATATCTATTTGAACAACCATGGCCATTCCCTTCATCTTTGATGATTGGCATGATTATGGAAGTTCAATCCGAAGAATTGAATATCGACAAAACCGAAATAGAAACAGCGCGCTGGTTTACCAAAGAAGAAGCGCGGCAAATACTTCAAGGTGAACACCCTGATATTTCCGCGCCAACTGATATCGCGATCGCTCATCACATTCTAAAAGCATGGGCCTATTCAGAAACTTGGTAAGATTACTTATTTAAAACTGCCGGCCATTGCTCATCAGCGGCACGAATGAAGCCCTCAATATCTGCTTCCCATTTTGATTTGATGGATTTGTTATAGTTGAGATATAATTTTCCATCGACGATGGACCAATATTTTGGGTCGCCTTTGGCAAATTTGCCATCGGCCATCGCCCAAGCACAATATCCGCCATATTGCGGCAGATACGCTTCTGGCGAAGATGTAAATTTGTCTAGATTTTCTGGAGAAGAAAACAAAAAGTCCGCTCCAAGATGTTGAGCGCTATAGGACTTATCACCCTTTACTGGCTCCCCAGCTTCAAAAAACGACACAACATCATATCCATCAGCTCCCAATTTACTGAAAGCTTTTGTATAAATGGGTGCTTTGTCTGCATAAGCCGGCGCAACACTCAAAGCAGCAATAGACATAGCAATGGCAGTTATTAGGCGTTTCATGGCAAAGCTCCATTTATAAATTTAATCTACAAAATAGCGCCTTGCCAGATCACTCACCATACACGTTTTCGCGATCTCGATACAAACGTCCTAACTTATATGAACACCTGTTTTGCGATACTGATCAGCATGAAATACACCCAAGACATCCAAGCGCGTTGAAAAGAAACTCATTTCCTCCAGCGCCAATTGAACATTGCGATCATCTGGGTGCCCTTCAATTTCAGCGTAAAATAAAGTCGCCGTGAATGACCCCTCAATGAGATAGCTTTCCAACTTCGTCATGTTGACATTATTTGTCGCAAAACCGCCCATCACTTTATAAAGCGCCGCTGGCACATTTCGAACTCTGAAAACAAAAGCTGTAATAAAGCTCTCATCTTCTGATTTTCGCTCAAGAACCGCAGGCTCTTTCGCCATAATCACAAAGCGAGTTGTGTTGTGTGCATGGTCCTCAATATTTGATGCAACAATATCAAGGCCATAAACTTCAGCGGCAAGCTCTGGTGCAATAGCAGCTAGATTTTCATCAACTGATTCGGAAACTTCGCGGGCTGCTCCTGCCGTATCAGCTGATGTGACTGCCTCTATTTGATGTTTTCTTAAAAAATTTCGACATTGCCCAAGCCCCATAATATGGGAACGCGCACGTTTTATCTGCTCTAACTTAACACCTTTTTTTGCCATCATGAAAAAACGAATCGGCTGAAAATACTCTGCATTTATGTGCAGACCAGACTCTGGTAAAAGGTGATGAATATCCGCCACGCGCCCCGCAATAGAGTTTTCCACGGGGATCATCGCTTCAGCTACATCCCCTTGTTTAACAGCACTAAACACGTCCTCGAACGTTTTGCATGGCACTGGCTCCAGATCAGGACGAGCTTGAGAACAGGCAATATGCGAATTCGCACCGGGTTCACCTTGATATGCAATTCGTTTAGTCATTTTGGCTTCTTTCATTGGGGTCAATCTTAGGCATATTCCACCCAAAACAGCTTGATTTTGAGTGCGACGGTTCGCCGCTTCTAAAAACGGGTCGATATTCCTGCAATACCCGCTATGTTGCAGTCTAAGCAATAGCGTGGCAAAAGGCCCGCGCATACCAATATATGAATCTACGACAAGGGCGTTTCATGAGCGACTTGGGCTTAAACAAAATTATGGCTGCGGCATTCTCAACGGGTCTTGCGATCCTTGGTCTAAACGCGGCAAGTGATGCTTTTTTCGAGCATGACGGACCAGAACAACCAGGATACCTCGTTGAGGTGGCAGCGACAGACGCTGGTCACGGCGATGACGAACCGAAATGGATTCCACCAACAGATTATGGTGTCCTTCTCGCGGAAGCTGACATTGCTAAAGGTCAGAAAAAAGTAGCTGCTTGTGCAAGCTGTCACAATTTCGAACCGAACGGACCAAATGGCACTGGACCGGGCCTATATGACGTTGTTATGCGTGATAAAGCCTCTCACGGTGGGTTTGGATATTCAGACGCCTTGATTAGCCTCGGCGGTCAATGGGATTACGCTTCTCTAGATGGCTTCCTGAAAAACCCGAAAAAATACGCTTCTGGTACAGCTATGAATTATGCTGGTCTTTCTAAGGAAACCGACCGCATGAACGTCATTGCATACCTGCACTCACTTTCCGCTTCGCCTGCTCCGCTTCCTGCTCCATTACCACCTGAAGCGTTCATCGAGCCAACAAGTGGTGAAGAAGCACATGGCGATGTTGTCGACGCTGCCCACGAAACAGCCGAAGACGCTGGACACGCTGTAGATGCTGCTCACGAAGAAGTAGAGAATGTAAGCGCTGATGCTGAAGCTGGGGTCGATGCACTCACAGATGCTGCTGAAGGTGCTCAATCGGATGTCGCAGATGCCGTCGAAGAAGCAACAGAGACAGCTTCTGACACAGCAAGCTCAATTGTAGACGATGTCACTGAAGCTGTAGAGTCAGCTACTGATGAAGTTGAAGAAGCTGCTGAAGAGGTTGGCGAGGAAGTTGATACAGAACACGGTCCTCACAACTAAAAAGCTTTAAACCTGAAATAATTGAGACGGCCGTTTGATTGTTCGAACGGCCGTTTCTTTTTGACCGATACGTTCTATCGCCTCAACGACTGGCTCACTTGCACACATCATGTGATGCGCATTCGCGTGAAGCATAAACTCATTATTCTGCATAATGCCGACATGCCCGGGCCAAAAAACCAAATCTCCACGCTGCAAATGATCAATACCATCCTCAAAGGGAATAGACTGCCCGAGGATATCTGCCGTCTCTTGCATGCTCGCATCTCTTGGAACACCTATGCCGACCGCCGCCATAGATGTTTGGACAAGCCCAGAGCAATCTAATCCGAAACTATCTTTTCCGCCCCAAAGATAAGGTGCATCTTGAAACATTTCGGCCACCGACACAAAGTCATCATAGGTTTCACCAATATTGAACAAATGGTCGCTAAAAACCCACCCTCCATTCACAATTTTACTGAACAAACCCTGCACTTCTTCAACAGCAACACGTGAATTTAAGCTCAACATATAAAGAGGTTTTGTCTTCAAATCAGGCTTGGAAAATACGATTGTTCGCAAAACACCAACTTTGTGCGTCACACCATAATGCACATCCGATAAATCACGAGATTGAATCCATCCCACATATTTATCGTCCTGCAACTGCCCCCAAGACCAATCGCCAATTTTGTCGTAAACGATAAAACTCTCACCCATAAGCGCTTGAGTATCAAGCATAGCATCATCGGCCGCATCTCGGTAAACACCTGTTATTGGTGCATTTATTTGAAAATGAGCGCCTTCAACAAAATTATCAGCTTCAACTTTTCCCTTTAAGTGTGCTGCCGCAATCCCGTCTTTGTAAGGGTTGAGTCTTGGATTAAGTGGGATATTCGCCAATGTCACAGCCCTGTTTTACTATTTCAACGAAGGTCACGACTAAACGTTAACATCAAAATTCAACTAATAAAACAAAGCACAACACGTTTTAAGCGGCATCTTTAGTCTCATTTGGCAATTGATGTTGAATAGCCTGAAACGCCTCACTAATCGTATCACCATACTCCGTTAGAAAGACAGACCCAGCGACAGTTCTTTGCACAAGTACATTGCGCAAATCATCAGTATCCTTGCGCCGTTTTAGCAAATTATGCCCTGAAAGCGTATCCAATGCGCGCGTCACTGCAGGCTTACCCATATTTAAACTTAAGGCCAGCCCGCGCACTGTATGCGGTGGCGGTGTCAAATACACCGCCATCAAAATCGCCATTTGGCGAGCAGATAAATCAGGCGAATCCGAGCGCACGGATTGCGCGAGCACATCCCGCCATAATTGAAGCGCTGTCGTCCGATCTAATTCCATCTCCAATAACTCTCCTACAAAGCGAATATGCCAGTAGAGAATCACCTAATTCGATTCGCGAATCAATGCCTTTTCGTTGTATTAATTCAAAATTCTCTCTTTAAATGATTAAATACAGCTCTCAACGCAAATGCCGCTCCACCTTCAGGCCGTCCATATTTGCTCAAACGCCATCCCCAAACATCAAAGTGAGTCCATGACGGTGCATCGACAAATTTTTGTAGGAATAACGCCGCTGTAATTGTTCCCGCAAACGGACTACTCGCGCCATTCACAATATCTGCAACAGAACTGTTTAACATTGAAAGATATGGCTTCCACAAAGGAAGGCGCCAGATGGGATCACCCATATCTACTCCACTTTGATAGATGCCAGTTGCAAGCGCTTCGTCATTTGTAAAAAATGGAGCAACATCAGCGCCCATTGCAACTCTCGCGGCACCAGTCAACGTTGCAAAGTCCATCAAAATATCAGGCTTCAATTCACACGCACGCGTCAATGCATCCCCCAACACCAAACGCCCTTCAGCATCTGTATTGTCGATTTCTACAGTCAAACCCTTACGGCTATTTAAAACATCGCCGGGTCGAAAAGCTGCGCGTCCGATAGCATTCTCAACGGCAGGTATGTGCAATGTCAAACGTACGTTTAAATTTGCTGCCATAATCATCCGCGCCAAACCAATAGCATGCGCAGCACCGCCCATATCTTTTTTCATAATGCGCATATAATTGCCGGTTTTGATATTCAGACCACCCGTATCAAAAGCAACACCTTTGCCTACCAATGCGATATGAGGTGCTTTTTTATTTCCCCAACTCAATTCAATATATCTAGGCGCTTGCACAGCAGCCCGCCCAACAGCATGAATCATTGGGTAATTTTCTTTGAGCAGGTCATCTCCAATTATCTGAGATACTTCAGCACCAAACTCTTTGCCTAGCTCTTCTATTTTTTCGGCTATTTGCGTTGGCCCCATGTCTTCAGCTGGCGTATTTATCAAATCACGCACAAGTTTGATGGAAGCCTCCTCTATTTGGGCAGCTTCTCTTTCATCTTGTTTGGAAATCACCAATATAGCTGGCTCAGCATCATCTTTTTTATAGCGATTGAAGCGATATGCCCCATCGGCCCATCCTGCCGCGATTTGCTCAACACTAAGAAATGGTACCGGCGTAGCTATCTCATACACCCCACTTGGCAGGCTAGAAGATGCGCCAGTCAGCACCATCGGATCATCGCCCTCACCCACACCAAATAATACGTCCGCAACAACACCATCACTATTTGGAATGAGCAGAAATTTTCCTGCTTGGCCTTTAAACCCAGCCGCTTCAGCAAAAGTTGAGAACCGCTTCTCTTGTGCTTGCATCCAGTCGTTTAAGGACTCCTTAGATAGAAGGTGAAGGCGAATGGCTTTTTTCGAAGACGCAATAAAAACAGAACTCATAAATTCATCCAAATTCAAACGCTGAACGTAGGGAAGCGTTAACTAATAATTGACTTGAAACCACGATAGTAAGGGCTTGAAACTATATCAACGCCCTTTCTCAAACTCTTAGGGGTCATGTCATGGCTACCAGCTCAATATCTCGTTTTATTCTACTATCAAGTAGCGCTCTTTTCCTTGCTTCAGCGTGTACAAAGCCGCCGACGAGCAAAGAAGAAGAGATGATGGAGCAAGTCGCCAATGAAAAGCAAATTCTTGCGGCATCCAAAGTTGAACGCCAAAAAATTAAAAACCACGACATGATCACTCAAGCCAAGTTTTGGGGTGATCAATTTGACCTAAACCCAAGCGATTACGAAGCCGCCGCTGAGTTTGCAAACGCACTTCGCGCCATCGGAAGCGCAGAACGTGCAGTTGATGTTGCCACACAAGCGCTTGCATTACACCCTGGCGATGTTGAACTTTCCAAAACGCTAGCAAAAGCACATATGGATACTGGACGCCCAGACCGCGCAACTAACGCACTCTATAATGCTGTCCCCGACGGAGAAGATTGGGTGTTATACTCCTTGTATGGAATTGCACTAGACCAATTAGGGGACCATAAAAAAGCTCAGCTTCGTTACACAAAAGCGCTCGATATATCTCCTGATAATCAAGTCATCCTCGCAAATTATGCGCTTTCTTTAGCTCTTGAGGGCAAACCTGAAGAAGCAGAAGCAAAATTGCGTCATGCTATTGCATCAAATGAATTTGTTGACCCCCGCGTGCGATTAAATCTAGCACTTATCTTGGGTGTGCAAGGTAAATTCAAGGAAGCGGAAGAAATATCAACCGCAGATTTACCGCCGCATATGGTGCAGGCGAATTCTGAATACTTCAAAAGACTTCTTACACCATCTTCGAGAAGCTGGAATGCATTGCGCCACACGCAACAAGATTAACAAAATCAATAGCTTATAAAAACTATATATCAAATCTGTCGATATTTCAAATTCAGCTCACACATTAAAGGCCGACACTATCAATCTGATAGTGTCGGCCTTTTCTATGATATTGTTTTATTAGTATTTTTCAGAATTTACTGCACGGATTGAGCCACAGGATTCACACCTTCACCGCCTTGTTCAGCGTCTTGTTTCTTTATCTGAATATATGCAGGCGTTCCAATTACGATAAAGAGAACTGGAAGGAAAAACACAATCATAGGCACTGTAAGTTTGGCCGGCAAAGCGGCTGCTTTCTTTTCCGCTTCCAGCACGCGAATTTCACGATTTTCTTTCGCCATTGTTCTCAATGCTGTCCCCATGGGTGTCCCGTATTTCTCTGCCTGCACCAAAGCTGTAGCAACAGATTTTATACCTGGGTGATTGGTTCTATCAGCGAGATTCACATAGGCTTGGCGGCGCTCCTGAAGATAAGACAATTCCGCAGTCGTCAAGCCAAGTTCCTCAGCAAGCTCAACAGAAGCAGTTCCAACCTCTTCTCCAACTTTGGCGAAAGCGGATTCAATGGACATTCCTGACTCAACACAAATCAACATCATATCCAAGCTATCGGGAAACGCCTTCATGATAGATGCTTTGCGTTTATCTGCCCTATTCGTCAAATACATGTTGGGCGCGTAGAAACCAGCGGCAGCCCCAAACATCACAGCACACATTTGCAATTGAAAATTCAAATCGAAATCATTCACGAAATGTAGATACAGAAACGTCAAAAGCCCGAGTAAAAATGGAAGCGCAAACCGCGCAAAATAGAAAGCCGACACAGGGCGCGGTCCACGAAGCCCTGCCTGAACAAGTGCTTTCTCAAGATTGTCGTCACGCAACAGCGATTGAAGATCAAGCTTATCAACGACATTACGCATCATCCCCTCATCCTTACGGCGAAGAGATTTATCTTTCAGTTGTTCTCGGCTTTTCCGGCGTAGTTCTTCTCGGCGGTTAGACACCGATTTTAGCCGAGTCTCTAGCTTATTGCCTTTGAGTGCTGGCGCAGCAATTGTCAAAATGGTGGCAAAGCTTGCAAGCCCAGCCAACAATGCAGCAAGAAATCCGGGATCTGTAAATGACTCAATCATTTTAACAACATTCTTTCTTGAGCTTGTTTTAAACGTCCAACTTCATCATCTGTTTCATCACGAAAATACCGGCCCCCATGAGCCCCGCTCCCACCATCAGCATGAAATGTCCTGTCGGATGGGTAAATAAGAGCGTGATATAGTCGGGTGAAGAAAAATAGACCAAAATCATAACGGCAATCGGCAAGGCACCAATAATCATTGCGGATGCTTTGGCTTCTGATGAAAGTGCTTTGACCTTTTCAGCCAACATTTTGCGAGATCGAAGCACTTCAGACAAATTGCCCAACGCTTCGGATAGATTACCACCAGATTGCTGTTGAATGCCGATCACAATCCCGAAGAAATTCACTTCTGGCAGAGGCATCCGATTATACATATTGGATAAAGATTTCTCGACGGTCGTTCCCATTTGAATAGCATCAATGACACGCTTGAACTCAGTGCCTAACGGCGCAGGCGATTCAGAAGCAATAATCCTCAAACATTCAATAAGTGGTAATCCAGATTTCACACCGCGAACGATAACATCAATTCCATCAGAAAATTGCTGCGTGAACTTCTTTTGTCGTGCACTAATGCCCATGCCAACGACCCAACGAGGAAGCCCCAATGCGCCAGCAAAACCCGCACCAGCAATAATAAGTGGGGTCTGTCCCAGAACAAAAGTTATTCCGGCAACAACAACACCTGTAACAGCAGACAAAACCCAAAACATAGCTGGCTCAATCGTCCATCCAGCCTGTGCGAGCTTATCTTTTATCGTACGTCCTCGCGTATCCTTACGGCGTTTATTTTCACGTTCGCGCAAGGTCTTCATCGAATCTTGCATCTGCTTGCGACGCATCAGGGTCGCATCAACAGAAGAGTTTTTCTTACCACCAGATCCAGCACCGACGGCCACTTGTTTAAAGCGCTTTTGCTGGGCTTTGGTCGTGCCGCCACCAGTAAACGCAAATCCAACGCCGACTACACTCACAAAAGCCAAACCTGCAATGAGGTAGACTATCATCGTCTGATCCATCACGCTGTCTCCAACTGATCCAGTGCAAGCCCGAGCTCTGCTTCCAAATTATAATATTTGGCACGTTCCCAAAAACGAGGCCGACCAACACCGGTTCCACGGTGACGACCAATAAGCTTGCCGTTTTTATCTTCACCATCAATTTCATAGCGAAGAACATCTTGAGTCACGATTACGTCACCCTCGAGCCCCATCACCTCTGAAATAGATACAATCTTTCTTGACCCATCACGAAGACGGGTCGCCTGAATAACAACATCAATCGAACCAACAATCATTTCACGTATCGTGCGCTGAGGAAGAGCAAAACCACCCATCGTGATCATGGATTCCACACGTGATAAACCTTCACGCGGCGTGTTAGCGTGGAGTGTTCCCATTGAACCATCGTGACCTGTGTTCATCGCTTGAAGCAAGTCAAACGCTTCAGGTCCACGCACCTCACCCACAATAATACGGTCTGGACGCATACGCAGACAGTTTTTCACAAGGTCGGTCATTGTTACCTTACCCTGTCCCTCGATATTTGGAGGGCGTGTCTCTAGGCGAACAACGTGGGGCTGCTGAAGCTGAAGTTCCGCGGCATCTTCACACGTAATCACGCGCTCACCCGGCTCAATAAAGGCAGTCAAACAGTTGAGAAGAGTTGTCTTACCAGAACCCGTACCGCCTGAGATCAACACATTGCAACGTGACGTCCCGATGATACGCAATATCTCTGCACCTGCAGGCGAAATCGCGCCAAATTCGACAAGGTTTTGAATAGTCAGCTTGTCTTTTCTAAACTTACGAATGGTCAGTGTTGGACCATCAATCGCGAGCGGCGGCGCAATAACGTTTACACGTGAACCATCTGCCAAACGCGCATCACAAATAGGGCTGGATTCATCCACACGACGACCAACCTGCGACACGATCCGCTGACAGATATTCATCAACTGGCCGTTATCACGGAAACGGATATTCGTGCGCTCAATCTTTCCGTTGACCTCAATGTAGGTACAATTTGCACCATTCACCATGATATCAGCGATATCATCACGCGCTAAAAGCGGCTCAAGCGGACCATACCCAAGAACATCATTACAGATATCTTCAAGCAGCACTTCCTGCTCGGCTAAAGACATCACCACATTTTTAATTGAAATGATCTCGATAACGATGTCGCGAATTTCTTCGCGTGCGCTCTCTTGATCCAATTGTGCCAGTTGAGACAAATCAATTGTATCTATCAAAGCATTGAATATCTCTGTTTTTACCAGATAATATTCCTCAGAACGCCCTTCATCCTCAGACTTGGCAGGTTTGGCTTTTTCCTTTTTCACAAGCGGCGGCGCAGACTTTGCCTTCACCGGCGGAGGTGTAGGAGATGGCGAAGCTTGAGGCGCAGGAATCGGTGTAGAAGCCTCCTGCTTTTCAGAAACAACAGGTTTCGGCGGCTCAACACTTTCGGGCTTTACCGGCGGTGCTGCCGGTCTAGGAGGAGCCGTTTGGCCAGCACCAAATGATCCTGTTTTTTTTCCAAACATTCTCTACCCCTAACGCTTGAACAATTTGTTCAATAAGCTACCGCGCTCAACTTTGATTTCGCGGCCAGTCACCAATGAAGCCAAGTAATCTATGCCTTGCGAACACTTAGAATCTTCAGCAACATCGGCAATCATTTGCCCATTATTGGCAGCTGTTCCAAATAGTTGAGGATCAAATGGCAAAACAAGATCTGGCTCTAAATCCATTGCTTGCGCAAAATCTTTCACCGGTATCTCAGGCCGTTTAGGCACACCAACTTGGTTGATAACCAATCTTGGTTTGCTATCATTTGGACGAGCAGCTTTGAGGAAATCTATTAAATTCTTACCATTGCGAAGTGATGCCAAATCAGGCTGCACGACAACAACGATTTCATCTGCAGACACGACCGTACCTTTAAACCAATCTGTCCAGATATGTGGAAGATCGAGAACAACAAACGGCACAGTTTCACGCACTTTATTCAAAACAATGCTGTATGTTTCTTCATCCACATCATAGGTGCGGTCCAGACTTGCTGGCGCAGTAAACAAGGATAGATTATCCGTTGCTTGCGTCAGCAAGCGGTTCATAACAGCATCGTCAAATCTGTCTGGTGCCATCAAAGCATCAGCTATTGTCTGGTTTGACTCACTGTTGAAATCGAGACCAGTCGTCCCAAAATTCAAATCAAGGTCGATAAGGGTCGTGGCTTGCTTCAATCGTTCAGAAATCGCCCACGCTAAGTTATGAGCGATGGTCGATGAACCCACGCCCCCCTTCACGCCAGTTACTGCAAGTGTTTTTCCAACAAATGGTTGCTCTGGATCAGCAAACTGACTTGAAATTGCGCGAATTAACTGCACCGTTTCAAGCGGAGGAACGATGTATTCAGACACACCTCTCGCCATCAATTCACGATACAAACGGATGTCATTTGCAGCACCAATGACAACCACTTTTACAGTCTCATCACATAATTGAGCGAGTTCATCTAGCTCAGCCAACAATTTTGCGGACTTTGCTGTAGACTCCACAACAATCATATGTGGCAAATCATGTTCTTGATAATAGTTGATTGCTGCAACAACACCGCCTTCAACAATATCCGCAGTGACATTCACCATTCGGCGGTCTTGCATGGATTTGTTGAGCATTTGCTGACACATCTGAGTCTGACAAAAAGCATGGATAGTGATGCGAGGAATAACACGATCCCCACCTTCTGCTTGCGTCAGAGCAAAATCAACATCTTCATCATCATCCATTGAAGCAGCATCAGTTTCTATGGATGGGATATATTCTTCGTTTTGAGCCGACGAAGTTAAGCCTAAATCAGATCTTGGCAGCACAGTTGAAGGCTGAACCGCTTTGGTCGGTATTTCGGGGCTTTGGCTCACTTCCTCGCCAAAGTCATCAGCAAAATCTTCTAAACTAAAATGATTATCATCTGCATCAAAATCATCTTCAAATGCCGGCATTTCAGTTTCAACTGGACTAGAATGGCTTCTTGAAGAAGGAGAATTTTCAGGCTCTTCAAATGCCTCAAAATCAGCACCAGTTGAAGACGTATCAGGTACTTCCAATTCGCTAAAATCTGGAGCAGACGCAGAAGATATGTTTGATTGGCTCAAACGGTCTGTATACTGGTCTGCATCGTCCAATGGCGGTTCAAAATCTTTTGATAGTGCATTTTCCAGAATACTGTCTAAATCTGAAAAACTGGACGAGACTTTATCTGATGCTGTATCAGATACCCATTCATCTTCGTTTTCAGTTTCGGGCTCAATGTCGAGTTCAAACTCGTCTGGATCTCTGGACAAAGCTTCTTCTGATAGGTCAAGCCCGTCGAAAACGGAAACCTCTTCCTCATCATTCAAGTCGTCAAAATCATTTTCATCATCGAGATCAACCGCTTCGATGTCATGAGTTTTTTCATCTTTGACGACATGCCCCATCATTGCCGCAGCAAGGTCTACCGGTTTTGCATCACTAACTTCTCGGGACACTTGAATTGGATCTTCGGCAAACGTGGCCTCTTCGTTAAACTCAGAAGGAGTCAGCTCACTTCCACCAATGACACTTTGAAGTTCAGCCAATAAATCAGCCGAAATTTCAACACCATTTTCATCATCTCGAGGAGATGTGTCCACATCATTTTGAAACAGAATATCGCTGCCATCTGCTTCACCTGCAGAAGAATGCAATTCATCTTTCTCAAACTGGCCAATTGGCTCATCAATGTCCAAATCGAGTCCTAGTTCTTCGATAAGAGACTCATATGTTTCATCATCAAGCGTGTCGTTGGGATCTGTCATATGAGCCCTCCTAAAATCTTCTACGGTCTATTGTTGCGTACTGCTACCATCGGCTTCTTGAGATGAAGCGGTACTCTGACCCAATCGGTATTTTTCATATACGGTTAGTTGGCGGGAGGAATCTCCATCGCCAATTTTTCTTTCGCCCAACAGGTCTCCCGGCTTGGCAATCATCATCGCAATATTCTCATTCACCGCACAGCCAAAACTGCCTACCGAAGAATTACTTCTCAGGTCAGTCCAATCATGTTCATTCACAGTCGAACATCCGGGCACATGAGCTTGATAAGATTTATAAGCGAGAACAAGAGGTGCAGCATTACCCGCCGCCGGCTGATAGCCACCAACGGTTATATTGTCAGGCAGCACGCCTGCTCTTGATAGTATGGAACGAATAGACGTAATGGCTCTAACAGCTTCACGAGAGCCATCTGGCGCACTTAGTACAATTGGGCCATATCCATCATCAGCGAAATTTTCGACAAAGAGTTCAACACGTCTTCGATCTGCCGGTGTAAGATGTCCCACTCCAAGTTCGGTCAATTCCAAATAATGCGTTTGTTCTTTAACTTCGATTTCACGATGGTTACCCGTCGCAATATCAATATTTTCCTGAGACTGACTACATGCAGAAACAGCGATCATTGATGCGCCAAGAAGCGCGAGTGTTTTCCAGTTGCTCATATTCGCCCCTTTATCAATCAAAGATGAAACCAGCACCGTTAATGCCGGCAGTTTCTTCTACATCAGCGCCCTCGACTGCGTAGACTTCATTCATTTTACCGAAGAAAATAGCTTTCGCGTCTTTCGCAGCAACATATCCATCATCAGGAGAACGTAATTTTTTCGGATCTGTCGGGTCCACCAGATATGGTGTTACGATCACAACCAATTCGGTTTCGTTGTTCTGAAATTCCCGCGACCGAAACAAAGAACCGATAACAGGTAAATTTCCAACACCAGGAACCTTATCCATTGCTTGGCTCGTTTGTTCTTGAATCAACCCAGCAATAACAAGAGAACCACCAGAAGGCATTTCAACTGTTGTATCTGCACGTCTAACTTTCAATGCAGGAATAACAACGGCGGGCGTGGAAACAGTATTTCCCGCACCATCGACATAAGTTGTTCCACCAATTTGGTATCCGCCCGTACTGGTCAGCTCTGATACTTCCGTAGAAATACGCATGGAAATACGGCTTTCAGAAAGCACAACTGGCGTAAATCCTAGTCCCACACCGAAAGGTTTAAATTCTAGAACGACTTCACCATCGCTATCGACTTCAGAAGGGACAGGAAATTCACCACCGGCAAGGAATTTAGCACTTTCACCCGATAGAGCTGTCAGATTGGGTTCTGCTAAAGTTCGCACCAATCCGATACGCTCTAGCATATCCACAGAGAAGCCAGCCGAACTTTGTAATTTGTCTCCAACATAATTGTTGTAACTTGGGCTAAGGCTCATTCCACCAAGAGATTCACCAGATATACCCAATGAATTGGATGTTCCAAAACTGACAGACTGATCCCAAGGCGCTGCCGGAGCAAGAACTTGCAAAGCCTCTCCGGCGGCATCTAATAAGACTTCACCCGTCACAGCGTCATATGCTGTTTGAACACTTTTATTGGCCAATTCACCAATATTCATAGAGCCTGAAAGGTTTACACCCAACTGCTTTATTACGGACCGCTGCATCTCAACGATACGCACTTTAAGCAAAACTTGGTCTTTGCCCTCAATAGAAATCATATTGATAACAGGGCTATCATCGACAACAAATTGCTGCGCCAATTGAATGGCCATATCCGCATCTGAAAGACTTGGCGATTTTCCAGCCAAAACAATGGCACCATTCACAAATTCAGCTTTGATCGCTGAACGTGGAACATATTGCTCAATCAACGCTTGTAATTCACTGACGCCCTGACCAGCGACAATGACATCTAATGATAAAATTTCTTTACCCTGAGCATTTGTAAAGATGATACTGCTTTCGCCTTTTCCCTTGGCAAGAACAGCTATGCGGCGCTTGGAGCGGGCAAGTACGTCTGCTATCTCAGGATTGGCAACCAAAATGTCATCAACATCTTCTTCAAACTCAAGCACAGCCGTTTTGTTTTGAGAAAGGTTCAATGTTCGTGAAGTGGCACTTTGGCCCGGCTCAGTCACACGTACTCGGATAGTTTCACTGACACCGCCTGCAAGACTGTTCTGTGCAAACGCACTTTCACTGCCAAAACCGATGGCAGCAACACACGCAGATAATAGAATTTTTTTAATCATAGCTGTCATTCCCATAGCCACACTTACGCGCCATCCTCGGTATATTGAGGGCTAGGTAATTCGCTCCCACCCATACTTTTAAATTCACTATTTTCTGATGATTGTTGGTTTTGATTGCGCTGTACGATGCCAGCAGGTGCACTCATCGGTGATACACTCACGCCTTTTTGAAAAACTCTTACGCCATCAGAACCAGCACCACGGCGAGACGCCATAGCTAGACCATTAGCCGTCGCACCAGAAGGACCACTCAACTCACTAATAGATCTCAACACTAAAGAAAGGTCGCCCCGTTCTTGAGCGGCCATCAAAACCATAGCGTCCTGTTTGCTGAGCTCCAGAGTCGCGCGATGTCCAACAACGGCGTCACCAGCTTCTTCTTCAACAGGTCTGTAATATCCATCAATTGCCAGAACACGTACATTGTTGAGTATTGTATCTATGGCGGTTTCTTCAGTGATGCCAGTTGGGCGCTCTACATCCACTTCAAAAGTGAGAAGCACATCAACATGATCATTTGGAAAGATGAACCCACCTGCTGCTGTTTCAGCTGAGATCTCAACAGCAACAGCGCGCATACCTGGCGTCAAAACAGCAGCCATAAAGCCTGCCTCACCTGGATGCACAACTTTTTCAGAGGTCAAAGGCTCACCAGCCATCATATTTGTGCGTACAACCGCCCCCTGCATAGCCTCGATAGCATCAGGACTCATTTCTTCAGTAAAGAAGGAGGATGTATTAGATTCCTCGGGCCAAGACTGCCAACTTAACTGACCCTCTTTTACAAACTGGCCAACTTTTAAATCAGTTGTTGCAACAAGAACTTTTAGGACAGGAATTTGTTCTGCTTGCCCAACTTCACTCAAAGTCGCAGTTTGGATTGGAATAACAGCAGGCGTAGAGGAACTCTGCATCCCGTTAACGAGAAAAGCTGCAGACACTGCTGCAGCAGCTGCAATAAGCAATATAACGAGGCGCATTACTGGCATTTTATTCTCCTAAAGTCCCACGGACTCCATTTTTCTTCTCTACAATTCCACATATGTCCTAAACGCATCGTTAATTCTTGAGACTATTGAGACGCCCCAATAGAGTTAATTGCTTGCATAAGAACAAAAGATTGAGGCGCGGCCCAAAACGCTCCGGCCGCAATAGCAACTCCGTAAGGGACTTTTTTTGTATCAAGCATCTTCGCTAGTCGGTCATTTTTGGGTTCAAATTTCATGCGGCGAATAATGATGAGGGGCAGAGCGATTAAACCGCCTGCGATCGCGAAGGCTGCTAAAAATGTAGGCTCGGCCTGTAGCCCCATCCACAAAGATACAGCCGCCACGAGTTTTGCATCACCGCCGCCCCAAATCCGCAAGTAAAATAGAGCAATACCAATGATTAAGGCGATTGCACCAACAAGCGCATGCCACCCAAATTGCTCCAAAGACAGTTCAGCAAAATAGGCCGTTGGCAGAAATAAAATTGCAATTAAGATCGAAACCCAATTGGGAATGGTGCGATCAAACACATCATGACAGGCCGCATAAACAAGCAATGCCGCAAATATTCCTGCAGATATTGGGATAATCATACGCCTTCTCACTTCCCCTATTGGTGCGACGACCAATTCATGAGTAAGGGCTTAAATAATTTTGGTGAATTTTAGGTTACTTCGTCTCTTAGCCAAGAGCTCACCAGAAGACCAGAACTTCGAACACAAAAAAAGCCGCCGGAATAAACCGACGGCTTCAATGTCAGAACCCTAAAGAGTCCTATAAATTCATTATGTAGATGGAGCTTCAACCAATTTTTCAGAAACAGCATCAAATGTTGCACTTGTTTTTGTACCAACAGTAGAAACACCACCGATGATAGCAACAGAGATAAGAGCAGCAATTAGACCGTACTCGATAGCAGTTGCACCAGACTCGTCTTTAAAGAATTTTTTCATAAGGTTTTTCATTTTGTATTCTCCGCATTTTGTTTACATGGCATATGTTTTCCCACCCCGTTATTTATGTCTTCTCGGTGGCGGTTGAGTTGTTTATAGAATAGATTGATGAAATCGACGTTTATCTATACAAAAACTTGTCTGGTAAATGAGTAATTACTTGTTTACCATAAGATTATTGGCCAATTAAGTAAGGTTTGGTTTACCCTTTACTTATGGTTAACTTATCCATACTCCAAACAGTCGAATGTCATATTTTCGGTAGAATGTATGAGTAGATAAAAGACAGTCACGTTTACCACCCTCCCCCCAGAGCTCTGCCCTATATAAGGGTGTCAAAAAGTGATTGAAAAACTTTTATGTCCCAATTCCTTAGGTTTTGATTCAATTTTAGGGGATATGATGCCTGTAAATTCGCTTTATGTGGCGAAAACAGGAGTTATTATGGCTTTCAATTTTTTTAAAATCGCCGCTATCGCTGCACTTGCCTCATCTATGACCATGGTGTCAGAAGCTGCAAATCCAGCCCAAGAAAATGAGATTGATGTATATATCGACCAAACTCAGCTTCTTCATTTAGGCACACCAATGGGAAGCATTATTGTCGGAAACCCAGATGTCGCGACAGTCGCTGTTCACGACAATCACACTTTGCTTCTGACCGGTTTGTCATTTGGCACAACAAATTTGATCGTATTGGACTCAGTAGGACGCCCGATACACAAGAGCCAATTAATGGTTTCAGAACGTACAGGTTCAGGCACTCTAACAGTCGCACGTGGCCAAGAAACAAACACGTACGCATGTAGCAATAAATGCCGCCCTGTAAATTCAGGCATGTAACTAATATAATGACTTTTCTTATGTTAATAAGAAAAGTCTAAATTCCACACACCCAAACAAGAATTACTTCATCTATTTTTGATATTCTGAAATACATATTGCAATTCTAAGGTGACGTGACGCCCCATGTGCACAAAACACAAAAAAAAACCTCAACTGCGTCTTTGGCGAAATCGACTAAACGATTTTGCTAAAAACAAAGAAGGGATTGTTGCTGTTGAGTTTGCCCTGATTGCAGCTCCATTTTTTCTACTCGTCTTTGGTCTACTTGAAATAGCATTGATCTTTTTCATGACCACGACACTAGATTATGGGGTTACTCAAGCGTCTCGCCAAATTAGAACAGGCGAATTGCAAAGCAAAGCTGCTGTTAAAAGCGATTTTGCAACACTGGTCTGCGGAAATCTTTTTGATTTGCTGGATTGTAGCAACCGACTTCACATTGATGTTCAAAGATATGAAGATTTTGTCGCGAGTAATGCCGGAGACACCCTTCCCCTAAATGAGGACGGAACACTCCAAAATAATTTCCAATATAATCCAGGCGGTCCAAGTGAAATTGTGCTTGTTCAAGTCTATTATGAGTGGAGCCTAATCACTCCTATTATGTCGTCCGCTTTAAAGAATATGAACGACGGCAAGCGCTTGCTCCATTCAACTGCTGTTTTCAGAAATGAACCATTCTGATGTTGATTAACTTTATAAAACAGTTCTGGAAAAATGACGAAGGCGTTGCTGCACTTGAGTTTGCACTATGTCTGCCTTTGCTGACCGTGTTATTTTTTGGCACAATCGAAATATCTTTACTTGTCGAAGCTGATCGCCGCGTTACATCCACAGCAAGCACAATTGCAGATTTGGTCGCAAGAACCAGTGAAGTAAATTATTGCGAAGTTGAAGACATATTTTATGCATCCAGTCGCATAATCCGGCCTAAAAACGCTTCAACAGTCAAAATGAGACTTTCAAGCGTTGTAGAAGACAGCAAATCTGGAAAAGCCGTCGTGGAATGGAGCCAAGGCCGCAATGGTATGGCAGCTTACGCTTCGGGGAAAGAATTGACCGTCGATTCTGGCATTATGCCAAGCAATGGATCTGTAATATTCGCCGAGATAGAATATGACTATGACACACCTTTCCAATACGTCATTTCATCCGTTTCGAAACTCTCGCAACATTTCTATTTACGCCCACGTCAATCAGATAAAGTGGCTTGGATAGGCTCAAAATCCAATCCGGGAAATTGCTAATCAAAGCAATTAGCAATCTTCACCCCAACAATACTGCATTCATTATAGGCATTCGCACATTATCCACTGATGCGACAGGCCGTACCCCCCACAGACTATTCAATCCAAAAATGTGATATTTAGCAGACAAAATGTCATCTATTGAAACAGAACGCTCCGTCACTTTTAGCGCCTGCTTATTCGCTTGCTGCAACACACGGGTACGCATATACCCCGCCCTTACCCCATCTTTGATAGGCGGCGTTATAATTTCATCTTGATGCACCAAAACAATATTTCCCATGGCGAGCCCCGCTACATTGTCTTTAGTGTTCAGCATCAACGCCTCATCGCCTCCATTGTCTTTGGCAAAACGCAATGCAGCCAGATGATCTCCATAACATCCAGCCTTAATGAAAGTGAGCGGAGAGGTTTCATTGCGACGAATGGGAGAAGTTATTAGCTTCAACGCGGAAAACGGTCGACCCGCGCCAATCTCAAACATTTGCAACACCATATTCGGTTTGCCGAGAACTTCAGCACCTCGTCCTAAACCACGGCTTAGAGTCAATCTCACACTCGCCTCTGTGATTTTCTCCTCTTTCAAGATGGTCTCAGCTGCCTCCAATGCTTTGAAGACAACATCATCCGCAAGAACATTCTCTATTTTCAGCACCTCAATAGATTTCTTCAAAAGCTGCAAATGTTCAGCTTTACCTTCAATTTCCCGCCCATTGAAATACAGAGTCTCAAAGCAGCTATCACCAAGTAGGAAACCTCGGTCATATGTCGAGATCTTAGCAATTTCAGGTGCTAGCCACTCACCATTTAGCCAGACTTGATCAATCATTGCGCTCTTCCTGTGCAGACATATCTGTTAGCGCGTAAACAAGAGCACGCCCCTTATCAATCGTCTCCAGATATTCCTCAGTAGGATCAGAATCCGCAACGATTCCACCGCCAACCCGAAATTCTCCGCGCCACCCACCTTCTTCCTCAACAAATGCTGTCGAACGAATGAGAATTGATGAATCCATACATCCATCAGGAGATATCCAAAGCAATGATCCACAATAAGGCCCGCGCGCGGCATCTTCCAGTTCCGCTATAATTTGCATTGCTCTAATTTTAGGTGCCCCGGTAATCGACCCCCCCGGAAATGCAGCACGCAGTAAATCGACCACACCTTTATCAACTTGAACCCGCCCTACAACTGTTGAAACCAAGTGATGCACATTTGCGAAACTTTCCAATGCGCTCAATTTAGGTACTTTTACAGATCCCGGCACGCAGACTTTCGACAGGTCATTACGCATGAGATCAACAATCATGAGATTTTCCGCAAGATCTTTTTCGGACGCCAACAATTGGGACGCCAAAGCCACATCCTTGTCTGGGGTGTCACCGCGCGGCCGCGTGCCTTTGATGGGCTTGGTAGAGACATACAGCTCACCATCAATTCCACGCCTCGTTTTCAAAAATCGTTCCGGCGAATTTGAAGCCAATGCCAAATTCTCCAGCCTAAAATAAGATGAAAATGGCGCAGCACTGCTTTGATTTAGCCGTTTGATCAAATGATAGGGATGAGCATCGCTTTTAAGCCTAAAGTCAAATGCTTGTGAAATGTTGGACTGAAAACAATCACCCGCATGAATATAGGCAACTGTTCTAGCTATCTTATTTTCATAATCTTGAATTTTCTCTCTTGGCTCTGGCGGCCTCTGGCTTAAAGGCCCGCACCAATTATCCAACCCCGCCATACCCGCCTGCAATACATGGTGTAGAGACACGTCTCTTGCATTGACGCCCTCTCTTTGAGCCCAATCCCAGACATACAAAGTGGCCTTCTGTTCTTCATGATCAAAAGCAAGAACTTGGTCATACAGCGCCAACGCAAGATCAGGCCATTGACTGTGTTCTGGACCATTTTCAAGCTTTGGTAAAAGCTGACGCCCGTATTCATAACTTACCAAGCCAGCCCAACCACCACAAAATGGTGGTGCGCCCAATGGACGTTCAAAATTCAATTCTTTTAGACTGGCTTCCAATGTTTCTAGCGCACAAACTTCCTGCACATCATCACTTTGAAAAATGACGGTTTGCAATGGCTGCGCACAAATATAACTCCACCGCTTGCCCTTGCCGTGCATCAACATTGCAAAAGGCAGATCCCTCAAAGGCGCAAACACCTCAATAGGGTCAGCGTATTGAAAATCATATGTCTTGAAGTGCTTGTTCGCAGTGTCTTGCATCAGGGAATCTAGCTTACAAACTTTCTAATCCAACAATTTCGATTTCAGGCGCTCAATTTTTTGATCGTCGACTTTAAGCACATCATTGGCATAAGCTAATATAGAACCATGCTTGGATTTTATTTCATCCCATGCGCATTGAAGATATTCTGTACGCACAGCAATAAAGGGATAGAGAGCCTCATCTTCGATGACCAACCCCAAGCGGCTTTCCCATTTCTCACGCGCCAATGGCAATATCTCTTCGATATTGATTGTTTCATTGGTTAGAACGTAATCCTCAAAAATTGTTTTTTCTGGCACGCCCAATAATGACAATGTCACGGCGCACCCTAAACCAGTACGATCCTTGCCAGCTGCACAGTTTATAAGGCCAGCTCCTTCTGTTTCAGCCAAGCGCTGAAACCATCTCGTATAAAGATCAACATGCGCCTCCACCCAAGGGGCAACCTTATAATAGGCAAGCATGAAATTATGGGCCTCATCGCCTGTCAAATTTCCCTTATCCATAAACTCAAGGTGAGAGGCTTTATACGCATTGAGGTCATTAAAGGTGTGCACTTCATGTGGACCCCACAGATTTGGATCCTCCACACGTTCAGACTGGCGGCGCAGATCAACTTGAAACCCAATATCAAGCTTATTTAGAAAATCCAGATCAGCTGCTTGTGCTTTGTTTAAGGCTGCCGTGCGATAAAGTTTGCCCGTTTTGACGCGGCGTCCACACACTGTCTCATACCCGCCAAAGTCACGAAAATTCTTGACACCAAGCAATGGTTTGATCCGGTCCTGCATTTTATTCACCTCACGTTTTAAACGGTAAGATGCATGGTTAAGACCGGATCATCTATTGGTCTAGTATGAATGTTGTTTTCTACGCAGGATGCAGCATCACATTCATGCTTTTATAGCCTTTAACAAAGCTATTGGGCAGGCGTTCTGGTTCTTGCAACACTTCAATATAGCTATAGCGCTTGAGTATTTCTTCCCACAGAATGCTCATCTGCATTTCCGCAAGACGATTACCGACACAACGATGAATTCCAAAGCCAAATGCGAGATGACGGCGTACATTTGGTCGATCAATCCAAATTTCATCTGGTCGCTCAATGGCGCGCTCGTCTCTATTTCCAGAGACATACCACATTAGGACTTTGTCACCCTTTTTTATCAACTTACCGTGCATCTCTACATCTTCCACAGCCGTGCGGCGCATATAAGCAAGGGATGTTTGCCAGCGCAGCGTCTCTGCTGCAAGGTTGGGAACAAGACTGCGGTCAGCTTTGACTTTTTCAAACTCTTTGGGAAATAAATTCCAAGCATAAACAGAGCCTGTCATGCTGTTGCGCGTGGTATCATTGCCGCCAACAATCAACAGGATCAAATTCCCTAACAATTCTTGCGGCGTCATATTCTTGGTGTTTGCATCATGCGCCAAAGCAGAGAGCAAATCATGTCCCGGCTCTTCGCGCTGTCCGCGCTCCTGCCAAAGCGTCATGAAATACATAAGACATTCGGTAAGCTCTTTTTGCCATTGCGCTTCACCGCCAGGGCAAATTTCAGGATTATATTTATTCGTCGCTATATCTGACCAGCGCGATAGCTTTCGGCGGTCTTTTTGTGGAAAATCAAACAATGTTGCTAACATCATCGTTGTCAATTCGACGGAAACTTTGTCCACAAAATCAAAAGGTTCGTGAATGGGTAAACTATCGAGTGTTTGAATAGTGCGCTCACGAATAAGATGCTCAAAATTTTTCAGACTTGCCGCATCCATGACAGGCTGCACAGCTTTGCGATATCTTGTGTGCTCGGGCCGATCCATTGCAATAAACATCGGCAATTGAAATCCTTGGTTCAGATCAGCAATAGTGATCCCACCATATTTCGAATCAGATGAAAATTGCTGATGATTTTTATCCACCGCCACGATATCTTCATATCGCGTGATCGACCAAAACGGCCCTTCAGGTGACTCAGCGGTGTAATGCACAGGCGAATTATCTCTGAGCCATTTAAAATATGGAAAATATTCTCCACGACGCCAAAGTTCTGGATGTAATAAAAAGACTTTATCCATGTCCAACTGGTCTGGGCCGGCAATAACGCCACCGGTATTGAAGCGTCCTCGCGAAACTGCTTCAAGAATTTCATTCCCACCACGCGATGCGCCAATATCAGGACCAATTACACAAGAACTATCAGGCATTTACAGCCTCCTATAACAACAAACTGGCACGCAATCATTTGCGGGTGAGCAAACAAATTCGCCGTTTTCTATCGTCAAAGATAGAATTTGTCAGCCAACGCATGCGTGTATTCACCACCCAACAAACAGTCAAACTAAAACACCTCAGATATAATCATAACAAAATTACAACTTCAACGTGTTTATTTATCAATCGCGTATTTTAATTTGCAGCGCTATAGCTTTTCAAGAAACCTATGGACGTCGATTCAATTCTTGGCGATACATTTTTCACAATTCACAAGCTCAAATTAAAATGTGAGAACGATACAATGTTGACGAGAGACGAAGCTGAAGCTTTCGCAAGAAGCTGGGTACAAGCATGGAATGACAGAGACATAGAAGCTGTCGCCAGTCATTACACTGAAGACATTGTCTATCACTCTCCCAAACTAGCGAGCGTCATAGAATATGATGGCCCCTTTCTTGAGGGGAAATCAGCATTGGTTGAATATTGGAATGCCGCCATGGAGGGGGCAAATACACTGTATTTTGAGATAAATTCTATTTTTCTATCATCAGATGCCATGACTTTGTTTTTTACAAACCATCGCGGACAAGACGTTGCCGAAACATTCATTTTCGATAAAAATTCCAAAATCAAAGAGTGCATTGCAGCGTATAATTAGCCATTTCAGAATTTCTGTTTTTAGCATTTTTCGTCCATATTGAGCTAAAAAAACAGCGCCGTATTTTCATCATTCAACAGAAATTCATTACAGCATAGTAATTCACTAAATAGGCGATCTGAATTGACCTTGCACATAAGTATACATGATAAAAGGGAAAACAAAGACCACAAGGTGATGAAATGAAATTGAAATTTACATTGAGCGCAATTGCTGCCGCTGTATTTGCATCAGCATGTCAATCCACTCTTCCAAGCGATATGCGTGTTGCTGAATACTGTGCAGCCGAAGAAAATGCAGCCAAAGGACTTTGTCAAATTAGTTTCGAAGTTGATGGTCAAAAAACGGCCCTTTCGGACACAAATCTACGTGTGAGTGAAGCGCGCACAATTGCAGATCAAGCCCTTATGATTTCACGCGAAGCACGCGAAGAAGCCAAATCAGCTCGCTCTTTGGCATCTGCTGCTCTCAACAAACAATCAGAACTCGCTTGTAAAACTGTAACCATCCAAAAATCAGACACAGGTAGCTGTGAAGCTGGCTATACGCTGATGGGCTGTACGCAAACACGCTACACAACCCGCGCCGGCGGTTTGTCATTCCTGCGTGAAGTCAACAACAAGTCTTGCCGCTTCAACTCTCGTGTTCTTGAAATGCAAGTCCGCTGCTGCGCTGCTGGCGTTGAAACACAACAATATTCTTCAAACTACTAGTTTGTTCAGACATCCGAATCAAAAAAGCCCGTATTGAGATAATCAATGCGGGCTTTTCTTTGATAGATTTCTTGCATTTCTATCTAAATGGCGGCTCATCAAACGCACGTAATTTACGTGAATGTAGCTTGGCATCGCCGCTAGCCAATCGCTCAAGCGTGTCAATTCCGATACGGATATGTTCACCAATTGCGCGCTCATAAAATTTGTTCGCTGCACCCGGCAATTTTAATTCGCCATGGAATGGTTTATCCGACACACACAGCAATGTTCCATACGGCACACGCATACGATAGCCATTCGCCGCAATCGTCGCACTCTCCATATCAACAGCAATCGCGCGAGACTGATTGATACGTTTCGCACTCTCAGTATAACGAAGTTCCCAGTTACGGTCATCTGTCGTAAATACCGTGCCGGTTCTAAGACGCTTTTTAAGTGCCTCAGGCGTATCACCTGTCACAATCTCAGCTGACTCAGACAGAGCTTGTTGAATTTCTGCAATTGGCGGCACCGGAATATCAGCTGGCAACACAGAATCCAGCACATGATCATCACGCAGATAAGCATGCCCAAGCACATAATCACCAATACGTTGAGATTGACGAAGCCCGCCGCAATGGCCAACCATAATCCAACATTCAGGCCTCAATACAGCCAAATGATCAGTGATTGTTTTCGCATTGGAGGGCCCAACACCAATATTGACCAATGTTATACCAGACGCATTATCGGGCCCCAGAATATGATAGGCTGGCATTTGATGCCGCCGCCATGGTCCGTCAGATACTTTCTTCGCAGCATTCTTCGTCTTCGCATCTACGCGAATTCCACCTGGCGCGACAAGCTCTTTATAAAGGCCATTTTCGTTTTTAATTTCTTCTACCGCCCAATCAACGAACGCATCAACATAACGATGATAATTGGTAAACAGGATGTAACGCTGAAAACTCTCTATTGGCGTACCTGTATAATGAGCAAGGCGTTTGAGAGAAAAATCAACACGCGCCGCATCAAACAATGCAAGTGGTTTTTCATAATCATCAATCCACGGCGTTCCATCGGGAACTTCATCTCCAATTTGAGATAATTTAGGCGTCGGAAAATAACTTGCAAAATCCGCTGGTGAGATAACATCCGCATCCACGCCTTCAGCCCCATCAAGCACATAAGGATAAGGGATATTGGAATCAGACAGTCCGACTTCAAATTCCACCTTATGATCGTTTGTAATCATGGTGAGCTGAGAGATGAGATAAGCTCGAAAAAAATGCGGCTGCGTTATCGTTGTCACATACACGCCCGGCTCTGACAGTTTTCCAAATGCGCGAGAAACCACAGGCGGTGGACCATCTGGCCGATATATGACTTTAACTTGAGGATAAGAAAAGCGGCCATCTGTACGCCATGCAGGGTCTGGCTTTTTCCCTTTAGTGATGAAGTCATTGAGTGCAGATTGTAGAGATGCCACGGAGGCATCGTATAATTGTGTGACGCGGTCTACGACTTCTACGGGTGTCATTGCAAACTCCAAACATTCAAATCTAATTTAGATAGAGGTAATCACTATTTGAAATATCGAAAAGCAAAATCCGACAAATTTTCAAATAAACTCAATTCTATATTCTAGGACCAGAAAGAGAACCAACGCCAACGTAACCATTCATCTCCTTCAAACGGCATTGCAGTTAGCACGGGATAGAAGAATACAAAGAAACCAGCGGCGACCAAACCCCATATAAGCAAAGCGATATTTTGCAGATCTCGCTTTACGAACCGAGACACAAAAGCTGCAATTCCCATCCCCAACATAAAGGAAGACTGCTCATAATAATAAAAGAACATCAAATCTCTTGGAATAACTGCATAGACCAACCAAAACCCCAAAAATGCAGACGATATTGCCAACAAAGCTCCGTCCTGACGCAAAATTCCATACACAAAGCACGCAATAATTGCCGGCAACCCCGCCCAATAAATTGCAGGGTTACCAATCAGAAAAATAGCAGTTGTATTTGGTAGGGTTTGCTTTTCAAAATAAT
>JGI2924J29684_1077999_pt1 | contig 27476 bp, 25 predicted proteins | sample BenlonsequencITS_FD_29684 | JGI IMG/M metagenome (IMG submission 29684)
ATCGCGGGGCTTGTGGCAAGCGTTACCTGTGACATTGTGGGGATTATCTATAAATCATTAGGATGGACCGATAGAACTTTTAACGATTACGCGACAATTATACTTACGTATCAAGTTTATTCCAATGAAGGATTCTTTGGTCTAATCCTTTCAATAATTAGCCATGTAGCAGTATGTATGATCCTTGGGGTAATATTTGCTTACCTGATAAAGTTTACATCCAGTAATTATTTATATATCAAAGGATTAGGTTATAGTTTAGTAATTTGGTTATTACTTAACACATTTGGAACATTACTTAATCTTCCTCTATTTCGGAAAATGCCTTTGAACGTCGCATATGCAACACTATCTACAGCTCTAATATACGGGTTGATGGTTGCCTTGACTTTAAAGCTTATTGATAAAAAGATGCATTTACTATAGTACTGAAAGGAAACAACAACATATGCCTACATACTTTGTATATCCGATTTATACAATTGTTATATTTATACTTACCTATTCGATTGTTCCTAGACAGGAAATACGTTATCTAATACGTTTTGGCATTGTTTTTGGCACTATCCCCGATGCCGTGATGATTATCCTGTTTACAAAGATAATAGGCTTAGGTGGTTACATCAATTTTGGCCCTTTTGCTTTCAAAGGAATCCCTATCTTTCCTCTAATTGCTTGGGCCATATATTACGTTTTGTATTTATATTTATTACCTAGAGAAAAACCATGGATTGATATTTTTCCAATTACAGCAGCCTTTTTCAGTGTCCTCTTTTCAAACATCCTACAGAACCTTGGAATCTTTAAGTGGAACTGGGGAACTTTTATTGTCCCCTCAATTATTTATCTTTTTTGGCATATAACTGTTACGTGGATATACATTAAAACTCGTTCAAAAAGTTAAAAGCATATCTGCCCTTATGAAACTGCTTCATACTTTATTTCAGAAATGGACTATGCCCCCACCGAAAGTGAGAGCATGCTTTTATATAACTATTCTCAACTTAAGCAACATCTCTCATGCTATAGTATACATTTAATAATAAATCGAGCCTCTGGCTAAGTTGAACAACTTCAGGGTCTACAAGTGACTTAATTGACCCTAAAGTATTTAATTTTCCTCGTAAAATCTCAATAGAATTCAGTATTTCTACAGCACTCATTCATCGTCTCACTCCCAATGGTTGGTTTAGACATTATCTTAACGCAATTGATATTATATTCAGGGTAATGATTAGAATCAATGTATCCGACAATATCTGTCATCTTATTATATTCATGAAACGATAATAACATTTAATCGTTTTTGTGCTGAAAGTCATCCCATAAAACCTTTGATGCGAAAGATCCCTGTAAAACCCAAAACCGAATCTTTTACTCTCTCAAGAGAAAGGATTTCAGAATTTTATGAACAATATTCTTAATATTATGTATAATATGCCACTTATTCCCTAAATCATAATACTGATTAGAAAGAAACGACTCCAATAAGGACAATCTAAGAAATCTTTTGTCAAGAACATGATAAAAACGAAAGAGAGATGGATTCCTGTTGAAACAGAGTTCTTTGCTAGTGGTTGATGACAATATGGGAATTCGAATACTTTTAGAAGACCTCTTTTCCTCTAAAGGTTACAAAGTAGGCACAGCTGCTTCGGGACTCGAAGCCTTAGAATTGGCAAAAAAACTGTTACCCGATCTAATCATATTAGACCTCAGAATGCCGGGAATTAGCGGCATCGAGCTTCGGGCGAGACTACTTAGTTCCAATCCTAAGATGAAGGTCATCTTAATGTCTGCTTATGCAGACAAGCAAGAAATGGATGAATTAGCCCGTCATTACGAAATCGATTACATGTTGGATAAACCGTTTGATTTGGAACATTTAAACGGTGTTGTCGATGGCCTCATAGATGAGAAGAATACTGTTGGCATCGAGGCAAAATAAAACAACCAATGCGATTAATAATTATTATGCCGCCCTTGCCGGGCGGCTTTTGATTTGTGGTGGATCAATTTAAGTATTTTAAATGTTATGTTTACTTACCTAATTTTCGTTTAAAACTGTTCATAATTTGCCAAAACAACTTTGTTTCGTCCTGTTCTTTTTGCTTGATACAATGCAGAATCGGCTTGCTCTACTAGCATTTCTATATTCTTTACGGTATATGGATAGATTGCTACCCCTATTGAAATGGTAATGTTTATTGTTTTATTATCCAGAAGAGAAAACTTATGATCCTGGACTGCTTTTCGGATTCTTTCAGCCACTTCTAAAACTATATTCTGAGGACATTCAATTAGAATTACCGAAAATTCTTCACCGCCATTGCGCGATACAATGTCTGTAGAACTTGTAGAGCTGAGCAGTATTTTTCCTATATCTTCTAAAACCTTGTCTCCGTTTTGATGCCCGTATACATCATTAACCTTTTTAAAATAATCAATATCAAGAAATAGCATAGAAATTATGCTGTAGGTACTTAAATTATCAATTAACTTGTTGAATTCTTTATCAAATTGTCGAACGCTCAAAAGTCCGGTTCGATGGTCTCTGAATGATTCTTCTCTATATCTCTGATAGGTAAATCTTAACAAGTCAATATAGTGTAAATAGATATAGACAACAATAGAAACAATAATTGTGCTAATCCAATAAAAAATCACTGTTTGTATTAGTAATATTTTATTATTAATTGTGTGAATAAAAGTTAAGGTAGGGAATATAAGTGTGTAGATACTCATTACTACCCACTGCAGCCTTCTTCTAGTCATGTATTTTGCAGTCAATGCACAGCAAACAGTAATCGTGAGAATATTTAAAGCCGCTAAGAAAGAGTCCATTGTTTGGCCTTGAAATAATAATCGAAATAAACTCAAAATAATACCGGTTATCATCGCGGACAGAAAACCACAATATGTGGCAGATAGCATTACGGCTATATTTCTCAAATCCATAATAACACTTGGAGTAATTATAATGCTATAAAGCATCAGAATAATACCTAACAATGCCGAACACAAGCCAAAAAAAATCTGCAATTTATACGGAGAAAATGGAGTTATTTTCTTATTTATAAGAATTTGATTGCCAATACTGATTGTTGCAATTATTATAGCGATATTAATAATTAATTCCCTAATCATTCTTCAACCTCAATCTCATTTAACGCAATTTTAATATATATGATGAAAATTAGGGTAATTTATTTCTCATAATATTTATATTCCCCATAAAGCCTCGGGAAAAAGCTCGATAGAGGGAATAGCTTATAACTCCCAGATCAAATTTTAAGGAACTGAATGTTTTGGAATCACCACTAATATCCAATTATCTAAGCTTCAATCGCATCAATTTGCCATGATACCAAACAAAAGGAATAAAAGCAATTCAAAACCGTATCGAGTCTATGGCTTGCTAATACAACTTCAGGGTGCGTCAATGGTTTGTCTTTTGCAACCAAATGCAGTTCTTTCCTTAACTCTTCTATTAAAGTCAAATGTGTTTGTAATTCGACCAACTTAGACACTCCTATTCGTTCTTTTTAACAACTCTTATAGTCTATCAAATTCAATTCTTAGCTCAATAGATTCGACAGTATTTACCAAAAACTTGTTATTTTCACCGGCGCCATTTAAATTAAAGCTTAAAAGTGCCACAGCTTTTTCAAATTCTTCTTACAACATAGCTGATTCTTCCCTATATACGCAAGGAAAATTTTATTGTATTTCAAAGGCGTTGAAAGCAGGATTATGGGCAAAATAAGTCGAAAATAATCGCAAATTGCAAATTCATTTTACAAGAGTATTGGGGGGGCATTATATGTCAATTATTGACGGATTAGTAAATGGTGCTGATTTCATTAAACAACTTTTAGGAGGAAATTATACATTACTTATTTCTGATTTAGCATCGTATAAATTCTATGCTCCTGGTACTGTAGATTTTGGTTTTAAAATTGGCAATAACTTAATCCCTGGAACATTAATGCACAAAGCAATTCAAGAAAAACGGAAGATTGTACAAAAGGTTGAAAGGCAAAATAGTAAATTTGGCTTTCCCTACATAGGGATAGCGATTCCTATTATAGAAGGTAATCAAATAGTGGGAGCCCTGGCTCTTGCTCAAGATACTGAGCTACAAAATAAGATTATAGATATGTCAGGAGGGTTAGCAGCGACTAGTCAAGAGTTAAGCGCAGTCATCGAAAACTTAGCAAGTGGGTCTGAAGAGTTAGCCAACGTTACGCAAAATATATCCCTAGATGCTCAAGCGATTCAAAGTAATATCGAAAACACGGATAGTATCTTAAATGTTATAAACCGTATTACAAATTCAACTAATATGTTAGGCTTAAATGCTGCCATCGAAGCGGCGAGAGCTGGAGAGAGTGGTAGGGGGTTCGCTGTTGTTGCTGAAGAGATTAGAAAGCTTGCTTTAAATACAAAAGAATCCCAAATGGACATTCAAAATAATCTTAAGAATATAAAAGAGACGGTCTTAAAACTTAATCAAGAAATTGAAAAAATCGCAGCATTATCCGAAGAACAGGCCGCGTCGACCGAACAAACCTCTGCATCTATTCAAGAATTATCTATGACAGCAAACAATTTGAGTATGATTGCAGACGAGTTGGTTTCGGGAATATAAAATTTTGGGCTTAATTTGAAATAAGGTGCGTCCGAATATTCCTTCTACTGTACTTACATTACCATGTACTTACATTACCAATCGATTTATTGAGGGCGGAAATGCGGAAATGCTTAGAAGCCATGATGTAATTACGGAAGCCATTTTGGAAAAGGTGATTGATGAAATTTATCTGCCACTTGTCCGTAATTGAGAATTGGTACGCGGGATTGCTTCGCTCTATCAAAAAGCTGCCCAAACTAGCATCAGTAGATAAAGAAATTGTTGCCGAACTCTCCGATGAACAAAACCTCCACCTGACTGGCCGCACGAAAGATTTAATACCCTTGTTGGAAAACCTTTTAAAATTACTTAATCTTGACATGGATTAACTATAGTCTCTTCCACAAAACCTACAACACGCCCAGAACATTCCTTAACTACCCCAGTTCTTCTTTATCAAGCCGGGACACCCTTCCCCTTATCTTGGAATGACTTGGGCGGCTGGATAGGAAATGGAGGAGTTTTGGCACCTTTACCTCAAAATCAACACACACCATTATCTTATTTCTATTTCTTACTAATTTTTACTTTTGCCATAAATTCGTACCCATTTGGTGCGATATCTTGATCGAAATTATAACTTACCTTTTTACCTTGATGATCAACTGAGAGCCATAAATGAAAAAGTGCAATACCAATATCAATCTGATTCATCTTCTCATACACCTGAGCTTTGAGAAGATTCAACTTTTTCCGACTTACTGTAATAACGTCTAAATCTCCACTAAAAAACCACGTCTGTGTGTTGGACGCCGATGGAGCGAAACGGACTGGCTCTAGCAATGCTTCTGCACCAGCTACATTAGATATTTCAGACAAATTTTTACGCTTGAATTCAGATGTATCCACTCTGTGAATTGTCTCCGTGGTATTCCCGAAAGCGAGCATAATTACAAACTCCAATCCGTTTATAAGCATAGGCACACCTTTTGCGGGCTTTGCCATCCCTAACCAGCAACTGGCGAGATTGTTATAGGAAAGGTACAAATCAATCTGCTGGAGCAAAAACCCCGCGTTCATTAAATAGTTTCCCTTTTTCTCAGAATACAAGCAAATATAGTGCGGTGCTTTGATAGGAAGGAGATTCTTTACATCAGCGGAACCTAGGTAGTCAATCTCATAACGAATACCTTCGTCAAGTGGTTTGACGTTATACGTGTATTCTTGCAACTTTTCAATTGTGTCGACGGGGAGTGGCGTCATGTCATATTTTCGGATGGACCTCCGGTGAAATATTGCGTTATATAGCTGAGAATTTGTCATTACGTTACCTCCAAATAAATGGCTTTTTCAATTGTTCATATAGTTATATCCGTATGTAATCGGTCACGTCCTTTGCATTATTATAAATTCAACCGCCCAGCACATCCCTTAAATCCAACTGTACCTCTTTAACAAGCCGGGGCTCCCTCCCCCTTCTGGGAATAGATGAGCGAGCATTACAATTGGCCCGTCATAGTAAATACCAGCCCCGCCAAACATCTTTTTGACCGTTACAAAACCCAACTTTCCAAGTTGGTCTACTACATATTCTTTGAAGCTTTCGCTAACTGGGCCTGTGGCTAAAAAACATAATAGGAAAGCCCTAATCTGTGATATGTCAGATGAGTACAACCAAATTATAAAGAATAGGCTGGGCATAGCAAGATCAGGTATTTTAACCTCGATTCAAAGGATATTGGGTATGGAAAAATCAATAAAATTACAGCTGGATAAGGCAACGCCAAAAAGTGCGGCTGTGGGAAATGTCCATCTCATTAATTCCAATTCTCTTAAAAATAACAAAAACCAATTCAGTTTCAGTGTTATTTATTTAACGTCCATTCTAGGTCAGCTTTTTTTCTTAACTCATTCGTTTCATTGCAATTGTAAAGTATATATTTCTCGTTAGAATTCATATAATTTTCTATCATTTTCTTATCAAATTCAATTAATTGCTCATCATTGTTTTCATGAGAGTATTTGATACTAAACCACTTTATTAGCAAGTTATCAAAAAGCATACTTAAACTCACTTTATTATTCACGTTAATGCAATTATCTGCTATTTCTTCTATTTTATGAGCAATATCAAAATCCATGTTTATTTTTTCTGTAGGTTCACTAGTCTTCCTTACGTTAATTATTAAATCTGTCTTCGGTGTTTCCTTTAGTAACATTTGTGTTATATTCGGGGCAGAAGCTTCCATAGGAATGATATTAACAAGTCTAAACCCTGAATTTTTAAAAGCCCTTATTATTGAATTCCAGATCTTCAAATCTTTGTTAGCGAAAGTTACTGTCATCCAGGCCCCATCTTTTAGAACTCTATATGCTTCCTTAAATACTTCTGTAAGCTTTGTCTCATAATGTTTTTCATCAAAATTACCTTCTCGATATGGATTAAAGACAACCTCATTTTCCCAGTCAATCCTCTCCCCAAAATATCTTAACCAGGAATTCCATATATAACTAAGCTCTAAGTATTGAATTCCCTCACCACCGTAAGGAGGGTCAGTAAAAATGTAGTCTATTGAATTATCCTTAATCACATTTGTAAGGTTACACGATGATTTTAAGATGAAGTTATAATTTTTTTTATCTCCGACTAACTCATTTGTTTCAAGTTTTCCTTTCAGCATTTTCTTATATCGATTCTCAAAGTAGTGCCAAGCATTTAATTCCTGCCAATTCTGTGGTAACCAGTAAGTATTAATTTTCCATGATGGCCCTCCTGAGTTTCCTTTATAGTTAGCAATCATTTTTGATGCCTGAGCTATCATTGAAGTAAATACAACAACAAATGCCTCTCTAATTGATTCATTCTCAATGTTAGCAATATAATGGAATATGGCACTCAAAGCATGAAGATTTCTTTTGGTATATATATCACTAAAATTCACTATACCCGCTCTCTCAAGCTTTTTTGTTTCCCAGCCTTTAAAGATCTCGTCATTCGGATACCAGTATTTTATTCTAGTATTATTGATTTCCTCAATCGTGATTAGATCTGAATTATCCACGGGTTTTATACCTTTACCTTTACAATGTTCGCATAAATATTTTATTTCAACTGGTTTAGCATTTTCCCATACAGTTGAAACTATTTTACTGGCTTCATTACAATTCGGGCAAGTGGTGCTATACAACCATTTCATCTCATTATTTAGAGCTATCTCCATCTTTTTATATTCATTTTTAAATTCCTGTAAATCAATGTGATTAAGCATTGATTCACAGATATATTTCGATATTGGATTAATATCAACGCCAATGCCGACTCTATTATTAATCACAGCTTCTATAACCGTAACTCCAAATCCGGAAAATACATCTAAAACAGTATCATTTTCATTTGTAAAGTAGTTAATATATTCAGAAATTACGTTTGAGGGCTTCTTACCCCAATATTTATGTACATCATATCTTTTGGGCCAAGTATCTGGCTCAATTATATGACTTATAGGAAAGTCAATAGGTTTCAATCATTTCAACTCCTTATCATTGTAAATCCCCTAAAAATAAATGACGAGGTTTTTCCTCGTCATAGTATATACTATATTTTGATTTTGTTTAACTCATTTCAACAAATTTTTATTTGTTGAAAAAGTCTCTTAAAAATTCATATGCATTTTCTTTTTCTTCTGTTGGGATTGCCTGAAGAATAGCCTTAATATTTAGCTTACCAGTCTTACTATCCCAAAAATTCTTCTTAACTACTTGGTGTCGACCACAAAGTGCTTGCCAATCATCGGGATTATTGATATCTACCTTTTGTCCAAAAGAATGCGGTTGTAGATGATCAGCCGTTAGCTTAACTTTTCCACCACCAATAGGATCTACATCACCATCTTTTAAGCCACATATTTGTCCACCTTCTGACCATTCACAACTATTATTTGCTCTTTGTAAAACCTTCTTCCAGCACTCCTTTGAGGGGTAGACTCTTTTATTTATCTTTGCTCTTTTCTCGGTCGATAACATTAAATATTCCCCAAGCTTTAAATCATTTCTATCTCTTTGACTTAATATAGTATAACCGTCATCAGTTCGTAATTCAGATAATCGTTGATGCCAATTCTCGGGTTCCTTTCCTGTTATCGGATCTTTTGCAACCTCTACTAATTGATTATTTGTAATAATTTTCCCTATGTTATTCAAAAACAAGGCTTCTATTCTTTTCTTGATCGACTTTTGATTATAAAATTCTCTTTCGATTGAAGCATATTCCAAATGTTCCACAATTTTCACCTCTAGTACTTTATTATACTAAAGGCTTACATTTTATACAACCTATCGTCATTTTTAATCTAGCCTTTTAGGGGGGGGTAAGATAATTCATTTTCATGTTTAACAAGCATTTTTGTTCGATGCCCCCCACCAGTATCAACGCACACGCCTTTTTCGATCCCGGCAGTGATATACTTTGCAACCTCCCCTGAAAAGGGCCTTCTTTTGGAAAACGGAGAATACTATTTTTAAATTAAATTCAATCATCAAAAATAGCGAAGCAAGAGAGCATATGTATTACTTTAGGAAACTTACTGCCATAAACTGTTCAATCCTCCCATTCTAATAAGTCAAATAAGTACTCTCTTCCCCCTAATATCTCGTCCTCCTTTTCTATCAAAGGATCAATCCAATCTGCTTTATCACGCGCCCATTTAATAAAGCTTAGAACCTGTTTTCTCTTCTCCGCATCAGTTATTTCCTCACATTTTAACTCGATTCGCTTAGCAAACCTGCGGATTTTCTCAGCCCTATCTGAGTCACTAGCTAGTTCTTCAAAGGTTTCAAGGAGTTCTGTCTCATGCTTTTCAATTTTCTCTTTGCGATCCCGTTCAAGCTTCTCTTCAAGTTTTCGTTTTGCTTCTAATTCACTCTCTTCTCGCTTTGTCTTAACTACCTGAACAGCTTCCATTAGCCAAATTATTATTTCACCTATCTGATTTTCAATTTTACGATTATCAGTATCATGCCAACGTTTTCGTTTACAATGATACTCATCAATCTCAAATGTAAAAATACCTGTACTTACATAATCATATGGTGGAATATAGAACGGACCCTTCCTTTGCTTAGCTATTTCTTCTTTTGTAGGCTCGTGCTGTATCTTTAACTGTTTCTCTCTGAATTTTATTGGAACACAATCTCGTTCCAAATTAATATACGTTATATTATCACATAAACGCGGCTCGTAATTCCGGTAATGTTGAGCATTCGGAGCTTTAATTTGAACTGAATAGCCAAAATGTCCAATAGAAACAAACAGAGTATTTAAGATCCTATATGCTCTTTCTTTTTGCTCATCAGTAATATCAAAATTCATAACCCTGCTTGTTGAAGGTCTTGTAGATTCTTTACGCGACTTGAAATATTGTATCGTATCTTTAATTAATTCATGTGGATTTATCAATTTGTCCGGAACAGTAACAGTTGATATAAATTCCATAACGGTTTGCCTCTGTTCCTTAGATAAAAACAATAGAATTTCAGATTTTATTAACTTACATGAAATATTCAGCTTTTCTTCTACAACAATTTTATCGATGCCTCTCGACCTAGGAAGAGGTGGTATTTTCGTTTTTTGACCGGCTTGAACTTTTGCCCAATAACCATTAGGAGGCGTTGGTATATTAAGCTTCTTACAATTCTTTCGAAGTGCTACATCAGAAATCCCGTATCGTTTAGCAACTTTAGTCATGGGCTCAGCCCAAATTTCTTTGTAAAGTTTTTCACGCTCATAGGTTCTGGTCTCCATATAACACCTCACTTACTATGGGTTAAAGGTTACGTTCTTGGCAATTAGTTCCTAATGCTGCCAACATGTTAGCCATCTATTTCTAATATCTGATTCAAATTTAATTATACCACTGTGCCTGGACAAATAGTTGCGGAAGGCATCAACGCCTCCTGTTATTGTCTAAATTAGTAAAATCCAGAGCATTTAGTCGCCCTGGATTATCATCTTTTTAATTCCCGGCAAAGCCGTTTAGACTATTTGGTTTTTAACCACGCTCTCGCAGGGGAGCAACTTAAGTTTTCCTATGGCATTGGGGGCCTGACCTAATCAGTATGTTTATTAAATCCCTGAAATTTATAATAGGATCAAAACCAAATCAAATCTTCGTACATCGAAGGTTTGAGTAAAAAGGCTGCACCTAAAACCCTGAAATTAGGTACAGCCTTTTCTTGAAAAAATACTAAAGGAATAACTTAATAATGTATGGATTAAACACTGTAATAAGCCATGCACCCACTGGTGGGACAATGTATAAAACTATTGGAATAGCCCCTTCCTGTTCTCCAATACATTGAAGAGTAGACATAGTACTTGCGGGCATTCCCAAACTAAAACCAATTAGTCCTGAAGCAACATAGGCGGCCAATGCGTTCTTTTTATAAAACCGGAAGACATAATAATAGCTCAAAAACATAAGTAAGCATGCTTGAAGTGCAAAGATCATTATAGCGGCAAAATTAAGTTTCGTCATCGCGTTCAGATCCATTGACATAAACGATAGGACTAAGAGCATGGAAAGAGAAAAGTTCCCAATAATATTTACTTGTGGTGACTGAATAAGGGATTTATGCTTAAATTCGAACAGTTGCCGCAAGATGAGCCCTGCGAGAAAAGAACCTCCTGCCGGATTAATCCACCTACCAAACCCAAATTGTGTAGGCAGCAAACCCAGACATATAGTCAATAAAAAAATCAAAAAATGTTGTAAGAATTCGTAAGGCTTAAATCCGATGGCTGTTATTTTAGACTCTTCCAATTGGGTTCGCTTCTTCAACAAAATAAAAAGACAGCCCCCTAAGATCGTACCAAGAATATTTCCAAATACTGAATAGCCATTAAACAGTCCAAGATAAGCATGCCCTTTTGATATTAGACTGGGAACTCCCTGAAGCACAGAAGCATCCCCCATCAAGCCCATCGAGCCAAATATGACCATTTGAAAAGGATTGTAGCCTGCAGCCTTGGCAATCAATAAGCTGACTACATTCTGAAATAATGCCACAAAAATAACTATCCCCAAAAATAGGAATTGACCTTTATAACCTTTTTTTAAAAAAGCACGATCTGTTCTTAGTCCTATTGAAGCAAAGAATCCAGCAACAAACATCGGAAGCATAGAATAATCCAAATTCCACTTGACGTGTCCAATGCTTTTTAAACAAAGAAAAAGAACAGAAGCCAAAATACCTCCAATGAAGGGAGCTGGGATATATAACTTCTTTAACCAAATTGCCTTATGTTGAAGGTAATAACCAATTAGTAAAAATATTCCAGCTAATGTTATCGTTTGTAACGCGATAAAATGCATAAATTTAAACTCCTATATGTTAACAGATTTAATTGTTCTTATAAGCTCTTCATCATCCAACAATTTGTCTGTTACCCAAGCCGCAACTTCTCCGGTTATTTTCACACAGTGAGCTTTGCGTTCAGGTGAATCAAAGACTAAATCTTTTGTAATGACTCGGCAGCAAGTACTTCTATATAACTTTTTGATATGATCATGAAGTTCTGCAGCAATAGGTAACATTTTACCATTCATTGCGTTGCCATAATCTCTGCCGTAAGCCATACCTAACGCCATTACACCGCCACTTATGGCTCCACAAACACAACCCGATTTTCCGATCCCAATCGGAAAACCTGAAGCCAATCTGGTAATTGAACGATCAAGAGGCCAGCCAAGCAATTCATTGAGAGTATGGATCACCGATTCAGAACAAAAAAACTCACCTCTTTGGAAGTAACCTTCCGCCTTTTTCCTTGCATCATTAATAACCTTTTCTCTTTCCATATGTTCCTCCATTAATAATCAATTGGTTATATATACAAATCACTTTTATATTATATATATGTTGTCTCCATAACTCAATTACTTCTTAATAAAAAACACCTCTGTTGTCACTTTTATCGTGATGCAGAGGTTCTAATTGAACGAAAGCTTAAAATTTTATAAATTATTTCCCATATTATACCGAATCTCAAAGATATTTATTCTCCCGAACCACCTTAACCAAAATTCGAAAAAGGCATTCTTTATCGTCCTTATTTATTATAATTACGAAAATGAGGCAGCCAATGATGACCGCCTCATTTTCATTCAATGTATAAACTCAGAGTGTTTTTCATCATTATTATCTATACTATACATATTTGGTTTTGAATTTTGCATCATTTTTTCCTGTTCTGCTGTTGTTGGAGTGGTTGGTTGAATGTAGTTGTTGGCTGGCGGAGCATCCCAAAGAGATTCATCACCAAGTACTGCAGCGGTATAAGTAGTACCTAACCCAAAAATAGTGTTACTGATTACGTACGAAAGATTACTCTTTGAATCTTTTGGTTTTACTTTATTTGTATTAAACCCACTAAGCATTGCTGTAATCGTGGCTCCAAAAGTTACTCCGAAAAATGCACCTTTAGTAAAAAGATTATTCTTTCCTGTCTTAGAAAGTATTTGAACCTGAGCAACTGAACCAACCATACCCAATCCCAAATCCATAATAGTACCTAAAAGCTGCCCATATAGGTTCTTCGCTTGCCTTCGCGAAGAAACCCAAACCCCTGATGCGGTTTCTCTAAATGAACGTTGAGAAATCTTTGTTCTAAGAAAAACTTCATCTGTGGCTATTTTTAAAATAGTTCCAACTAGTCCAGAAACGATTCCGAGTGTCATTCTATCCTTTATCTTTTTCATGTTTTTATGTCCTTTCTCAATTACTATTATTAGTTTCTTCATTTCTTGAGAATTTAGGACTTTTAAAATGTCCAAATTAAAGTATCATCGGAAAAAACTGTTATAAAGCACACTTTCCTCTTACCAAAACAAAAAGATGCTAATTAAGCTTCTTTTGTAAATAAACACATAACATCTTGGTTGCGACACGACATAAACGTGCGCCCTTTACTTAATAATTGGCTCTATCAAGTCATCTCAGAAGAGGTCCTCCAAATTTGACTGACATATATTTTATCCCCCTATAAGAGCAGCAATGCTTTTACCCCTTCTCAATGCATGACTATACGTATTTGCAGTGGTTGATGGGGTTTGTCCTAAAGTTGCAGCAACAAGTGTTACAGGATGGCCTTGGTCAATTAGTATTGAGGCAACACCATGTCGAAGATCGTGTAATCTAATATGGTGTAAACCACTTTTAGCTAAAACCCGGTTTTTAGTATTCATCACTGCACCATATCGCAATGGTCTGCCATCACCGTTTTGGAATATAAGATCATTCGAACTAACTTTTGAGCTAATACTTTTAAATAGTTTGGATAGTTCTTCTATGCTTTCTTCATCAAGCTCTATTACCCGTTTGCTATTCTCAGTTTTTGTATCTTTGAGCTTTCGATGTTTTGTATCAGCCGCTCGAACTATTGTTATTGTCCTTTTCTCAAAATCAACATCACGCCATTTAAGACCAAGGGCCTCGCCAGTTCTCATTCCCGTGAGGGCCAGAATTCTTATAATTAAATAATGCTTGTAATCTTTTGCGATCTTCAGAAATACCGCCAATTCCTTTAGATCAAGAACATTCCTATCTTTACGTACAACCTTCGGTGATCTAATTCCTCTCATCAAATCTGAACCAATTAGTTCCAGAGAGGATGCGTAGTTTAGAGCCGTCCTCATTGTTGCGTAAAGGTCTTTTACTGTTCGTTCTGATAGACCCTCGATTTTTTTAAGCCGTTCTCTAATCTCTAACGGACCTAAATTAAAAACTTCTAAGTCCCCAATGACCGGAATTAATCGTTTAACGTGCCAAGCATATTTTTCGTAAGTACGCTCAGTTACCACATTTCTTGTATCATCTAGCCACAATTCTAGCAATTGTTCAACATTTTTTGGAACTTTCCGTGATCCGTTTCTGTTACGTCTCATCGTTTGCTTCACACACTTGAATTTAACCTCTAATTCTCTTGCTCTGTCCTTGGCCTCCGATTTAATGCCATAAAATGTCTCATAGTGAAACTTCTTCTTATCACTACTATCTAGCCCTAAATATATTGAGATTTGATAGACCTTATCGCCCCGTTTTCTAATGCTCGCCATATTTATCCCCTTTCTAACAGAGAAGTTAATGTAACGAACGATCACCACTACCCTTAGGAAATAAATATGCTTTTGTTATTGGTTATTATTACCATAATACTAAAGATCTTAGCTCAGAAGAGTCTCCCTTCAGTTATCCGTGAAAAAATAGAAACTTTAACTTTATGGTTTGAATACAGATAATAGGTTAAGGGCATAACAACTCTTGGAAACGGGAGGGATATTATGCCACGATATTCTTATAGAAAGTTCAACGCAACCAGAAAACGCTATGGTGTCCGATTCAACAGCAAACAAGGCCACCAATTCCTCATAATTCTTGCTATCCTTGTCATTGGCTATTTCATTAATCATCCCTATCTTTTTCTGGGCATCGGGAGCTTAGTGCTTTTTATTTACTTCTACGAGAAATGGTCCGTCCGGCAAGCAATCCGGAAATCGGGCATTGAGCAAATTGACCTTATGGGAGGCACGGATTTTGAAAAACGGCTTCAAGTTTTATTTAACGATTTAGGTTATAGGGCAAAGCTAACACCCAAAAATGATTTTGGAGCAGACGTTATCGTTGAAAAATATAACGGTGGCCGTACAGTAGTCCAAGCTAAACGTTATAGCCGTCCGGTGGGCTTAAAAGCTGTTCAGGAAGTTATTGGTGCAATGGCCTACTATGATGCAATTAATGCCATTGTCATTACGAATCAGAACTTTACTCAACAAGCAGAAAGATTAGCCCTGAAAAATAAGGTTGAGTTGTGGGATCGGCAAAAGTTAATTTATATGATTAACTCAGCCTTGAAAAATAAGGTCCTTCCAGCGAGATTAAAACCTTCTTAAACCTTCAAAATTTCAAAAGCAGCCTTTGATATGCTGCTCTTTTCTTTGTTATCCGTCTTTTTCTTCATGTTTCCATATTGTACGAAGGTCTTCTATGTAGGATAGTTTTCCAAGATTCATTAATATCACCCCGTTATAAGAAATAAGCTCCACAAAGAATAAATTTTCTAACTATAGCTAAAATTCAAATCAGTATAATTTAGATTTTGTATACCATAGTCTCAATACCGCTTAAATATCCGGAATATTCTTCCATAAACTTGTTGTAAAAACCGCCATCTGTAAATATTAGTATTCTACGTTGACAATTTGCTATCGTCAACCAATAACACTTTTCAAATATTGCAGATCGCTGCCCTGCTTTTAGTTTTCCGTCTTGTAATTCATTATTACATACGAATAAACAAATTGATTTATCCGCAGATACTCCATGAAATTTCCTACTCTCTTTTGAGTTTAAAATGTTACCTTCATAGAAAGTTGTATTAAACTGATAGGATAAGCTCTTTACTATTTCTCTAATATCTTTTTTAATTTGAGAAGTATCCGCCATATTTTTCTCCTTTTTAGAAAACATACTATTCTTATGAAATGATATAAAGTTCCAAAACATTCATTCTATATCAAGGCATTTCGGAAGTTACCCGATGATCTGTTTAACATATCTTAACCTTTACATAAAGTTCAAGCCACGAAGAAAAATCACATTGTTGTTAACATTTCAGGATAACATATTTTGAAAGTTTAATCCCATTACTTATTTCAGTAACATATGACGGTTTCAGACCAGAAGCATTTATTATTTCTTTGAGGTTAATATCATTCTCAAGCAAAATTGACGCATACTTAACTCCAAACAAATGAACGTTTGCGACTTTGTCACCAGCAGGAGCATTATCATACATTTCTCGTAAAATTTTACCCAATTCATTTTCAGTCATTTTAACCACTCCATTCCGCCCAGAACATCTGTCAAATTCTTTAGTTCCTCTTTTGTTAATCGTTTACCCCCTTCCCCATCATGGAATGATCCAGCGACCATTCCCGAATATCATACTTCGGATCTTTATCGTTCTAAAAGGTCATTCCTTTAAGCCAATTAACCAGATCGGACAATCCAGCCCAATTGCCGGTAATGTCCTCTTTGCAATATCAAAATAGGCCATTCCTGAGACAGCACCTTTTCGATGGGCAAAGTACTTGCTTGGTTCAGACATTACTATCTCTATACCAAGTGCCAACCTTCGTTCAAAATACGCTATCCTAAAACCGCAGAAATCCTTAAACATTGATTCTACCTTACCAAATTGTACTTCTAGCTGTACCAGACCACTGGGGTACATTTTGCAAAATCGGAATGCCAAGATGCATTGAGTGTGGTAGAAGTCAAGCATAATTGTCTCTTGTTATTTTTCTCAGCGGCAGCATTTCATCAAAGTTACTCTCGGTCAATGGTAGCTTGCCTAACCCCTGTGGAATGGTATCATAAGCCCAAGAATTTTGGGTAAGTAAACGAAAGAAATCCGCATTTATTTCAGCTTGCACATCTCTCTTTGGTAACTTGTAGATTATGCTTTCAAGCTCATATAACAAAGTCGGACTTATAAGTTCAATATATTCCCTAGTGCAATTATAAAAAAAGTGTTCGCTACGCAGATGTATCCTCCTTGTAATTGTGAAAAATGATCTCTGCGAAAAGAATTCTTTATTGTTTCTTAATTTCCTCTAAATTTGTTATATAATGTTACCAAAAGTCACAAACTACTTCATTTGGAGTGAAAGTTATGGGCAATGATAATATTCCTATAAAACATCACTATATTCCACAATTTTATCTAACTAACTTTTCTGAAGATGGAACTAAGAATTCAAAAATATGGGTTACAGATCAAAAACTATGTAAACAGTGGAAGCTTCAACCTCCGCTATCGCTTATCAGAATAAATTATATTCGTTAGAAGATAACCCTGATCATCAAAACATTCAAACAGATGCTTTAGAAAAAGCTTTTAGCCAAGTAGAAGGTATGGCAGCTTCTGTGATTAAAGAAATTCAAAATAGAGACCTTATGTCTAATCACTATGATTATGATACAATTTAGCATTAATCGAATTCCGCTAAATTGTTTGATTAACGTAAATAGTTTAGGCTTTCCGCTAAAAGGTTTGAACACTTTAGATTTCATTTTGTCAAGGTGGGCAAAGTTTTACGTTTACGTAGTTTATGATATCTGCCTTTCAAAATAGCTTTCTTGACAGGCAGAATTTAGGAGTTATATGATTTAGTTGGGAAAAGAAAATTCCCATCAATAACACAAGTGTGTTTATGGGGATTTTGTGCACAAGCGTAAAAGCACAGTACGATAATGGAAAATCTGCTGCATAAATACAAAAAAGGGAAACAGGGAAAAAGCCCACGCACAAAAGCAAGAGTGTGGTTGCCCTTCCCTGCAACCGTCCCTTCTCAGCCACACTCTTGCTTTTTTTTACCACCGCATCGGCTTCGTTGATAGTGTTGAGCAACTTGAAAGTTTATAAATAAATCAATTAACCTTCGAATTAAAAATGGATTACAAAAAATAAGGAGTATTTTTGAAAAATGGCAATGAACGAACAAGAAACCCGCTATCACTTAATAGACCCAGTATTAAGAGCTAAAGGGTACGATGACATTACGAAACTAAAGTGCGAGACACCTGCTCCTGTTGAGCCGACTGGTCCGAAAGGACGCAGAAAAAAAGGTTCAGGACGGACTGACTATTTGCTTTGTGTTAAGGCGGGAACAATGCCTAAACCATTGCCTGTTGCTGTATTGGAAGCAAAAAAAGAAGATGAAGAACCCTTGAAGGGTATGCAACAAGCAAAAAAATATTCTGAATGTGAAAGGTTTGAAGTAAAATACGTTTTCGCTAGTAACGGACATCTTTATGGCGAGTACGACCACTTTACCAAAATGCAAGCTGGCACTTTTCCTCTAAAGGACTTCATTACTCACAAAGACCTCACAGCCCGCTATGCAAAGGATACAGGCATTGACCTTGGCACTCCCGAAGCGCAAATTTTATTCATGCCCGACAGTCCGCCATGGAATAAATATCGTTACTATCAGGATGCTGCAATTCGTGCAGCGTTTGAAAAAATACTTCTTAAAATCCAGAATGGTGAGGACCCACGAGTTTTGCTTTCATTGGCAACAGGTGCAGGTAAAACTATTATTGCAACAAATCTTTTATGGCGTTTAAACGAAGCTGGACAATTACCAAAGCCCGCTTTGTTCATTTGCGACAGAGACGAATTGAGAACACAGGCTTATGAAAAGCTGAGTGCTGCTTTTGGTGACAATGTTAGAATTGTTAAAACAGAAAAAGGCGAAAATGCTGCAAAAAATGCTCGTATTCATATTGCGACCTATCAAACTTTAGGATTAGATGATGAAACGCCTGATGACAAAATTGCAAGTTTTTTAACTGAACATTATCCTGAAAATGCTTTCAGCATAATCATTATTGACGAATGCCATCGTTCCGCTTGGGGCAAATGGTCTGAAGTATTAAAACGCAATCCAAAAGCTATTCATATAGGACTTACCGCCACACCTCGCAAGCTGGTTACAAGTAAAGAATTACCAACAGAAGAATTAGAAATTTCTGCTAATAACTTTAATTACTTTGGCGAACCTGTTTATGAATACACTTTGGCTCAGGCACAGGAAGACGGTTATCTTGCAGCTTGTGAAATTGTAAAACGAAAAGCTGACATTGACAACCGAGTATTTACCAAACAGGAAATACTTGATGCAAAAGTGACCAATATAAAAACTGGACAACTTTTAACAGAAGCTGATTTAACAAAAGATAAATACACAGGAAAAGATTTTGATGATGAGGTTTTCATTGAAATGCGAACCCCTGCAATGTGTGCTGATTTGTTTCAGCAATTGATTGAAAACGGAGGTCCCGAACAAAAAGTTATCATATTTTGTAACCGTGAAATTCATGCCGACCGTGTTGTAATGTACATGAATAACCTATACACAAAATGGTGTAAGCAAAATAACCAAACCATCAAAGACGATTATGCCTTTAAGTGTATGGGAGGTACTAACAACGGCGCTGACAAAATAGAGCCTATGCGGGGTTCAGGACAAAGAGCCTTTATCGCCTGCACGGTAGATTTGTTGGAAGCAGGTGTGGACATTGAACGATTAAATGCTATTGTGTTTTTTCGTTATCTGAAATCAGCTATTAAATTTTACCAAATGGTAGGGCGTGGCACACGTATACACGAGGAAACCGAAAAGTATAAATTCTGGTTGTACGATTACACTGGAGTATCCGATTTATTTGGAACTAAATTCATTTCTAAACCACCAAGACCAGGTGGAGGCGGAAATGGTGGTGGCGGTGATGATGGTGGCAATACAGGCGGGGGTGAAGGCGAAGCTCCTGCCATTGGTGAAGTGCGTGGACATGCTGTAAAGATTACACCGCAAGGGCGTTTTATTTTGGGCAACCGTGACGGTAAAGAAATTGCCATACCTGTTGACGAATACCGTAAAGAAATAATCCAACGTGTGGTGGGCGAAGCGCATAATCTTGACGAATTCAGACAGCTTTGGATTGAAACCCAAAAAAGGCAGTCCTTGATTAATCATATTTTGGAAGCAAACTTTTCTCCCGAAGTAATTAAGGAAATTGATAAAATGAATGATTACGATATGTTTGATTTCTTTGGGCATGTAGGCTATAAAGCCAAAGCCTATAAAAGAACAGAAAGAGGCTCACATTACATAGCCGAAAACCAAACCTGGTTTGCTGGTATGGATAAAAATGCAGCAATAGTTTTAAAAGCCTTTGGTTACCAGTTCTCATTAGATGGCACTGATGCATTGGAAACCCCTGCACTTTGGCAAGTACCCGAAATAAAAGCCGCTGGCGGAATTAATGCTCTGAAAACATTTGGATCGCCAAATAATATAATTATTGAAGCAAAAGGAAGGTTGTTTAGCGCATGAGTTACACAGTGAAGCGTCTGGGAGAAATCTGTAGGTTTGAATATGGAAAAAACCTTACTGAAAAGGATAGAGTTGCAGGCAATATTAATGTTTATGGGTCTAATGGCATTGTGGGAACCCATACTACAGCTTTTACTTCTGGAAAAACTATCATTATTGGAAGAAAAGGGTCCATTGGGAAGGTTTTGATTTCAGAACAACCATGTTGGGCGATTGATACAACATATTATATTGACGAAACATGCACTGAATGTGATTTAGATTGGCTTTCATTTATTTTAAGAAGTTTAAACTTAGAGAAGCTAAATAAAGCAAGTGGTGTACCTGGACTTAATCGGGATGATGCTTATGAAAAGAATATAGCCGTTCCCAACTTAAAGAGCCATCAGCAACTAATTGCTTTAAATTTAAAATCGCAGTTTAATGAAATTGAAAAAGCAAGAGAATCGACAGAATTTATTAATCAGGATTTGAAGCGATTAAAACATTTAGTATTAAACGATTTTCTTTCTGAATTCCACGAAGCAGAAAAATTTAAACTTGGTGAAAAAGCTATAACAACTAGTGGTAGCACACCATCAAGAGGACGGAAAGATTATTGGCAACCCGCAGAAATTCCTTGGATTAAGACAGGTGAGATTGCATTTGCGCCAATTACAAAGTCAGAAGAATATGTTTCTGTCAAAGCATTAAAAGAGTGTTCTCTAAAATTACTCCCGGAAAATACAGTTTTAATTGCCATGTATGGTCAGGGCAAAACAAGAGGACAATCCGCAATCCTAAAAGTACCTGCGACTATTAATCAGGCATGTTTTGCCATTCAGCCAAATGAAACATGGGACCCTGAATTTTTGCAATTGTGGTTAATGTATTCTTATCAGGACATGAGAAATATGTCTGAAAACCGAGGCGGTAATCAAGCGAATTTGAATGGGGGCTTACTCAATTCTTTTGAAGTACCAGCACCTTCATTACAAGTTCAGCAAGAAGCAGTTTCAAAAATAAATTCTGCCTTAACTGAACTGGATGTCATGAAAGCAAGCTGGCGAGAAACAGCAGAGGAAATTAACGGATTACCAAATCGCTTGCTTGCACAAGCATTTAAGGAGATTGAAAATGGCTAAGACAAAAGATAAAGTAGAGAAAACTCAAAAAGCAAAAAAACAAACGAAGGCTATCGGCTCAATACAGTCTTTATCATCGTATGTAAAAACAATATGTGATGTAATGCGCAGATCAAACTGTGCCAGTGCATTGCAGTATGTACCCGAACTCACTTGGATTTTGTTTTTACGCATTCTCGATGCACAAGAACAAAGAGAAAGAGAAGAAGCCGAAGCATTAGGTAACAGTTATAACCCTGCCTTGGTAAGTCCTTTTCGTTGGCAGGATTGGGCAGCACCTTACAGCGATAAACCAGACCACCCCAAAACATCTGACGGCAAACCGCAAGGTTGGAAACGGCAAGAACTTTTTGCCAAAGGCGACAAGAAACTGTTTGACTTCATCAATAATGAATTGTTGCCTCATTTGCACAGCTTGGATATTGATAAAACAACAGAACAACCCAATCCAAATGCAAGTCGCAAGCAACGCATCATAGGTCGCATAATGACAGCAGTTGAAAGAGTACGTGTGGATAGCGAAACCAATCTCCGTGATATTTTGGACAAAGTTCATCAACTCCACGCCGATCATGTTGATGACACTCAGTTTTTCACACTTTCGCAAGTTTATGAAGATTTGCTTCTGAAAATGGGTGAAAAAAACAGCGATGGCGGTCAGTTTTTTACTCCTCGTGAAGTAATCAGGGCAATGGTACTCACTATAAATCCTGTGCATGGAAAAACCATCTTTGACCCTTGTTGCGGAACAGGTGGCTTTTTAGCGATTGGGTACGAATACCTTCATCATAAATTAGGTAAAGACATTTCCAGTACCGATATAGATGGGCTAAAACATGATACTTTCTTCGGAAAAGAAAAAGAAAACTTAGTCTTTCCAATCGCTTTAGCAAATCTTGTCCTTCATGGCATTGACCAGCCGAATATCTGGCACGGTAATACATTAACTAACCGCGCCACATACGGCGCATTATTTGAAAATGCACCAAATACTTTTGATTATATTTTTACCAATCCACCCTTTGGCGGTAAAGAAGGGAAAGACGCACAGAAAAGATATGCTTTTGAAACAAGTTCAACCCAAGTGCTTTTTGTGCAGGACATCATTTCTCATTTATCACACGATGGAACTTGTGCTATTGTATTGGATGAAGGTTTGTTATTCCGCACCAATGAAAGTGCATTTGTGGAAACCAAGAGAAAGCTGGTTGATGAATGTAGTGTGTGGGCAATTATAAGTATGCCGGGCGGTGTATTTTCAACAGCAGGTGCAGGCGTAAAAACCAACTTGGTATTTTTCACCAAAGGCAAAAAGACAGAAAAGATTTGGTATTATGACCTTACACATGTTAAGGTGGGTAAGAAAACACCCATGACACTTGCTCATTTCGGTTATGACAAAGATGGAAACATCATTGATGATAGCAAACTCCCTGCAACACTTACAGAAGAATGGTTAGAAGATGAAAATGTAAAAGATGAGCAGTTCCCAACCTACGCAAAAATGATAGCGACCAAAGGCGAAAGCCGCTACTCATGGTCAATTGACTTTGCAGCGCGCAGAGTAGAAGCATGGGAAAAGATGCAGCCATACAAAGAGAAAGTTACTGAACTCCGAGAGGAAAATATTCCGTTAAAGGAGCAACTGAAAGTTTTTAAGAAAGATAAAAAAGACAAAGCAGAAATTGAAGCACTTGAAGAAAAAATAGTCAGCATTGAAAAAGAAATCAAAGAACAGGAAGCCATCATTTCTGACATAGACGCTAAAGTTTTCGACCTTAAAGCTGTCAATCCAAATGCAGTTGTAAAGGTTGACACACGGACAACATTAGAAGTAATCGAAAACATTGAAACGCAAAGTAAGATTGTAGAGGAAGCAATGAGTAGATTAAAATTACTGCTTAATCAAACAGTTAATACTAAAGATTTAATTGATAATTGATAAGCCATAGCACACAAACGCTCCCTTCCCTTCGCTGTAAGGCACATTGGTAAAACACACAAAGTCCAAACTGCAACCATATTTTTTCAAAGGACATTCCAGCCCATCCCCCTCCAACACACGGTGGACAAGACAGTGCAGCAAACTTGACAGATAATAATAACGATAGATAAAAAAACGCCAGTGTACAACAAGCGTTATAAAAGGGGTGCATAAAATAACGATACCGGGTTCATAATTAACAATTTATACCCGCATTACAGTTCGTTTTATCCCCAATACAAACGCAAATATCCCCCAAACCGCTTAATTCCAGTGCAAAATAAAAGATCGCCATTGTATCAACGACAGTCTTTTGATTTGGTGGAGACGAGGGGGTCGTTTTCCGTTAATTCCATAGATAAATACGCAAAAACCACATTCTTTTCGCGTTAAGCTTTATTTTTCATTAAAGTGCGCCCCCCTAAACCAAAAAGTTCCCTCAAACATACGTCCAAGGGAACATAAAACACACTATCAAATTAAGCCCAAACTCCCGAAACCACTGATACCAGGCTACTTCCGCTCTATCACCACGACCGTCTCAACGTGCTTTGTCCACGGAAAAATACATATACAGTTTGATCCCACGCAGGCTAGAAGCGCCACCTCCGTTGACCACACGCCAGACTCAGCTCTTGACCGCTGGTTAGCCTTTAAATCCAGGCGGCTTCTTGAACTTGGCGAGGTGGGGCAATGTGGTGGTAGGGAGTAAAATAAGCATTTTTCTTTCCAAGCCTCTAAAATACCTAATTAGACAATTATATCCATACTGTCCTTGCTCAGTAATATCCCAACAACGATGCAAATACAAACAATTACTGAAACCCCATAAGCAATATCTCCTACAAAGCCGTTTATAATACCCAATACAGCATAGAGTAAAAAATATATCGATAACAATATACTAGAAGCCACTGTAAAAGCTGCTTTATATTTTGGAAGGCAATAAAAAAAACATGCAATAAAACTAATAACACTTGCCATCATAACTACAGACCTAATTACTTCATTTTGATAAGTCCACCCGAGTATATTGTGTATGGTAAAACTCAATAGATATTGAATTACCAAGAATACAAATATGGCTACTGGTAGAGACAAAATCCATCTCAGCCAGTTTGGTAATTTTGCAAATATCCAATCATTGCTTTTTAATTCTCCATCATTAAGATGGATGAAAACTATACTCTTGTCCTTACCATGTTCAAGGTTTATTTGTTTATAAAGAAATATAGAAAGTCCAAATAATACTAGAGCAATGACAACCAGTGTTGGATAAGAAAACAAATTGTACCCGATTATGGTCTTAGTGTTCGTCAAAACTCCGTCCTCCTTCTACAGTTCATATCCAAGTAATCTTGCGAAAAATTGCTTGGAAAATCCAATAATCATTTTAAATCCCGCCACATATTCAATAAACTCCAACCTTCGAAAGTTACCTTCTTTTGGATGACTCCATGTGACGCATCCCTCCACCTTTCCGGTTCAGTTATCCGGTAGGTAAGGACATCCAACCTGCGGGATTGAAGGAGTGCGGTAGTTTGACGGGTAGCATGGGGTTATTTGGGATAGTGGGGGTGCTGGGGTAGTTCAAAAAAGAAAAATATGATGCCGGGTACACAGGGTAAAAATTATCCTAACCTTTTAATTTTTTAACCCTAATGCTAATAAGAGCCTTTTCATCGTCACTATGTCTTTATCTAAGTTTACTGTTTCTATCCAAACATTATATGCTAAATTTAATTGTCCAATTGGAAATATTGCGTAATATTCATTCCAAGTTCTTGGATTCTTTGACGCAGCTGGCATCTCACGTTCCAGTAAATACATTTTCCCATTTCCCAAACCTGATTTAACATCTTCGGTTTTTATAACTGAACTGTGATTTGGAAGACCAGATGCTCCACCATAGAACCCCAATATCTCGATTGAGCCAACTTGTTTTCCTTGTCTAAATATTTCTCCCTCGTTTTTCTTTGGAAATGTTACCGACCAACCTTCTGGCAAGTTCCCTGTAACGACACATTCTACATTACTGGGTAAATCCCAATTATAACGAGCGTCATTTGCAGTCACTCCAGTTACGTTTGACTTTGCTTCATTCTGTGTATTCATTTGTATGTTTGTATTAGATTTCGTGCTTGAGACATTACTCGCTGTACAACCAGAAATCATACTTAAACATATTATTAACCCACAAATTAGATTGAAAGCTTTCTTCATCTTGAACTCCCTCTAATTTTGTTCCAGTTAACTTACTTAACCGCTATTGACTTCCCATCCTTCACCCTCCATCTTCCCCATATCCACCAGGCAACCACATCCCTTCCTGCGGGATTGAAGGAGTTCGGTGGCTTGACTGGTAGCTGGGGTTTATGGGGATTTTGGGTTGAGGTTAGCGGGGCGCGAGGGGCAATATGTGTAACGGTGACATGATAGAATTTGAGCCGGAATGTTGTCCGGAATCCTTTGTTTTAATTCCTTTGATGATAAGTTTAACGGCAAGATAATTACTATTTACACAAAAACTACAATACTATTCTTTTTATATCGTAAGGAATTATTAGAACTTGCTAGTATTCTAATTTTTAAAGTGTGTTTTTCAACTTGTCGTCAGATAGTACACATTAGCTACCAATTTTTGAACTCTAAATTTATTATTTAAATCAAGTGTTCTCTCCTTTATAATTATTATTACATCTAATCTTACTAAAGGATTTACTTTTTCTATTTCTTTTGTTTGATCAGAAATCTCAGCACGATAAACATTACGTCCGGAAGTAAAAAATAGAGGGCATATGCTTATAGAATCCGTTTTAACATAAATCACTATAATAACTATAATAATGAAGAGGGTTACAACAAGATTTACGACAGATTTATTATCTATAGAAAATAGAGGCAATAAAAGAGTTATTAGAAAGAAAGAATAATCATTAACACTTATTTTTTGATACTTTCTTACTGAGTAACTTCTGCCAATCCTTCTCATTTTTAACTGATCATCAAAATCATTAAATAACCAATTTGTAATTAATCTAAAAAGAAGTAATGAGAATGTAATTATAAGTAATATGAGAAAAAATTCGAACAACTCTTTCCCAATATTTCGCTTTAACCATAATGCCCATTTAGTATTCTTAAAAAAGTTGTTACCATCTATAAACCTATATAACATTATTAAAATTAAAGGTAGATAGGAAGTAGTCCATAAAATCACTTGCTCTCTTTTTCCCCACATCATTACTCTCCTTCTTGAAGAGATTATTACCTAAAACTTATTCGTAGGAAGATACTATTCTAAAGTCTTCAGTAAGAAAAGATTTAACAATTTTATCTGCAAATAAGTGTATTAAAGTTGTTGGAGAATCGCCTTCATGGTAGATTATCTTTTTCCTATCTAAATCTATATAGTCAAATAGTTTCCAAAGCGTATTATATCTTTCAATATATTTTGATTTTTGTTCTGGTTCAGCGGGAATGCTTGATTTAATAATTAGTAATTCTTCACATCTTTTTTCAAAATTTTCCTGAATTGCATTTAACGTTTCAGGTTTAATTTGGGCGAGACCTCTAGAATATATAAATTGCTTACACGATTCTTCAAAAATCTCTTTATTTGAATCTACATAATCAAAAAAAGGCATTGATATAATCGTTTTAATATTTTGATCTCTTAAATCTGTAATATGATCCCTATAATCAAATGCATACTCAAAATTGGTTGGATTTAATATAAATATATAATCATCGACTATAAAGAAATCAAAATTCCC
>JGI2924J29684_1077998_pt1 | contig 27466 bp, 20 predicted proteins | sample BenlonsequencITS_FD_29684 | JGI IMG/M metagenome (IMG submission 29684)
AAATGACGAGCCATACTTAACTACTGTCATTTTCTTGCTACAAACACCTCGATCTATAAAACTCGATTTAACGAATTCACTTCCACAAACCAATCTATCTGCCAGAGAAATTTCCTTAGCAAATCGTTCACAAAATTTGGCGGGTGGAGCTTTGTAAGTGAATGTGCTCGCGAAACCTGGGAACCGCTCGGCCTCTTCCTTTGCTAAGGTATTGGCCATTTCATAATGAGCTATAGGTAAATCCAAAATTTTACGCACCCCCATCTTCCCTGCATTTTCAAAAAACTCTAAAGCAACGTTTGGAAAACTATATATTTTCGTGCAAGTATCTGGAACATTCTTAGCAAAATGGCGGGCTATTGCTCGATCGCGCCAGTGAACTATATTTCTTTGTAAAGAAGGGTCATTAGAAAGCACTTTCACAATTCGCTCAAGCAATTCAAACCTTGACACACTGCGGATCTCAGTAGACGCAAGAGCTCCTGTTGATCTGTTAGAATACATACGACTTAAAACTGAAGAAAAGCCCAATATTTTTGCAAGATGATCATTATAAGTATATAGCGGCCCAGTTGCAAAATATTCCAATTGATTAGAAAGTTTGTAGCCCAATGCTACGTGCAAAGCGTGTTGCATACCAGAATGCAATACTATAGCTTTCTCGTCCATTCGTCCCCCCCCTATATTTAATCAGGTCGCCATTCGAGGCGGTCTAATTCTTGAGCTACCAATAGTTTCTGTACTAAAAATCGGCAAAAACAACAAAGAATATATGGTCAATGTTAACCCGTAAGTTTGAACTGTGGGCCCCATAAAGGCATCAAGTACAAAAAAAGGTAACAACCACCGCAAAAATTTAAAGTAAGTATTGGCATAGTCTGGTTTTACTTTTCCAAATACCCGAATAAAAATCACACAAATAAATGTCACAAACAAGCATAACCCTAGAAATCCTGTATCAAAGAAAATATCCAAGAAAGTATTGTCTAACGTATTTGATTGATCAATAAAAAGGTGCCCTGCTTGGAAGCTAGAAAACCTATGCCCAACGTAGAAGCCACTACCTAACAACAAATTATCTTTCATCTCGACGAAAGCACCACTCCATATAATAAGCCTTCCGTTACCAGTGAGAATATTTTGAATGTCCCCCCTTGTGGCAGCCTCCATTATATTAGTTATCACTTCAGGCGTTGTGACGATTAAAGCCGTCCCCAGAAGGGCAATAACCCAACCATGCTTAATATTAAAAAACATAAATATCGATGCAAAAGCCAAACATGTTCTATTTTGGGTCGCCACTAAAAGTATTAAAAATATAAAAACGATCCAACTATTGTACTTCACTTCTCTACAAGCAATTTGAAAATATAAAATTCCGACAAGAAAGATCATTGCCAAGTCATTCGAATTTATTGGTAGTATTCCTCCTCTTAATTGATAGGGTATTTGAGAGGGAATTTTATTCCACGCTAAATTAGGATAAAAAACCAAGGAAACCAATATGCTAATTAATACAAAAGCAAAAATCAATTGCATTCCAAAATTGGTAATTTTCAGGGAGGATATACCAGCGGTCTTCAAAATATAAAAAGACCATCCGACATACATCGAAAACTCAATTAACTTCCAAATTCCAAAACGCCATTGCTCGTGTCCAATCAAACTAACAATTGAAACGCAAAAATATAGGAATAAAACAGTAACGACAATTGTATTATCCACTCGGTTTTGAGTTTTTTTAGAGCTTAATATAGCGACGTATAAGAAACAGCTAACAGCAATAACCACAACCATTCTGATTTGTCTTATTAAGGTTGCAGTATCTCCATCATTTACACCTTGCAAAAAAGACGCAGCAAAAATAATCGCAGTCGTAAAGTAGCAATAAAACTCAACCTGAGGCAGTGTCCCAGTTCGCCTATCAGAACTTCTGAGAAACTTCGACATTAAATTATACTTACTAATCAATCACAAACCCAAGTTTCTTTCGCGAGATAATGTTAAACAAACATTACCCCCCAAAAAAAACGAGCCTGGAACCAAAGTTCTACGATTATTTTACCTAAAAGCATTATCCGACTTCGGTACTGAAATCTTTTTAAACTTTTGAAACAGACTCTTACGGGCTAACTGGAGCATCCCCGCCGCCGCCGCCAGCTGCAGCAGCAGCACCACCGGCAAGCAATACACCACCGATAATCGGTGCAGCACCAATACCACCGCCGCTTACAGCACCTGCATCAGCAGTTTGAACAACTGGTGTGCCATCTGAAGCTAAAGAAACAACTTCCTTAGTACAAAATGCTGAGTCAACAACGATAGACTGTGCAGAATCTAAAGAACGGTCACAGTTTTCAACCTGAATGGAAACCGTACCATCAGCACGTGTCAAAACACGGTCACCTTGCATGATTGCATCACCAGCACTCAGTGTAAAAGTTTCAGCGCCGCGCACAACAACAACATCACCTGAAAGTGCAGAAACTTGACCAACTTGCTGCGCATAAGCAGCACCGGCCAGAATAGTCGTAGCGGAAATTGCTACAATACTTGAACGAATAACCTTAAGCATGAGAAATATCCCCCACTAGAATAAATTAACAACTCCTCGTTAACATAACCCCTGTGAATTGTACATGAAAAACACAACCTCAATACACATAAATTCCGCCAAATGCCCCATAATTGAACAGTATTTAAATAGCTAACTCGCCTTTTTCACCAGAAACTGACAGAATTTCACGCATTTCGCCTTCTATAACCAAGGCTGAAAGAAGCCCCGAACGATGTGCCCCTGTATCTAAATTTATACGATTCTCTTTTACCTCAACGTCTTTGACAACGGTATGGCCGTGCACAACCACCCCTCCAAAGTCAGCATCGCTTTCAATAAAAGCTTTTCTTATCCATTTTAAATCTGATGTTTTTTGGTCTTCTAAGGTGACACCTGGGCGCATGCCCGCATGCACAAAAATATAGTCTCCAAACCGAGCCGAATTAAAGAATGCTCTCATATATTCCACATGACTTTGTGGAATAGCCTGTTGGATAACTTTGTGAATATATTCTTCAGGCTGTCCCGCAATAAAATGCGGAGGAACACCATAACTTTGCAGACATTGCATCCCCCCCCTTTCAATCCACATACGAAGAATATCCATATTACCATCAAGCCCTTGCAAAAGTGCATCTTCATGATTTCCGGACAGGTTTATCAATTTCGCAAATTTGGGAGGTGATTTCATCAAAAAATCTAAGACGCCTTTAGAATCGGGACCTCGATCAATCAAATCACCCAGCATAACAATGATCGTTTCCGCTTCTGCTTTAGATGCATTATCTTGCTCTATTCTAGCAAACAAGTCTTTGATGAGATCCAGTCGTCCATGCACATCACCAATGACATAACATCGCTTCCCATCTGGACCGGAAGGATATCTAGACGATTTTTCTGCTGTTTTATTGTGAAGCTTCTTGGATTTAGACCAAAACATATGCACCCAACTTTGACCGAAGTATTTTATTCAGTTCAGTTGAAAATTTACTTTAATTAAGGCGCGCATGATAGCCCTAAAAAGCTACTCCCAACCGAAAATTCGGGCAGGAGTAGAAGGTAGAACGAAGTTTTTTTGTTCTTTAAATTTTATAGGAAAGACAAGCGCCCCACCCCAAAAGGCAAGGGCACCCGTATTCCGATCATTTGTTTGAAAATTTAGATCGCGTAATTAAACGCCACAAAGGACATATAGCGATTAGGAAGTAATTCAGCTGATTTCCATGCTTCAACGCTATCAGCTTTGGCCACCTCAGGCTCCATCGCTTCTTCTAAATCAGAGTCGCTTGTTACAGGGCGAAGTAATTCTTCAACATTGGTTTCTGCAATTTCTGTTTCAGGCGCATCTGAGGCAATATCCAAGACATCTAACCCTGGCTCCGACTCAGTTTCTGGAACGATCTCCATCGCTTCAGACATAACAGGTGCCGGAGATTGAAGATCTAAGTCAACAGATTCCAATGGTTGCTTCAGAACTTCAGCAGCTTCTTCCATCTCTACAGGCGTCATTAGCGCCGCTTTAGCTTCCATTTCTTCAGCTTTTATCTTCTCAATCTGAGCTGCATCTGGACGTGCAGTGCCAAATTTAATCTTATCAGGTACCCAATTCCCACCTTTGTGAGAAGGCGACCAACCATTTGCATGAGCTAGCTCATGACACAGAACCGCTGCATACCATCCGCCTGTCACCGTCATACATGGATTTGGCATAGTGACTAAATCAGGACTTGCGCAAGCTTGAGAATTTATTCCCGGCATCATTAGGAATTTCGCACCTCTTTCGGCACAACGAAAGCCTACTTTAGTCGGGTGCACAAATTCAACAGGCACTGTTGTGTCAAATCTATATGAAAGAGGTGGGTTTTTAACAGGCTCTATAGGCTGAAAGCTCATGCAACCTGTAAGAAAGGCGGCTGATGCAGCTAATGCTGCAAAGCGCGCAAACGCTCTGATCTTGGTCATTGGGTGGTCTCCGTTCGTTTTTATATTTTGTTTGATTGAACTAGACCATATTGACGTTTATATTTTGCAGATGGATAAACTAAATTATCATCTACAGTATTAACTATACATTCACCCCAACAAAAGCTGCACATATACTTTAACTGTTTTGTTTTAACTTAAAATAAATCCATTTTAACGAAAACGAATGCACTTATATCTCCGATGTATAAATTTACTCCAATAGCCTTTATGCTAGAGTAACCTTTACAGGCATTAACTTAACGCGTGTCATAGACAATCTGCCGAAAAAAAAGGTAAGAAAATTCCAGATTTAATCGAACGCAGCTGGTATTTGGGTAGAGTTTTTTAAATTCGGTGGGAACATGTCAGAGATTTATCTCATTTATTCTAAAGATGATATCGACAAAGTAAGAGATATTATCACTCCGCTAACGGCAGCGGGCCATAGTATCTGGCCACCAGCGGACTCCCTATTTATAGAAGCAGACATCGAAGTTTTCGAACGTAAACTTCAAGAAGCAAACTGCGTTATTGCCTGTTGGACGACTAAATCACTTTCGTCCTCTTTTCTAAAAACTTCAGCTAAAGAAGCCGAAATTGCCGGAAAGCTAATCGAAATTGACCTAGATGATATTCCCAACAGGTCTATCACTGGTATTCCTGAAATGGCCTATATGGCGTCTCAAATCTCATCGCCAAATGGTTGGGATGTGCTGATAGACCAAATCCAATCTATTTCTCCTGTTGAAGATATCACGGACGTTGAAATCATCAGCCAGAATACAGAGCTGGCAATTGATAAAAAATCTCATGAAGAAATCACGCCCCTTCAGTTAATCGAAAATCCTCCAGAAGATGATTACATACTTCCTCCCACCAGAACTCAGAAAATAAAGAATGCCATTAAAATTGGATTGCTCGTTTCAGCTGTTTTCGTGACGGGAACCGCTTTGTATGCGTTTAATCTCAAACCAAAGCTTCCTGTTGAGCCCAATTCAAATCAGTCGGCTACTTTATCAAAAGAAGCAAGAGACGTTATTACAGATCAATTGGCTCAAGCCAGAATAGAAAATGACCCGATTGCATTACGCGCTATTATGTCCGCTGCCCCCGATACTGGATATAGTGAAAAAGCGGGTCGCTACCTCAAAGAACTAGAAGAAAGAATTTGGGAAAATGTTCTAACTTCCAATTCATCTAGTGAAATCCTCGAACATATTGAATCCTACCGTATAGATTTTCCAGATGGAAACCATACCCAAGATGCGAAAGAGCTAGAAAAGCAACACCGCATTTTCATCGCTGATGCCGAAGATTTTCTAAAGCATTTAGGTTTCGATCCCGGCGCGCCAGACGGCATTATCACCCAAGAAACATCTAATGCTGTGACTTCATTCCAATCTCGATTTAATCTCGAAATCAATGGCAAACTCCGCATGGAGACGTATGAAGCGCTGACCAAAATTGCTGGGTATAAAATAGCCAAGGATACCAAACTCGGCTCATTATATCTTACGCCTCAAATTACTAAACTTGAGACAGCTGATGACCTAGACGAAATTGAGGGCACATCTGTTACAATTGCTCCCACAGCCAAGACAGAGGCCAACAAACCTGAAGCACTAACTATCGCCTCCTCCACCTCTCGTGAAAACGATCTAGATGCGAAAAAATTGAGTAAAAATGTGGAAACGAACCCAACCACCACTCAAGCACACTCTCCTTCGACAATTTCCACAGCAAAAAACACCAATACTTCGACAATCACTCCTAAACCAACACCCAATACTTCAACACAAATACAGCAGTCAAAGCAAACAATCCTCTCACCGACACCTCCCTCTCTCGCAAAAACGCCTCAACAATTCATACAAGATTGCGCTGAATGCCCACAACTTGTCGTTATACCCGAAGGCAGATTTGTAATGGGTGACATGTCAGGCAATGCCCAAGAAGACAGAATTCCTGTTCGCAAAGTTATCTTCAACCAAGCTTTCGCCCTAGCCTCCTTTGAAACAACATTTGCTGAATGGGATGCTTGTGTGGATGATGGAAAATGCCGCCCTATCGAAAATGATATGGGATGGGGACGCGGAAATCGTCCTGTCATCGGCACGTCATGGCATGACGCTAAACAATATACTCAATGGCTTAGCGACAAAACCGGCCAAAAATATAGACTACCATCTGAAGCAGAATGGGAATACGCCGCACGTGCTGGTAGCTCTACAACATATACATTTGGCGAAGACCTAAGTGAATTGTGCCAATATGGAAACGGAGCTGACCTTTCCACTCAATATCCGTGGAGAAATACGGCATGTTCAGACAATTTTGGAAAGAAAACAGCACCAGTCGGCACATTTCGAGCGAATAAATTCGGATTATACGACATACACGGAAATGTATGGGAGTGGGTCGAAGACTGTTGGCACCCAAATTATAATAATGCACCTACCAACGGCTCGGCTTGGACAAAACAGTGCAATAACAACACAAAAGTCCTTCGTGGCGGCTCTTTCAGTGTCCAACCAGACTATTTGGGTTCGTCAAATCGATACGCTTTTCCCGCAGATCAGTACATGCCCTTCTTCGGATTTAGAGTTGCCAGGGCATTATCTGAGTAAAAACCACACACACGGCATAAAGATTGCTTTTACGCTGATGTAAAAAGTTGATACTTCTTTAATATTCAGTTAGAGATTTTGTTAGGTTTCGTGTCATGGGGACGCGACGTTTTAAAACGTACACGTTACTTTGGGTTGAGTTTTTATGCGTATTTCAGTTTTGCCCGTCCACTTACTTATCGGCACACTATTTTTAATTCTTGCATCTTGCGCGTCATCAGACGGCAATATCTCCTATGATGGGCAAGAATTAGCCGTTCCAGATACAACTGAGCTTGTTCAAGTTGGTGATCTGCGCATTAATAATCTAGATGAGTTAGAAGTCACTGTTTTTGGTGTTAAAGATTTAAGTGGTCTTTACCAAGTCGATAGTTCAGGAAATGTTGACCTGCCACTCATCGGCCCCATCCAAGCCAAAGGATTCACATCTTTTGAAATTGCAGAAATAATAGAAGCACGTTACGAACAAAACCACCTCCAGAGTGCTGATGTAACTGTTAAACTTAAGCAAATTAATGTGAACCAAGTCACAGTTGAAGGCTCCGTCAACAAACCAGGGCTTTACCCTATTCAAGGTAAAACAACCCTTGTTCAGGCGGTAGCTCTATCCGGTGGTCTATCCGAAAATGCCAACGCTAAACGTGTTGTAATATTTAGGCAAATCAACAATCAACGACACGCCGCAGGTTTCAATTTAAAAGATATAAGAAACGGAAAAGCCAAGGACCCTGAAATCTACGGCAATGACATTATAGTCGTTGATGGTGGAAACGCACGTTCCGCATATTTAGATGCTGTGAGATCTATGCCTCTGTTAACTGCGTTATTTTTAGCTCTGTAATATTTCATTCGACTGTACATATGGGTTGGACAAATGAATAAAGTCACAAATCACGATAACTCTGAATGGAATAACAGCCAGGCGCTTGTTGAATCGACTTCGCAACAATCCATCTCTTCCGAACTAAGAGATTATGGTCGCAGAAATCAAGACGATTATTTTGACGAGGATGGGTTTGACTTCTGGAAAGTTATGAAAACGCTTTCGCGTTGGAAATGGCTTATTCTGGCTATCGTTGTTCTCGGAGTAGGTGCAACAACGCTGCTTACGCTGAAGGAGACACCACTTTATAAAGCAGCCACAACTATTGAAATCCAGAAACAAGAACAACAAATTCTGGAAAGCCAAAGTGTAGACCCCGTGCTCGTGGCTGATGCTGAATTCATGGCCACTCAATATGAACTTCTGAAAAGTCGCTCTTTGGCGGAACGAGTTGCAGAGCTCTTAGATCTCCCTTCCGATGACCGATACGCTGATCAATCCCTAGATAGAGAAGAACGCCTAACAGAATCTGCAAATACTATCCTCGACAATCTTTCAATTTCTCCCGTTGGGCGCAGCAGAATTATATCCATTAATTATACCAGTCCCTACCCCAAGGAAACATCACGTATTGCGGATGCAATCGCTGACAATTTCATTGCATCAAATCTTGAACGTAAATACAACTCAACAGCTTATGCGAGAAATTTCCTTGAGGAACGCCTAAGAACAACAAAATCAGCACTTGAAGATTCTGAACGTGCTCTTGTTGAGTACGCAGAAAACGAAGGCATTTTAGATCTAAGCAGTGCAGGTGGTTCAGATTCTGGTGCATCACTTGACGCTTCAGCCTTAATGGCATTGAATGCTTCTCTCACTCTAGCACAAGAAGCTCGAATTGCTGCGGAGCACGCCTATTTTGAAGCACAAAAAGATGGTGCGACCAGAGAAATGCTTCAAAGCGATAATGTAACAACTCTGAATATTAAACGCGCTGAGCTTGAAGCGGAATACCAGCAAAAACTAAGTAAATTTAAACCACAATATCCTGATATGATCCTTATTAACGATCGTATTCTAGCTATTGAGCAGCAAATTGAACGAGAAAAACGTAGCATAATTCAAGCGTTGCATTCAGACTTCAAAGCCGCCCAAGCGAAGGAAAATTCATTAAAGCTTAGCGTTGCGGAATTAAAATCAAACGTGCAAGATCTTAGAGGTCGTACAATTGATTATACGATTTTAAAACGTGAAGTAGACACAAACAGGTCGCAATATGAAGCTCTTTTACAGCGCCTGAAAGAAGTCAGTGTATCGAGTGGGATTGGTACCAATCAAGTGTCAATTGTTGATACTGCTAAAACACCTGTGTTACCATTTAGCCCCAATATACCACGCAACATTCTTCAAGGACTAATCCTAAGTCTTGCCTTGGGAATAGGTCTAGCGTTCTTACTCGACTATATTGATGATACAATAAAAACCCCTGATGATGTTAGACAAAAACTGGGTATCAACACAATTGGTGTTATACCCAAAATGCGCGGCGACCTTGTTATGGCAGACGCCCTAAAGGACTCTCGGTCTGAAATATCTGAAGCCGTTTTTTCTGCCAAAACGGCACTTCAGTTTACAACGTCACACGGATTGCCTAAATCCATACTCGTCACAGGTTCAAAACCAGCTGAAGGAAAAACAAGTACTTCATTAGGGCTTGCTACAAGTTTTGCTAATTCAGGTCTAACAGTTCTCATTATCGATGCCGACATGAGAAAACCTTCTTTTATCGTCGATTCAAATTCATCTATTGGTTTATCTGGACTCTTAACAGACCCTCAAGGGCGGGTGGAAAGCAGTATCGTACCAAGTGAAGACAATGACAATTTGTTCTTACTACCTGCCGGTATAAGCCCGCCTAATCCCGCGGAATTACTTGCAGGAGGTCGCTTAAATCAAATATTAGAAGATGCTTATTCAGCCTTCGATGTTGTAATTGTTGACTCATCCCCGGTCATGCACTTTGCAGACTCACTCATACTATCTTCAACGTGTGAGGCGACGCTCCTTGTTGTGCAATCAGGGAGCGTTCGTAGTCCTTTGGCCGTATCAACATTGGATAGGCTCGTCGCAAGCAAAGCAAATGTAGTGGGTGTAATTCTGACTAAGTTTAATCAGAAACGCCACGGTTATGGTTATGGTTATGGTTATGGTTATGGTTATGGTTATGGTTATGGTGGTAACGGCAAAAACGCTTATGCAAACGCTATTACCGCCGCAACTGAAGATGATAGATCAGATGCAACCAAACGTAGACAAGTAAAAATCTTCTCTACTAAAATTGGCAACTGATATAGATTCAGTTCTTCGAAAAGAAAACTCAAATGGGCACCATCATTAATATTGCTGTACGTGGAATTTGCCTTTTTTTGTTAACATTGGTCTTCATTGCATTGATTGCTAGGCTCTTTGATTTTCCGATAAAAAAAGACGGGTATTACCCTTGCGTTATAAACAGTGTTCATTGTGAAAAAATAACGGCTTTTAAAATCGCTCCACTCTCTGCCAAACATTTCACTAACACTGCTACGTTTGAAAGCCAACCAGATCAGATAAAGCCATTCCTCGAACACGCATTTACGCTCTCGCCCCGTGACTTGAGAATAAGGCACAGTCTAGCACAGAATGCGATTCGACTTTCTGATTATAAAACCGCTGTATCTCTAATTAGCGATATTCTACGTTTTGAAATCGCGGATAGAAACGTTTACTTTGATGCTTTGCATGATTTAGCGATATATCCTGAGTCATATGATGCATTTAAAGACGAAACAAGTTCAGAACCTACACCAAAATGGATCGCACCCTTTTTAACTCACATTGCTAAAAAAGAAACACCGGCTAGAATTTATCAAATTGCTGGACATTTACCCGAGGGTCGCAAGTTTTATATTGAAGATCTCATCCGTAACAAAGATATCGAGCGCGCATTTCTAGCTTGGCAACAATTTTCTTCTCCACAGAAATTAAGCGGCTTTAGTTGGCCGACTGACCCAAATTTTAAAACCGTTGATGCAGCCGATCCTTTCGGTTGGAAACTTCATCTCAAAACGACTGAGCAACAAAAAAATGGACTTTATTCCTTTTTTTCTGGAAAAGGGCGAACACGCTCTGCGCTTCAAATATTACTACTTAGTCCAGGAAATTATACATTTACAAGTCGCATGAGTGGTCATTCTAAAGAAAATGGCGGGCTTTTTACTTGGAAAATTATTTGTCCTACAAGCAAGTTTGAAGCAGGCAACATAAAAATCAGAGACTTGCAGTCTACCCCAAAAGACTACTCATTTTCATTTACAGTACCTGAAACGGAATGTTCTTATCAACACCTTGAGCTATGGGGTGAAGCCGGAGAATACCCAATTATAGCCAGAACATTGGTGGAAAACGTTTCTCTTATGCTCTCGTCCGACATATCCCAAGAAGGGTAGTGAGATTATGATGTTTTCCATTCGAATATTTTCTTCAAAGAACATTTCCCAATTTCTATTGTGTATGATCCTTGGCTCTTCACTGATTTTGGGTGGTGCAAGCAGATACAATGAAGCCGTCTGTCTCTTTTTATCTTTTATTTCGATACTGACCCTATTTTTCGTATTGTTAGACAATCGGCTTCCCAAAAGCTCCTTACAATCCAAATTACTCATATTTATGTCATGTTTTTTAGTATTTCTTCTAAGCCTACAAACCATTCCGTTACCCTATAAAGTTTGGAGCACGCTTCCAGGCAGAGACATTATTCTAACAGGCGTAGACCTACTTGGTCTTAACAGTATTTCTCTGCCTTTATCTCTGACTCCAAGAGAAACGGTATCGAGTCTATTGTTTACTCTCCCCGTAATTGCTGTTTTTTCCCTTATATCCAAAATGAAAGTAAGTTGTTCTTCGCCGGTCTTTGTATGGACTATCTCTACCATCGCAGTTTTCTCGGTTTTACTTGGTATTATTCAAATCTTTTCTGGCAAAGAAAGTTTTCTATATTTTCATGAGATTACAAATAAAGGTTTTGCGATCGGATTTTTTGCGAACGTGAACCATCAAGCAAGTTTTTTAGTTATGAGCCTACCAATTTTCACAGTGCTTGCCATCAAACAACATGAAAGAATGATCGCGCATCGTTCGGATATCGGACAAAATGTAATTGTTTTACTAGTGGGACTACTTATTCTTATAGGCATTATTACGGCTGGCTCAGTCGCTGGCTATGTCCTCGCAATTCTCAGCCTAAGTGCGAGTTTAATGATATTTTTAGGCCAAAAACGTAAAATGAACCCTATCTATTTTGTTAGCGCAGTCTGCCTTATTGGCTTTTCACTTAATTCAATACTCACAAGCCCACAGCTAAGTGGCCTTGGACAAACAAGCTTTGGAGACGGTGTGGGCTCTCGTCCCTATTTATTTGATAAGACTATCCGAGGGATAAAAGATACTTTTCCAGTAGGCACTGGTCTCGGTTCATTCGAACAAATCATCCCTATTTATGAAAACCCATATGAAGTGACTTCAAGATATATGAACCATTCTCACAATGAATATCTTGAATGGACTTTAGAGACAGGTATCCTTTTCCCAATATTCATTACTGTATTCATGGGCTTTTTTGGAGCTCAACTTGTAAGCATTTGGCGTGCCCCAGCTTCTCACAACGGATTACGGCGCGCAGCCAGTTTGGTTGTCTTTATACCTATACTTCATAGTTTAGCTGACTACCCTCTACGTACGCCTGCTTTGGCCGTTTTTACCGCAGCATGTATTGGGCTTATGTTTGTGAACGCTGAAAACAAGAAAACGTCCAGTAGGGAATTTTCATCACCTCAAAATCACATTGAATTATAACCTCGCATCAGTGTGATTTTCAACAAACCAATGATAAGCATCCTTCAGCCCATCTTCTAGAGAAATAGAGTAAGACCAACCGAGGTCTTTTAACCTAGAAACATCCATTAATTTACGTGGTGTTCCATCAGGTTTAGTCGCATCAAACTCAAGCTTTCCTTGGAACCCAGTCACTTTAACAATGGTTTCTGCCAGTTCACGAATAGTGCAATCTACACCTGTACCCACATTGATATGAGATAGCATTGGCTGCGTGTTCGCGTCATAAGTATCACGATCCAGATTCATAACGTGGATACTTGCTGCTGCCATATCATCCACGTGTAAAAACTCTCGCATGGGCTTACCGCTTCCCCATATCGTAACTGTGTCTACACCTTGCTCCACTGCTTCATGAAAGCGGCGCAGAAGTGCGGGAATAACGTGAGAATTTTCTGGGTGAAAATTATCATGTGGCCCATATAAGTTTGTTGGCATAACGCAGCGATAATCTCGTTGGTACTGACGATTATAGCTTTCGCACAATTTGATACCCGCAATCTTAGCGATCGCATAAGGCTCATTTGTTGGCTCTAGAGTTCCAGTTAGCAATGCATCTTCTCGCATTGGCTGCTCAGCTAGCTTTGGATAAATACATGATGACCCCAAAAACAGGAGTTTTTGAACATTATTCTTATGCGCAGCATGAATAATGTTGGCTTCGATCATCAAATTCTCATAGATAAAATCGGCTGGATATTCATTATTCGCGTGAATACCCCCAACTTTAGCCGCGGCTAAATAAACTTCACCGATACCTTCGGACTCAAAAAATGCATGAACATCAGCTTGGCTCAGCAGATTCAATTCTGAGCGGGTCCGGGTAACAATATTATTATACCCTTTAGATTCTAATTGGCGCACAATCGCTGAACCAACCATTCCGCGATGACCAGCAACAAAAACTTTAGCATCTGTGTTAAACATTAGATTTAGTTCTCAACGGCCACTGAAACATCAAAACCATGTTCCTTTAGAATGGAATGACGACGTGCTGCCTCGTGATCTGCTTGGACCATCTCTGCACACATTTCCTCAACCGTAATTTCTGGAACCCAACCTAGCTTTTCTTTTGCTTTTGACGGATCTCCAAGAAGTGTTTCCACTTCAGCAGGACGGAAATAACGTGGATCAATTTGAACAATGACATCACCCTCATTCAACGCCGGCGCTTTATCGCCTTCGATGTGCGTCACTGTCGCTTTTTCCTCGAGCCCCTTGCCTTCAAAACTAAGTGAAATACCAAGTTCTTTTGCGCTCATTACGATAAACTCACGCACAGAAATTTGTTTACCTGTCGCGATAACAAAATCTTCTGCTTGATCTTGCTGAAGCATCATCCACTGCATACGCACATAGTCTTTTGCATGGCCCCAATCGCGCAGAGCATCAATATTCCCCATATAGAGACATTTTTCTAAACCAAGAGCGATATTAGAAAGTCCGCGTGTGATCTTACGCGTTACAAATGTTTCACCACGTCGAGAGCTCTCATGATTAAACAAAATACCGTTGCATGCATACATGCCATAGCTCTCACGGTAATTCACTGCGATCCAGTACGCATACATTTTCGCAACAGCATAAGGGCTACGTGGATGAAAGGGCGTTGTTTCTTTTTGTGGTATTTCCTGCACTTCACCATAAAGCTCAGAAGTTGAAGCCTGATAAAAACGTGTCTTCTTTTCCAAACCAAGGAAACGAATTGCTTCAAGCAAGCGTAATGTCCCTATCGCATCAACATCTGCTGTATATTCGGGAGCTTCGAACGAAACCGCCACGTGAGATTGAGCACCAAGGTTGTAAACCTCGTCAGGTTCAACTTCTTTCATGATACGCGTCAAATTGGATGTATCGGTCAAATCACCATAGTGCAATTTAAAGCGCTGATTATCAGTGTGAGGGTCTTGATAAATATGATCAACGCGCTGGGTGTTAAAAGAAGATGCACGACGCTTTATCCCGTGGACTTCATAGCCTTTTTCTAACAAAAATTCTGCTAGATAAGACCCATCCTGCCCTGTAACACCTGTGATTAATGCACGCTTCATTTTGCCCCACCCGTTCTGCGAAAAAACCTATTTTTATAAGTCACGCATGACTAAAATTGTCAAATAGTCTCACCTTGAAATAGCAGACTTTAATTACAATAAAGCGAACAAAAATAATTAGCGATTGAAACTCACCATGAGGAGCCATATCTTCGATTGTATGATGAGTATTTCTTGGCTTCTGATTGCGCCAAGACGAGGTTTTCAAATGGTGGGCGGTAACGGTCTCGAACCGCTGACCCTCTCGGTGTAAACGAGATGCTCTACCAACTGAGCTAACCGCCCCAGCATTTGAAGAGCCATGAAATATACATATTTCACTAAGACTGCAACGCCTAAAATCAAAAAAATGATAGAAATAGCATAAAAAAACCTCCATCAAAATCAGATGGAGGTTTTTATCATTTTAGTTTGTATTTAAACCAACCAATTAGCCGCTTTAGTGCGGCGAAGGAACGCTTGAACCATCCGCTGCTGGCGGTGTACGCCCAAACCCAGCCCGAAGTTGTGCATCATCTGCATCTGTCCAGTCAATTGGCGTAATTGGTCGAGTCAGAGCGCGAGCTAAAACCTGATCAATTGTAGACACTGGGATAATCTCCAGCCCCTCTTTCACATTGTCAGGTATATCCGCGATGTCTTTTTCATTTTCCTGAGGAATAAGAACCGTCTTCACGCCACCACGCAGTGCTGCAAGAAGCTTTTCTTTCAAACCACCAATAGGCAGGACTCGCCCGCGAAGCGTGATTTCACCCGTCATCGCAACATCCCTAGATACAGGATTGTTGGTAAGAAGAGAAACGATTGCAGTCGTCATTGCAATACCAGCAGACGGCCCATCCTTAGGCGTCGCACCTTCTGGAACGTGGACGTGAATATCTGTGTTATTGAAGACTTTCGGACTAATTCCCAAAGACGCAGCACGTGATTTCACCAGTGAATTTGCCGCTGAGATGGATTCTTTCATCACATCTTTCAAATTACCGGTCACCGTCACTTTTCCCGGACCAGGCATTTGTACAGCTTCGATCGTGAGAAGATCACCACCAACTTCTGTCCATGCCAGCCCAGTTACAGCCCCAATTTGGTCATCTAACTCAGACAAACCAAAACGGAATTTACGAACACCCGCATAATTAGCCAGATTGTCCTGCGTAACCGTAACAGACAAAGAAACACCTTGAACAATTTCTCGCACAGACTTACGCGCTAGACGGGAAATTTCACGTTCTAAATTACGCACACCTGCTTCGCGAGTGTAATAACGAACAAGATCTCGAATCGCACCATCCGTCACACTCCATTCACCATCTTTAAGACCATGGTCTTTGACGATTTTTGGAATGAGGTGACGTTTTGCAATCTCTAATTTCTCATCCTCTGTATATCCAGCGATACGGATAATCTCCATACGATCCAGCAGAGGCTGAGGCATATTTAGAGAGTTTGCCGTCGTCACAAACATGATGTCTGATAGATCGTAATCAACTTCCATATAGTGGTCGTTGAAAGTTGAGTTTTGAGCAGGATCTAACACTTCAAGAAGCGCCGCTGATGGATCACCTCTAAAATCTTGACCAAGCTTATCAATCTCATCAAGCAAGAAGAGCGGGTTACCTGTTTTGGCTTTCTTCAACGATTGAATAATACGTCCCGGCATGGACCCAATATAAGTACGTCTGTGCCCGCGTATCTCAGCTTCATCACGCACACCACCAAGGGACACACGTACAAACTCACGCCCTGTCGCTTTGGCAATTGAGGCACCTAGGGATGTTTTACCAACCCCGGGAGGACCAACTAGACAAAGAATAGGTCCGCGCAATTTTTTGGTACGGGACTGAACTGCTAAATATTCAAGAATACGTTCTTTAACTTTGTCTAAGCCGTAGTGATCGCCTTCAAGAACCTCTTCCGCAATAGTCTGATCTGTGTTGATTTCCTTACGCTCACCCCATGGCAAAGCGATAACCCAATCAAGATAATTGCGAACAACTGTCGATTCAGCCGACATAGGGCTCATTTGACGTAGTTTTTTCAGCTCAGCAGCCGTTTTAGTTTTAACCTCTTCGGAAAGCTCCAACGCATTTAGCTTTTCTTCAAGTTCAGCTAATTCATCTTTTTCTTCAGTTTGGTCACCAAGTTCGCGCTGAATAGCTTTCATCTGTTCATTGAGATAATATTCACGCTGTGTTTTTTCCATCTGGCGCTTCACGCGGTTACGAATTTTACGCTCCATTTGGAGCATGCCAATTTCGCCTTCCATGAGCGCATAGACTTTTTCCAAGCGCTCAGACACGCTGGCAAGCTCAAGCAATTCCTGTTTCTCAGTGATCTTTATGGAAAGTTGCGCAGATACAGCATCTGCCAAACGACCTGGGTCTGTGATTTGCGACATATTACTAACAGTATCAGGCGGGATTTTCCTGTTGAGTTTCACATACCCTTCAAACTGTTCGATGACAGTGCGCATTAACGCAGAGGCTTCACCCTCTTCTTCTTCTACCGGCTCGTCGATTGTCTCAACATTAGCTGTATAATAGTCGCCCTGATCAACAAGTTCACGTAATTTCGCGCGCTGTTTTCCTTCAACAAGGACCTTCACCGTTCCATCAGGGAGCTTTAAAAGCTGTAAGATCGTCGCGATTGCACCAGTTTCAAATAAATCGTCTACAGTAGGATCATCCGTCCCAGCATCACGCTGAGCCACCAACAGAATCTCTCCACCTTCACTGCCGACCTCTTCAAGCGCACGTACAGATTTGTCACGTCCAACAAATAGTGGAGCCACCATTTGAGGAAACACAACAATATCGCGCAGAGGTAAGACTGGGAGTGATTTACGTTCTGACATTTATTTCTCCTACAAGGCACTGAACGATTGCATGATCGGGCTCAGTCCTTGAAATTGTTACTTCTCACTAAAATGTTTCTCCGCGAACGGATCATCATTCCATGTCTTAAATGTGGATGCGTCCGCCACAGGCTTCAACCCATGACGGACGCATAAAGTTATATAAACACAGTTTTTGCTGCATAAATACGCGTAAATTAGCTTCTATTAAGAGGCTTCACCGCTCTCTGCTGCTTTTTCTGCATGAACATAAAGAGGCTTCGCGCGCCCCTCAACGACTTCAGCATTAATAACAACTTCTTCGATACCACGTAGATTTGGCAGTTCGAACATTGTATCGAGCAAAATGCCTTCAAGAATGGAACGAAGCCCACGCGCACCAGTGCGACGTTGGATCGCTTTGTTAGCAACCCCTGTTAATGCATCATCAGAGAAAGTTAGCTGAACATTCTCCATATCAAACAAGCGTTGATACTGTTTAAGCAAAGCGTTTTTAGGCTGAGTCAAAATCATGACCAGTGAATCAGTGTCGAGATCCTCTAGCGTCGCGATCACCGGCAAACGACCGATAAATTCGGGAATAAGACCGAATTTCACAAGATCTTCTGGCTCACAATCTTGAAGCACAGCACCAACGCGGCGATCATCTGGGTCTGAAACTGTCGCACCAAACCCTATAGAAGACCCCTGTCCACGATCAGAAATAACTTTATCAAGGCCAGCAAACGCTCCACCACAGATAAACAACATGTTCGTTGTATCGACTTGCAGGAATTCTTGCTGGGGGTGTTTACGTCCGCCCTGAGGAGGAACAGAAGCAACTGTTCCCTCCATAATTTTCAACAATGCTTGCTGCACACCTTCACCAGACACATCGCGCGTAATCGAAGGATTGTCAGACTTGCGTGAGATTTTATCGATCTCATCAATGTAGACGATACCGCGTTGAGCGCGCTCTACATTGTAGTCTGATGCTTGAAGAAGCTTAAGAATGATATTTTCAACATCTTCACCCACATATCCCGCTTCCGTAAGCGTTGTCGCATCTGCCATTGTAAATGGCACATCGATGATACGGGCCAATGTTTGAGCTAGAAGCGTTTTACCACAACCAGTAGGCCCAACGAGCAAAATGTTAGATTTGGCAAGTTCTACTTCATTGCCGTTCTTAGATGCGTGGCTCAAACGTTTATAATGGTTGTGCACAGCCACTGCGAGAACCCGCTTGGCTTGCGCTTGTCCAATAACATAATCGTCTAGAACATCACAAATTTCCTGAGGTGTTGGAACACCTTCAGTTGATTTAACGAGTGTCGTTTTATTCTCTTCACGGATAATATCCATGCAAAGCTCTACACACTCATCACAAATGAAAACGGTAGGACCCGCAATCAGCTTCTTTACTTCGTGCTGGCTTTTACCACAGAAGGAGCAATACAATGTGCTCTTACTATCTCCGCCTGATGCGTTCTTGGTCATGGACACCTCAACTTGTGGGGCCGCTGACAGATTTTCTGCCTGCAAAGCGACCCAATACGCTATTTTAGTCTACCTAACGTTTACGAAAGGTTTCTCTCAGCTTTTGAGAGAATAGACCACAGCTTTAACTATTCGATTAACATAAAACCGAGATTCAAAGCTAAATTATGGCGTCAGTAAAACACAAACGCCTTAAAAAACTATTCCCCAGAAACAGCACGTTTCTCGAATACACGATCAATTATGCCAAATTCAACAGCTTGAGCTGAAGTCATAAAGCTATCGCGGTCAAGCTTTTGCTCAATTGCTTCATAGCTTTGACCAGTGTGATTCACGTATATATTGTTCAGATTACGTTTTATTTCTAGAATTTCTTCTGCGTGACGCTCAATATCTGATGCCACACCACGGTATCCGCCTGATGGCTGATGAACCATGATACGCGCATTCGGCGTCGCGAATCTCATATCTTTCTCACCAGCAGCAAGAAGAAGCGATCCCATGCTTGCTGCCATTCCGATACAGGCAGTTGAAACAGGTGCACTGATATACTGCATCGTGTCGTAAATCGCTAAACCAGATGACACAACGCCGCCCGGTGAATTGATATACATTGAAATTTCTTTTTTCGGATTTTCGGACTCAAGAAACAAAAGCTGGGCTGTAATCAGCGTCGCCATTCCATCTTCAATAGGACCCGTGACGAAAATGATCCGTTCTTTTAGCAGGCGGGAAAAGATATCGTAAGCGCGTTCGCCCCGGCTACTTTGCTCCACTACCATGGGCACCAGGTTCATCGCAGTCTCAATTGGGTCGTGCATAATGTTCGCAGTCTTTGGCTATGTCGCACCCCTTGGCGCGACTCGTGATATTTAGGCTCAATATTTGGGTTCATGTCGCTTCGCGCAAGACCTCAAATACGAATTTCTATGAATAGAAGGCAGAACTCACCTTAAATTTACACAGAAAAATCATTTAGGTCATAAATTTCCTAACTCTTAATGAGGAAAAGTTGGAAAATATGGGCCATCGAAGAAAAAAGGCCGCTGAATACACAACGGCCTTTTTCCAATTTTATGGCAGATAAAAGAATTTACTCTTCTTCTAGCGCTTTTTCTAATTCTTCACGTGTCACTGTTTTATCAGTCACTTTCGCACGCTCGATAATGTAATCGACAACTTTTTCTTCAAACAATGGCGCACGAAGTTGAGCCATAGCTGCAGGCGTTTTTGTGTAGAATTCGATAACTTGTTGCTCTTGACCTGGATAGCGTGATGCTTCTTGGTTCAACGCACGTGAAACTTCTTCTTGTTTAATTTCAACTTTGTTGATGCGGCCGATTTCAGCCAACACAAGACCTAGACGCACGCGGCGCTCAGAAATCTTACGGTATTCAGCTTTAAGCTCATCTTCGCTCTTAGCTTTGTCTTCTTCATCAAGACGGTCAGCTTCTTTCTCTTGCTCAAACTGTTTCCAGATTTGATCAAATTCAGCTTCAACCATTCCAGGAGGAAGATCAAAATCGTGACGCTCATCAAGTGCATCAAGAAGCACACGCTTCAAGCGTTGACGAGATCCACCAGCAAGCTCTTGCTCAATATTTTTAGAGATAAGATCTTTTAGTGTCGCGAGATCTTCAATACCGAGACCTTTTGCAAATTCTTCGTCAATCGTTGCTTCTTTAGGTGCACGAACTTCATTCACCTTAGTTTCAAACACTGCTTCTTTACCAGCAAGGTTTTCAGCAGGGTAATCTTCTGGGAATGTCACAGTCACAGTTACATCTTGACCTGTTTTCGCACCAATAAGCTGGTCCTCAAATCCAGGAATGAAACGACCTTCACCTAGAACGATAGTTTGACCTTCAGCAGTACCACCATCAAAGAGTTCGCCATCAATCTTACCAGAGAAGTCGATGACAACTGCATCACCTTCACGTGCTTTGGCTGTCTTACCACGCGCTTCATACTGCTTGTTTGATTCAGCAAGCTTTCCGAGTGCTTCATCAACTTCTGCATCAGTCACTTCAACAACAAGACGCTCTAGCTCGATATCTGTGACATCAGCTGGTTCAAATTCTGGCATGAGCTCCACTTTCATGGAGTACTCAAGGTCAGCTTTCCCATCCATCATTTGCTCTTGATCACAGGTCAACTCGATAGTTGGCTGTGCAGCTGGACGAATTTCTTTGTCCTCAAGCGTTTTTTGAGATGTCGCTGTTACTTCTTCTTGAACGATATCACCCAAGATAGACTTACCATAAGTGTTGCGAATGTGCGCGACCGGCACTTTACCCGGGCGAAAACCTTTAAGGTTCATCTGCGGACGCAGTTGAGCAATTTTCGCTTCTAGCTTTTCAGCTAGGCTGTCTTTAGAAACAACGACTGTATATTCTCGAGTCAGTCCTTCGGACTTGGTCTCAGTGACGTTCATCACAGATTCCTCAAATTCTATTAGCCCTATAGCGCGCGCCGGCATCCAGGGTTGTGGTGAAATGAAAGGCGGCTGCCATAGCCCGTTCAGGAAGCAAGCGCCGCGCAAGTTTGGCCGGTGGTATGTCACACAGGAGAGCCGCTGTCCATTGGCGATTTTAGATGAATTTCATCCTTAACTACAGCAAATGCAAGAAACACCACTCAAACGCTTAGTTTCCAGCTTTAAATTGCGTTCAAAGTCACGTCTTCGACAAACATGAATTCCAGAATGCAATCGCAAGCCCAATGCTGGTCCGATATCGGATTGATATGGAACTTTTTGTAATAAAGGAAAAATATTTGCCAAATTCACAACTTGGCGAGAGCAACCTTAGCGCTCATCAAATCTATATTCTGGTTGGTGCGGGTAGAGGGACTCGAACCCCCACGCCATAAGCGCTGGTACCTAAAACCAGTGCGTCTACCAATTCCGCCATACCCGCGCCGAACCAGAAGAAGCGTCTCTACTCGAAGTTCACACTAAAGTTCAAGAGCTAATTTCAATTTTTCTTTCCCAAAGTACATTTGTTTGCCCACTTTCCTCATAAAAGCGCGTTAAAATGCGTGGAAAATACTCCATAAGATCCTCAGAAATCAATCCTGCACCACCTGTCAACGATGCTTCACCATGCAGCCACACAGATGCGGATGCAGCTTCTAGCGGCTCAACACCCTGAGCCATCCATCCGCTGATCATTCCAGCCAACACATCTCCAGATCCTGCAGTTGCTAGAAAAGATGAGCCATGAATATTCACCCGCGCGTCTCCCTTCGGTGCAGCAATGACAGTATCCGCGCCTTTAAGAACCACGACACACCCTGCCCTTTGCGCTGCGGAACGCGCTGCATTTATTTTATTTTCAGATTTTTTTAGCACGCTTGGAAAAATACGCTCAAATTCTCCAATGTGTGGAGTGATGACGCATTTCTCATGCAGCAACCCAAACAAATAAGATGGATCATCTTCAAAAACAGTCAAAGCATCAGCATCAAGGACGATAGGAATTCCCAATTGCAATAATGCGGCAACCTTAAACCGCGTCACCTCTGTGACACCAGCAGCTGGTCCAAACACCAAACTCGACATCTCGCGAGCGCTTATAAACAATTCGTCAACATCACTATAAGCACGCGTCATTACGGCTTGCATGCTTGCTGCCATCTCAGGAATCGCTTCCTGCTCACCAAACAATGTAACAACACCTGCCCCCATACGAAGCCCTGCCCGCGCCGCTAACCTTGCCGCGCCTGTAGATCCTGCATCTCCAGAAACAACGCCTAACCGCCCTCGCATATGCTTATGAGAATGCCTGTTCGGCCATGTTAAGTGCTTCGCCCATATATCGGGCGTGTTTAGGTAGATATCTTCGCATATTTGATCAAAAACTTCGGGCGATATTCCGATTTTTGCAACATGCACTTGGCCACAAATGCTTGCTGCTGGCTCAATAATATGAGCTGTTTTCAATGCTTCAAAAGTTATGGTTGCGTCAGCGCGTATTGCATCTGAAACCATTTCACCACTATCGCCAAATACCCCCGTTGGAACATCAATGCTTATTACATTGGCCTGGCTCGAATTTATAAGATTTGCCACATCCAAAATTTCACCGTCCAATGCGCGTGATAAACCTGCACCAAATATCGCATCAATCACGACATCACCTGATTGCAGTTTAAAACCTTCATCACCATCCATCAGCAATTGTGAGATCGGGCGAATATCATCTAGAACTAACTCGGCTGCACCTTCTACATCGCCTAATAATTGATCAACATTTCCGGCTAAAAACAAATGGATGTCTCTCCCCATTTGTTCCAGATAACGGTAAGCCACAAATCCATCGCCACCATTATTTCCTGGACCACATAATACAATCACGCGACCAACTGGCCATATTTTCTGAACCAATTCGGCACAATTACGTCCAGCGGCATCCATCAAACTTGCGCCTGACATGCCCGAATCTGCCATCATACGATCAGCTTCATACATCTGATTGACGCTAATTATGCGCATTTTGAGCTATTCTCCAATTAAGATTCTTTAGACGTCTTGCATGCGTTTCTTATTCAATACCCAAATTTGATGCCAACATTATTTTATCCATACAAAATGTAAGATAAATGTGCATGTTATCTCACCCCACTTAATGCAATGGATTAGGATCAAACTGCGACAAATATAGACATAAAACCAAATGCCTCTATCAAAATTGCCGCCCACCGTTTAAGCACTATTGCACACTATTTAAGCACCCAAAGCCGAGCGAAAAGATTCCGAGCATTTTAACTACTCATAGATGTTTTCCTCACGCATACAAAATGCTGACTCGCCCACAATATAAAGAGGGCCATAACCATAGACACGGCCCGATAAGGTGTGATTGAAAATGAAGAAAATAGAAGCGATCATCAAACCCTTCAAACTCGACGAAGTTAAAGAAGCCCTACATGAAGTTGGCCTTCAAGGGATGACTGTTATTGAAGCGAAAGGTTTCGGCCGCCAACGAGGACACACAGAGCTATATCGTGGCGCTGAATACGTTGTCGATTTCCTACCGAAATTGAAAGTTGAAGTTGTTGTTGCAGATTCTCAATTAGATGCAGCCCTAGAAGCAGTATCTAGCGCAGCACAAACTGGAAAAATCGGCGACGGGAAAATCTTTGTATCTGACGTATCTGAAGTCGTTAGGATCCGTACAGGTGAGACAGGCGATAAAGCCATCTAAACCAAATCAACAGACAAAAATCTAAAATAAGTATTACATTTAAATGGTTATTGGCTGTAAAAGCAGATTACTATTGAACACACCAAATAGAGGAGTGGCCCCGTGTCCGAGAGTGTTTTAAAACTAATTAAAGAAAAAGACGTACAATTCGTTGATTTGCGTTTCACTGACGTAAAAGGTAAATGGCAGCACGTAACATTCACAGCAGACGCAGTTGATGCAGACATGTTCGTAGATGGAACTATGTTTGATGGTTCATCTATTTCTGGCTGGAAAGCCATCAACGAATCAGACATGGTTCTTCTACCTGATGCTTCAACAGCTCACATCGACCCATTCTTCCAACAAACAACAATGGTTATCAATTGTGACATCCTGAACCCAGGCACAATGACGGCTTATAACCGTGACCCACGTATGACAGCGAAGAAAGCAGAAGCTTACTTGAAATCGACTGGTCTTGGTGACACAGCCTATTTCGGTCCTGAGCCAGAATTCTTCGTGTTTGACGATGTAAAATGGTCAGTTGCACCTAACAACACTGGTTACTCATACGATTCTACAGAGCTTCCAGAAAACACAAGCAAAGAATACGAAACAGGCAATATGGGCCACCGCCCAGGCCCTAAAGGTGGTTACTTCCCTGTTCCACCAATCGATTCTTGTCAGGACATGCGCTCTGAAATGCTCTCAGTTATGGCTGAGCTAGGCATGAAACCAGAAAAGCAGCACCACGAAGTTGCTCCAGCTCAACACGAGCTTGGTATGGTATTTGGTACATTGATTGAAATGGCTGACCGCGTTCAAATGTACAAATACGTTGTTCACAATGTAGCTGCTTCATACGGTAAAACAGCGACTTTCATGCCTAAGCCAATGTATAAAGACAATGGTTCTGGTATGCACGTTCACCAATCAATCTGGAAAGATGGTGCACCAACTTTTGCTGGTGACGGTTATGCTGACCTATCTGAAACATGTCTTTACTACATTGGTGGTATCATCAAGCACGCCAAAGCGCTTTGTGCTTTGACGAACCCAACAACAAACTCATACAAGCGTCTTGTTCCAGGTTATGAAGCTCCAGTGATGCTTGCTTATTCTGCGAAAAACCGCTCAGCTTCTATCCGTATTCCTTACGGTGCCGGTGCTAAAGCGAAACGTATCGAAACACGTTTCCCTGATGCTCTTGCAAACCCATACCTAGCATTCTCAGCACTACTTATGGCTGGTCTTGACGGTATCCAAAACAAAATCCACCCGGGTGATGCAATGGATAAAGACCTTTACGACCTACCAGCTGAAGAAGCAGCTTCAATCCCACAAGTTTGTGGTTCATTGCGCGAAGCTCTAGAAAGCTTAGACAAAGACCGTGACTTCTTGAAAGCTGGTGGCGTATTTGATGACGATCAAATCGACGCTTACATCGAACTTAAAATGGAAGAAGTGATGGCTCTTGAGCTTCACCCTCACCCTGTTGAGTTCGACATGTACTACAAAGCTTAGTCGCTTAGAGTTCGTTAGAACTTTTTGATTATATTGAACGCCAAAGCAGAAATGCTTTGGCGTTTTTTATTTGAAAATTCGTTTTCAGGCATCAAAAGCTCATTCTGCCTGAAACGTATTCAAACTGTAACTTGAAATATCGAGCATTAACGAAGTAAATGATCTTTATGAAAAGACTTACCCTTTCTCTCGCGCTAACTCTCAGCCTGTTTGTCAGCGCTTGTGCATCAGCCCCACCTAAGCAACAAGAAAACGCTTGTAAGTTTTTAAAAGAGAATAAAGCTTGGTATCGCGCACTTCGTTCTAGCGCTAAAAAATGGGGTGCCCCTATTGGATTGCAGCTCGCAATCATTCGGCAGGAAAGTTCATTTGAGCACAAGGCAAAACCTGATCGCGGCAAACGTCGTATGTTAGGTCTCCTGCCCGGCAAGCGTCCCTCATCTGCTTATGGATATGCGCAAGCTCTAGATGGCACTTGGAATGAATACAAAAAAGCGACAGGCAATAATGGGGCAGAACGCTATGATTTCGATGATGCAACAGATTTTATAGGCTGGTATGTCGCTCAAACCGGAAAACGAACCGGCATCAGCCAATATAATTATCGCGGCCACTATCTCGCTTATCACGAAGGTGCTGGTGGATATTTACGCGGTAGCTGGAAAAACAAAAACTGGCTGATCAATACTGCGAATAGAGTGCACAGCAATGCGGACCGTTACGAAACACAAGTGCAAGGCTGCAAGAAAAAGCTCCAACGCCGCTGGCTTTTTTAAGGATCAACCTAAGCAATCCTATGAAATATTGCTTTAAGCCTGAATAAATATCATTAACCACCTTTTCGACTGGAACAAATCCAGCCATGGTCGCTAATCAACGAGCAGACCAATAGAGTAGACAGGATTAATTATGGCCGCCAAAGGACAAGCTGAAAAGCAAGAATACTCCGCTAAGGATATTGAAGTTCTCGAAGGCCTCGAACCAGTTCGCAAACGGCCCGGCATGTATATTGGCGGAACCGATGAACGCGCATTCCATCATCTCTTTGCAGAAATTTTGGACAACTCTATGGACGAGGCCGTTGCCGGCCACGCGTCACGTATCGATGTACATTTGCGTGCCGATGGCTATCTGAGCGTGCGTGATGATGGTCGCGGTATTCCTGTTGACCCACACCCAAAATTCCCGGGTAAGTCCGCCCTTGAAGTGATTATGACAACCCTTCACTCGGGTGGTAAATTCTCCAACAAAGCCTATCAAACAGCGGGTGGATTACACGGTGTTGGTATCTCCGTCGTGAACGCTCTTTCTGAGCGCCTTGAAGTGGAAGTTGCGCGCGACAAGAAACTATACTTCCAAGCCTTTGAGCGCGGTCACTCAATGGGACCAATCAAACAGATTGGAAATGCTCCTAACCGTCGCGGGACAGTCGTCAGCTTTAAGCCTGATTTTGAAATTTTCGGCA
>JGI2924J29684_1077997_pt1 | contig 27449 bp, 24 predicted proteins | sample BenlonsequencITS_FD_29684 | JGI IMG/M metagenome (IMG submission 29684)
TAAGGAGTGCTGGAATTGTAAAGAATGTTTTCCGCTTTGTCCTACAGAGGCGTTACAAGCAGCTTTCGTTTTAACAAAAGAACTTGCGTTTTTCTCTCTTTCTTCGGAACCCGTGCCGGCGGAATAGTATACAATTAATACCCTTGTGGAACGAAATCAAAATTGGGGCAGCATAGAATTTTGGGATTTATTCTGAAATTCTATGCTGCCTCCGGTATTTTCTTAATAAATTACTTCCGATAATAGATATTATGTAAACTAATAAGAGCAGCATACCCATTTCTGACAAGTGTTTTAAAACCTTTACTAATCTCTGGAATATGACGGCAGCTAGTAGTCATACTGTTGTAATGAACGCTGTTAAAACATCTGGGCTAAAATAAAACTTTGGCAAAATGATTATATAAGTGCAGTCACTAATATTTAAAATTCGATTATATTTGATTATAATTGTCAAGCATAATTGTTAAAGATTACTGTTGCGTTTAGGGCCATGATTGGAAAAACTGGTTTACCGCACGGTTTGACAACCTGTATGATCTCTGATATGCATTTTCGGGTGATGAAATAAGGTTTCCATATCGGGAAACCTTATGAGCATTAATTGTGAGCATTAATTGTATTATGTAAACTTAACGCTTTACTTGCCTTTCTTTACTGGGAATACGCCACCATGAATTCTTTTGGCATCAGAGACGTTAAAGAAAACCTCCGGGCAAATTTGATTAATTATTTTCATTGCTTTACTAAGATCTTTCCTTTTTATTAAAACAAACAATATTATTCTTTCACCATCTCGTCCACAACCGGTTACGCTGGTTACACCAAAACCTTCGTTGCGCATTTGATTAGTAATATCATTTACAAGACTCATGGGCGGATATATCTGTATTGATAAGAACCCCATGGCCAGTCGCTCTTCTATCAAGCTTCCTATATAGTTTCCAGTTGCAAAACCGCCCGCGTAGGCGATTACTTTGCCCGGGTCATTCAAACCACCCTTTAGAACTTCGTTTAATGCCAGTACAAATACGGTAACCTCAAAAAAACCAATTACGGCAGCTAAAATTCTGCGGTCACGCATTAACATTAATATGCGTATCACGTCCAGGGACATATCTATAACTCTGGCCCCAAAAATAAACAGGTAACCGAATAGTATTGGTAGCCACTGCTCCATTGCTAACCTATCCTCCAAATTTATTAAGTTTATAAGATTTATAAGTCCATAGTGAGTATAGCATTAAAGTATAAATACAGTATGTTCGTAAGTATGAGCACAATTATAAACTTAATATATTAAAGTGGGAACATATATGTGTTCCCACTTTAATATCATTTGCTTTTTACTTGCTAACTTGTTTTAGGTGCTATTAACTTATTTTTATTGCATTTCTCCATTACGTAATAATAGTTTTGTAGTAATTTTTTTGTGCAATGTTGTGATGAAATAGATTCAGCATTCATTATGGCGTTTTGACTCATTGTATAATGCAAATTTTCGTCGCCCAATAGCAATTTTACTTTATTTACAAACTGGTCAGTATCTAATTCTGTTAAAAATCCATCAACACCGTGTACCACCATTTCGGATATGCCAAAGGCTTTAACTGCCACTGTTGGTAACCCTGCCGCTTTAGCCTCCCCCACCACCAGTCCCTGGGTTTCAGTAACCGATGCAAAAACGAAAATATGGGCACTATTATATGCTTTGGCCATTTCTTCTTTGGATAATGTGCCGGTGAAGATAACCTTTTCTAAAATCCCAAGCCTATCAGCCAGAGTTACCAGCGCATCTTTTTCAGGACCGCCGCCCACCAGTATTAATCTAGTGTTTTGGAAAGCAGCATTGATGTCTGCAAAGCTTTTGACAATAAATGAAAAGTTTTTTTCTTTGGCCAAACGGCCTACGGATATTAATAATTTTTCGTCGCTATCGATATTAAATTTTTGGTGCAGCCAATTTTTTTCATTGGTTTTGAAGCTGCTGATATTTATACCGGTGGGTAACGTTTTTATTTCGGTGTTTACCCCCCATTTTTGCAAATGTTCACCAATAATGTCGGTGGGTACGATTACCAAATCGCAGTGGTTGCAAAAATCTGTACAAAACTTTTTGGTAATCTCTTTAGTTATATTTTGCCCTATGGGCACATAATGAACATATTGATCATAAAGAGTATGAAATGTAAATACCAGTGGTATATTCAATTTTTTGGCGCAGCGTGCTCCCAAACGACCCAGTAAAAAAGGTGAATGGACGTGAATGACATCCAGTCCAATTTTCTTCAAGGTAGGGCGCAGTCGTATGGAAAATGGTACAGCCAGGGCAAAATCATGGTTTGTCGGTGCTGGTATGGAAGAAAATCTAAATACCCCGTTTTCTTTCAATTGCTGTTGATGTTGATTCGGGTAGTCGGGTGCAAAAATGAAAATTTCGTGACCCTGAGCCTTTAATTCCTCAGAGAATGTTTCGATCGACCGGACCACTCCGCTGGTATACGGCCGGTAACTGTCTGTAAAGATGCCTATTTTCAGGCTCAAAGATTAGTCACCTCCCGGGATAATGGATGGTTGTTATCATGGTACCAGTAACAATCCATTTCTTTAATGCGCCAACCTTCATTTATTTTATTTAAAATAAACACTCCCCTGCCCGTTTGTACACTATGTGTTATAACATCGGTTTCTGTTAAATAGGCTATAGCTATGGCTATATTACCATTGTTATAAACAATATGACAGTTTTCTAAAAAAGTCAAGCTGTACCAATCTGTACTTGTTTCTCTATATTGCTCCACTTGTTTTGTAATCTTTTCCAACGTAGGAGATGCAAATAATTTGCTTAGTTCCACCCGGTAATGAGTTCCTTCTGTCCACCATTCATATTCCACCGCTTGTTTGATTAACTGTGTAATTTCTTGATTATCAGCATCGTAAAAAAAGTTTTGCGATCTAACTGAACATTGAACAACGGAACAGCTGCCGATAGAGCAGTTAATGAAATAACTTAATGATAAGAAAACGCAAATAATAAAAGAAATTAAAGTTTTAATGAACAAAAGCAATTGCCCCCTTTTTATGGTAATATAAGTATATATTACCATAAAATACAAGCAATTGCTTTATGATTTACTGTATTTATTAAAGTTTATAGTCCCCTGCTGTTTTCTGGCCTTAAAGGTATTGCTCCTGGTTGGGTTATGGCCCGATCCAATATGGCTATTAGACTGTCCCTATCTCTGTTTAAAACCCCGCGCAGCGGTAGATAATTAGATGCGTGATTGGTCCTAAAAACGCAGTTAGTTAAATTTATGTGTTCCAGCAAGCATCTCATTTCCTGTAGCATTTGCATGGCATCGGGCAATACAAACTTTCCTTCTTGTATTTGGCGATATAATACTGTATTGCGAACCGGCATCAACGTCAGCGCACTTAGATAAGTGGGATTCATAGCGCTAATGACCCTGGCGGTTTCCCTGGCGTGTTCCTCCCATAATGCAGTACCCCCTAGACCGTTGATGATGGTCACTGATAGTTCAAAACCCGCCTGAAGAGCCTTTTTACCTGCCTGTATCATTTCCTCGGCAGTTACTCCTTTGCAAACGGCTCGCAGAATATTGTCACTGCCACTTTCCACGCCCATGTATAATAACTTAACACCTGCGGCTCGAATATCCTTTAACTCATCCATTGACTTTTCCAGGATATCTTTAGGAGCAGCGTACATGCTAATTCTCTCTAGACCCGGAAATTTTTTATTAATGTGAAAAGAAGTTTTTAATATAAGGGGTGTGGCTGCCGCCAGAGCGTCGCCGTCCGCTAAAAAAACCTTTTGAACACCCGTCATTTGAGATGCACATACATCAATGTCATTTTTTATTTCTTCCCAATCTTTAATGCGGTATTTTTTGCGTTTATAACTACCGCAGAAAGTGCAGGCATTATGCCGACATCCAATGGTAAGCTGCAGTATAAGGCTAAATGCTTCACTGGGCGGTCTGAATACCGGTGGTTCCAGATGCATACTAAAATAACACTCCTCTCTTTGTTTTCTCATTCTGAATACCAATGTATTACCTTCTCAATTTTGCATCAGTTATAGCACCCTTTTCCCTATAAATAAAATATAAATTTATAATCTATCATCGTTGTATTAATCGCCCAGACAAATACCCAGCTGCCTGGCTACCCTGACTAATTCCCCATCAACGGGCACTGTATGCGATTCACCTATGGCCTGTTCCAGTGGCGCTGACTTAATGTTCTGGCCTTTGAGGCATACCATGCTGCCGAATTGGCCTTCGGCGATTAAATTTACCGCTCCTGTGCCATAGCGGGTGGCTAAAATGCGATCATATGCTGTTGGTGACCCACCTCTTTGCAGGTGTCCCAGCACAGTCACCCTAGATTCTTTGCCGGTGGCGGATTCAACAGCCTGAGCCACCACATTGCCGATGCCGCCCAATCGTATGGGATCAAAACTGTCTTCTACATGTTTGCTGACCACCATTTCACCACCCAGGGGTTTGGCGCCCTCGGCCACTACTATGATACTGAATTTTTTCTTTTCACGGCTGCGGGCATTGATCTTTTCCACTACAATATCCATATTGTACGGTATTTCAGGTATTAAAATAACATCGGCCCCGCCGGCTAAACCTGATGCCAGTGCTATCCACCCTGCGTAACGTCCCATTACCTCCAACACCATAACCCGGTGATGGGATTCAGCTGTGGTATGAAGTTTGTCAATGGCATCAGAGGCAGTGGTGAGGGCGGTATCAAAACCAAATGTCTGGTCGGTGGCCGAAAGGTCATTGTCAATAGTCTTGGGAACTCCTACAACCTTTAAACCCTGATCATATAATTCTTTACCAATAGCCAGGCTACCATCACCGCCTATCACGATGAGTGCCTCAATGCCGTGAATGCTGATATTTTCAAAAACCCGGTCCGATACATCAGCAAAAGTTTTTTCATTGCCTTTAACCACCGGGTAATGGAATGGATTATCACGATTAGTGGTGCCGAGAATGGTTCCACCTCTTGGTAATATGCCCACTACGTCCGCCTCGGTCAATTCCCGGGCTTGATTTTTAATTAAACCACCAAAACCGTTTTCAAAACCGACTACGGTCATTTGGTACTCCTGGATGGCAGTTTTTACAACAGCGCGGATTACGGCATTTAAACCGGGTGCATCGCCTCCCCCGGTCAGAACTCCAATGCGTTTAACCACAGACTTAGCCATGTATATCCCTCCCTAAATATATTTGATAGAACATTAAACCGTTGATGCCATACTGGTTATAAAATGCTCAATACAAGTGTTTGTTTGCTGGGGATTTTCCAACATGATCATATGACCTGCCTGTTCAATTATTTCTAATTGTGAGTTGGGGATATTATCCGCTAGATATTGGCTGTACTTAGGCGGTGTTAAACGGTCTGCAGCGCCCCCGAGGACCAGTGTGGGTGTATTAATGGCCTGAACACGCTCCATATAATTAAACCCGTCACAGGCCATAAAATCATTATAATATATACTGGGGTCGGTATTTTCCATTTCCCATTTGGCCTGTTTTATTAGTTCAGGGCTCGCCGCTTCGCTGTAAGCATAATTAACTAAATCGGGAAATAATTTGCCGGCTGCAAAGGTATCTAATATAGCGGATGCAACGCGCAAGCGAGCCCCGGTGCCAATTAAAATAAGTCCATTCAGTTTAGTAGGATAACGAAGGGCAAAGTCCATGGCGATGGCTCCCCCCATGGAATGACCGGCTATAACAAACTTGGTGCCCAGAACCCGCTCGGTCAGGTCAAATATAAAATCAGCATAACCCTCAATTTTATTGTATGGTTTTCCTTCCGAGTTACCATGCCCAGGCAGGTCAACGGCTATGGTTAGAAATTTTTTGCCCAGTGCTGTGGTTTGATAGGCCCAGTGTTTATGGCTGCCCCCTGCACCGTGGATAAATACAATGGCGCATTGGATATTATTCTGGGGGGGAACCCCGGCCGCATAATGATACATTTTACTTTCGATAACAACTTTAGGCATTGATAAACCCTCCATTATAAAAAAGCCACCGGTATTTTTAGAACCGGTGGCTTATGCTAAATTTCAGGAAACCGGTTGCTAGTGTTCTGAATAACGCTGCCATTTTTCGCTCCTAAAGGTCGGCAGTAATACTAAAAATTATTTGGACACTAGCATAAAATGTTTTAGTGGTGGACATTGCATGATTGTTTAGGCTTGTTGTTCTCCCCGGTAAATTTACTCCATTTTAATGCAAAGGCATAACAAATGGCCAGCATTGCGGTGGTAGTAACCACGCCGAATACTAATCCCTGCCACCAGCTTTCAAAAAACATAATCTGCTCATCTCCTTCCCTGTAAATATTATAACGCTATTCCGCCTGTGCGGACATATCATTTAGTGTTTCTTTTAATTTGCCAATTGCTTCACCGTACCCCGCCCAGTCGCCATTTTGCAGTTTGCTTTGGGCTTCATTATATAAATTGTTAGCTGTGTTTATTAAATCTCTAAGCGTTGCCACCGGCACTTCGTCTGTGGGCGGCTGCTGCTGCTGTTCATTGGGGCCGGTATCATTAACCGCAGTGCCGAAAATTCTATTCAAAGCGATATCCAAAGTGGGTTCCATGACAACTTGGTCATGATGGGCAACGATCACCCGGCGCAGTTCCGGCATTCTGCTTTGTTCAGATTGTAAATACAGCGGTTCCACGTAAAGTAAAGAGTCCTTGACAGGTATAACCAGCATGTTCCCCCTGATTACTGATGATCCCCGCTGGTTCCACAGCGTCAGCTGCTGGGAAATTACAGTATCCTGGTCGATGCGGGCCTCTATTTGCATGGGGCCGTATACCAATTCCTGTTTGGGGAACTCATATACGAGCAGATCGCCGTAATTAGGTGCGTCAGACCTGGCAGCCATCCAGCCAATCATATTTGTTTTGTTGTTTGGCGTAAAAGGCAGTATTAAAACATATTCCGTCTTTTCACTTTCCGGCAGCCTGATAATGTTATAATAGGGTTCCAACTCTACTTCTTCATTATAAAACTTTTCAGTAGGCAGGTTCCATCTATTCTCTTGATTATACAATACTTCAGTATTGGTCATGTGATAGACTGTATATTTTTCCGCCTGAATATTAAAAAGGTCAATGGGATAACGGATATGCTCCCTTAAATCTCCTGGCATTTTATCTAGCGGCTTAAAAACACCGGGAAATATTTTAGCATAAGTTTGTATAACCGGATCTTCAGCATCAGCTACGTAAAAATCCACCTGTCCGGTATAGGCGTTGACTACTACCTTTACCGCATTGCGAATGTAGTTGTTCCCACCCTTGTAAGGCTCTGAATAGGGATACATGTTCGATGTGGTATAGGCATCCCACATCCAGTGAAGAGCACCGTCATTATCAATCACTAAATACGGATCACTGTCGTAATTGAGAAAAGGGGCCAGTTTGGGAACTCTGTCCTGGATATTGCGGTAATACAATATTTGGCTGCTATTCTCAACATCACTGGCCAGAAGCATTTTATAGTCGGCAAAGGCCAGTGCAAAAATTACCTTGCGTAAAAATCCATTTACCTTTACGCCATTGTCACCCTCGTAGGTGGTGTAGGCGTTTTCGGTTCCCACCGGGTAGTCAAACTCCTCGGCTTTTGTGTTTACTATCACATAATTATCCGTTAACTCACCAAAATATATTTCGGGCCGTGTTATATTTTTATCAACGGCGCTGGTGGGAGGAATATTTTTGATAAATAGCTCCGGCAGTCCTTCCGAGGTCGTTTTGTTGACGGGGTTCATAGTTAAGCCATAACCATGGGTGTATTTCAGCCGCTGGTTAATCCAAGTTTTAGCGTTATCCGGCAATTGTGCCTGGTCAAGTTCCCTGGCTGCCAACATGACCTGCCGGTATTCACTATTAATCGTATAGCGGTCGATATCGATATTTTCCAGCTCGTAATATGGTCTAATCTCTTGCAATTGTTGGTATGTTTCGCTCAGTGGCCGCCAGTCCCAAAGTCTTATGTTGTTTACCGTTTCCCGGTTGTTTTCTATATCGGCTTTACTGAGTACCTGTCCCGCAGGGAATTTTTTTACCTCCACCCGGTCCAGGTTGTATGCCATGCTGGTGTATTTTATGGAGTTGGCAATGTAGGGTGACTCTTTGTTCAGCTCATTTGGTCTTACTATAAGACTTTGAATTGCTGATGGATAAATGCTGCCTAAAAGTATTGATGCCAAGAATAAACCGCCAATGCTGTAAAGGATAAGTTTAAACCGGCGTAAAAAAATGTTGATAATGATAATCACGGCAATGAGCAGGGCAATGAAAAATAATGCCTTATATGCCAGTAACCGGGCATGAATATCTGTATAACCTGGTCCAAAAGTGACACCGTTGCCGGAATATAAAAGCATATATTGTTCTAATCGATAACCCCAGGCACGAACCAAGAAAAAAAGCGCCGCTAAAAAAGACAGATGCAGCCTGGCAGCCATGGAATTAAAAATTTTACCCAATCCATCTCTGCCGGTTTCTGCCAGAAAGTATACCATAGCCACGGTGAAGGCGGACAAGATAATGAACCAAGTCAACAGCTTGTAAAGGAACTGATAAAATGGCAGATTAAAAATATATTTGCCTATATCATTATTGAAAATAGGATCGGTAACGCCAAAGGCGGTGCTGTGCAAAAATTTTTGCACTATAACCCAATCACCGGTTACCGCCGTGCTTACGAATATACCCAGGGCGGCGCTGATGGCCAGGTAGGTTAAGGTAAGTAAACGCGGTGTTAAATACTTGTTTAGGGGTGATTGGTGAATTGTTATAATATCATCGTCAGTTTTATTAATCTGGCGGGCACTTATGCTCTGGAGTACTGATTTTCTTGTTAGCATTAAATTAATAAAGATAAACAGAAATGCTATTAACCCTACCAGCACTCGCAGTCCTATCTCGGAAAGCAATATTGTTTTAAATATATTACTATAACCAAGAGACTGGAACCACAGCCAATCAATATAAAGATGCGAACCCCACCAAGCTACAAGCAGGATTATTGCTAAAACTGCAGCAACTATACTTATTAGCCACTTAAAGCCTTTTTGCAATAAATCTCCTCCTTAATTATAAAACCAAAAACAGGTATGTTAAGTTATCGCAGTTTACATTGGTTTAGATGGCTTTTTAATGTCATCTGCCTCATGACGTATCTTTGCTTCGCACAACTGGCAAAAAGAAGGTACCTTTTTGGGCATATCTTCGTCGTCATCAAGGAAAGGGTTTTTATTATCCTCTACGATCTGGTCTGGATCGAACATTCTACCGCACATAATACATTTTTTCATAGCCATTTAGGCTCACCTCCGGGCATGTTGTTATAACATAATATTCTCCGCCGGATGTGTGATTCCTGCCCGGATTTAAACCGTGCCCCTGAAAACAAGCGGCACTTATGCGTTCAGACCAGCAATTTATTTTAAAAGTAGGTTTTTAATTCTTGGGCGATGGCTTCCGGTAATATTACCGTCCAGGGGTCATCATGCAGAATTTGCATATGGGTAATATCGCTGCCCACAAGGGGGAATATGGTAAACCTGCCAACAATCCTGGCGTGAATGGAAAAACCGGCATGTTCAGATCGGGCAAAATACAAGGCAGCATTAAAGGAAGTGATGTTGCTTTGTTTATAGAATTTAATTACCCTACACAGACCTACAGCAAGATCATATAAATCATCGTCGGAAATATCGTGTATGGTTTTCTTGCCCGGCAATATACCCATGATATCGCCGACGTGTCGTGGCGCAAATGCGCTGAGCCAGTGTACCTTACCGGTTTGGCCGACATACCTTTCTTTGGCTTTTAATTCGCTATTAATTAGATCGGTCCAGTAATTACTCTTATAATCACTTAAATATTTTTCGGAAGCATTGATCAACTGTTTGTCAAATGTGCATGGTTCCTTACCGGCCAGTATTTGTAAATGGGGGTGGATTAATGAACCTCCGGCATAAGGCATATAGTTCCAGTTAATAGATACATAGCGGGCTTCGTCCGGATCTAACGCTGTTACTCTTTGTAAATAGTCCAACCCGGCCCGGAAACTGTTGATGATTAACTCTGTTTCAATTTCCTCCATGGCAATGTAATGGCGGCATGACATGACTACCAGTGAGGCGTATTTTTCATAAGGGTTTAAATTGGGGATTACTGTTGCATCACCGAGTTTGATGCGTCCCTCGGGGGCTATGTCTGCAGAAAACATAGGTGTTACCTTTTCCAATACATCGGGGCAAAACGGGCAAAATTTTTGCCTGGACTCTTCCACAAAGGGTGTCCAGTCGTGGTTGTGTATATTAAACTTGCGAAAAGGAAATATGCGGGAAATTTGTCCCGTTAGCGGGTCATGGCGTATCTCGCTGACTACGGTTTTAGGTTCGAAATTATTCATTGGGTCCAAAAAACTGGACTCTTTTAAATCTTTAGTAAACTTTATGGACATATCTTCTCCTCCTTGCAATTTATAAATTTAGTTTATTTGCTAAGACCAAATAATTTAAGATTTAACTGGCAAAATATGATAATAATTATCATCGGCAGCTTTATAGTAAACATTTTGTAAATTGGATTTTCCCAGTGAAACAAATATTATGTAAACTCACTCCATGATACTTGTCCACGTTTGTTATGCATGGATTATAGTATTTAGAGCGACCTGCCCATTGGCCGGTCGCTCACCAGAGGCAATGGGTTACTTTTCCATGGCCAGCTCTACTATTTTGCCTACCAATGCTTCAAATGATATGCCCGCCGCCCTTGCCGCGTCAGGAAATAGGCTGGTCTCTGTCATGCCGGGTATGGTGTTGACTTCTAAAACATAAGGATGACCGGATTGGTCTACCATGAAATCCACTCGTGACAGTCCCCGGCAGCCAATGGCCAGGTATGCTTTATAAGCCAGTTCTTTTATATTTTGTTGTACATCATCTGGCAGCCGGGGCGGTATAATATGGTCGCTTAATCCTACAGTGTACTTGGCTGTATAGTCATAGACCCCTGTGGTCGAAAAAATCTCAATTAAAGGCAGTACTTGGGGATTCTCATTGCCCAGCACAGAGGCAGTTACCTCTACACCATCCACCATTTTTTCCACCAGTACATTGGGATCGTACTGAAAAGCCTGCTCGATGGCACTGTTTATATCATCCCTGTGACGAACAAATGAGATGCCGATGGTTGAACCCTGGGTGGCTGCTTTTACCACCACAGGCAAACCCATAGCTATGATTTTTTCGGCGATGGTATCCATTGCGTCATTGCTGTACTGGCTGCGTGATACGGTAAAGAATTCGGGAGTGGGTAATCCTTCGTATAATAATATCTTTTTAGTGGCAATTTTATTTATGGCAATGGCACTTGCCAATACATCGGATCCGGTATAAGGTATATCCAGCATCTCCAATAGACCTTGAACGGTGCCATCTTCACCATATTTGCCATGCAGGGCGATAAAAGCCAGCTCAATTTGCTGGGCTTTTAAATTTTCCACTATGTTATTATCTACATCGATTTTTACCGCATCATAACCAATGGACAGTAATGCCCGGTGGATTGCTTCTCCAGTGCGCAATGATACTTCCCTTTCCGCCGAACGCCCGCCCAGTAAAACACCGATTTTGGGGCCCATTAAGCCACCTCCGAGAATAGTAATTGTTTATATATATTCGGTTGGGTTCGCAAAAATCCTTTATGCTCCACATATTTCCCTTGACTGGCCGTAAATATTATTTTATAATTACTTTTGTTACGGTAATTAAATAAGTTTTAGGGGAGTAGCTCAATTGGTAGAGCAACGGTCTCCAAAACCGTGGGCTGCGGGTTCAAGTCCTGTCTCCCCTGCCAGTAATACCAAGGCTTTCGGGCTTTGGTATTTTTCATTTTTACCCCCTGGTAGACAGATTTGTATATGTGTTCACAGAACGTGAATTTGAAATAGCTCAAAAACGCTTGTCCATTGTTAGCAAAGAAAGGAGGCCCTAACTATGGATGACCTAAACCGTCACATAAAAGAACTACTTCAAGATCCTGAATTCAATAAAGCCTGGCAAGAGAGTGAACGTGATTATCGAATGGAAAAGATTAAGATAAATAATCGTCTTAGGAAAAAAGTTACGTTAAAAACCTTTAACCCAAAATCTACAGTAACGGGTTCTCACAAATAACCTCCGGTGCTACCGGAGGTTATTTATATAGTGAGTTGTGCACAGACAATTCCAACGCTTTTAGGCCCCATAAAATTTATATGCTGATGCGGTCAGTAAATCTACGTCTAAATCCGTTATATCAACAGGAATATGTCCAACCGCTTGTACTACATTCGTGAACATCAGCCATAGCTTAATTTGCCTAACGACACATATCTATTTCCCACCATGGCTGGTAACGACTGTTAATACTTATAATATACCCTCTTCTTGCAGCTCCGCCGTCAGCTGTTCTACTAGATCCTGGGGCATGCTAAAGGAATGTTCCTTGTCCGGGAATGCGCCTTCGCGCACTTCGCTGGCATAGGTATTTAACGCCTTTTGCATATCTTCACCCAAATTGGCATAACGTTTAACAAACTTGGGAATATACCTGTCAAACAAGCCTAAAAGGTCGTGGATGACCAGCACCTGGCCATCGCAGTTATTTCCGGCCCCGATGCCGATTGTTGGCACCTGAACGCTTTCAGTGATAATTTTGGCTACCGGGCCGGGTATGGCCTCCAGGACGATGGCAAATACACCCGCCCTTTCCAGGGCCAGCGCATCTTTTATTATTTGCTTGGCATCCTGGAGGTTTTTGCCCTGCACTTTGAAACCACCCAGCTGGGCGGCGCTCTGTGGCGTTAAGCCAATATGGCCCATCACTGGTATACCGGCCCTGACTAAGGCGGCCACGGTATGGGCTATGCGTTCCCCGCCTTCCAGCTTAATAGCATCCATGCGCCCTTCCCTAATCATCCGGCCTGCGTTGGCCATTGCTTGCTCCGTACTTATTTCATAAGTCATGAAGGGCATGTCTCCTACCAGGAAAGTGTGTTTGCCCGCGTTGGCTACGGCTTTGCAAAAAACCAGCATGGTATCCAGGTCAATTTGCACCGTTCCTTCATAGCCCATCATGGTATTAGCTGCCGAATCGCCCACCAGTATCATATCTATGTCGGACTTGTCCACTTGTGACATCATGGCAAAATCATATGTGGTCACCATAGTGATTTTCTTACCCTGCTTCTTCATTTCCTTAAATGTTAATATATTGGCTTTTTGTTTTTCCACTACATTCACTCCTTATGCATTTTGCATTATTGTTTCTGTAAATTATATAATTATTAATATAATGCTTCCAAAATTTAAAAGTTCGGCTTGGTTCTTTATAGAGTTAAAGGACATAATATTATTGGGAAAATTATGTTCGAATAACAAAAAAACCTCCGGACAAGTCCGAAGGATATAAATATCCCTTGTACAAACCCGTCTCGGTCCTACCGGCTCCAAGCGGAGGTATGTTAGCTTAATCCAAAACGCATCACCTACCCAACCAACCCAAACAAGTGGTGCGGTTCTAATCAGATACCGCCCAAACCTTGAATTATTTTAACATACTAACAATGTTGTGACAATATTGTTATAATTCTTACTACAGTAAAAATGGCATAAAAAAAGCCGGTTATAAACTTATAAACAAACCGGCCTATTTTCAGTGCTATGTCTATTTTTCTGCTTCCGCTTCGGCTTTGGCCTTTTGTATAATATCCTCGGCCAGTTTAGCGGGCACCTCTTCATAACTGTTAAATTCCATCTTGAATTGGCCCCGTCCCTGGGTCATGGATTTAAGATCATTGGCATACTTGAACATTTCGGCCAGCGGCACGTGGGCTTTTACTACGGTGCCCTCTTCAACCTGGTCTGTACCAAGCACGCGACCGCGCTTGGTGTTAAAGTCGCCGATAATATCCCCCATGAATTCGTCGGGTACAGTTACTTCTACATACATAATCGGTTCCAGTATGGCTGGTTTGGCCATAGGAACTGCCTTTTTAAAGGCTAATGATGCAGCAATTTTAAAGGCCATTTCAGATGAGTCTACGTTGTGGTAGGAACCATCATATAATGTGGCTTTTAATCCCACCGTTGGGTAACCTGCCAGGGCACCTTCCACCATTGTCTCCCGTAATCCTTTTTCCACTGCCGGGAAGTAGTTGCGGGGCACGGCACCGCCGAAGACTTCTTCATTAAATTCAAAGTCGCCTTCAGCCAACGGCTCAAACCTTATCCAGACATGACCATACTGACCACGGCCACCGGATTGTTTCTTATGTTTACCTTCTACTTCTACTTTGGCGCGGATGGTCTCCCGGTAGGGTACCTTGGGCTCTTCGGTGACCACGTCAACACCGTAACGACGTTTTAAGTTACTGATCATAATGTTTACATGGGCTTCACCCATACCGGTGAGCAGGGTTTGCTTGGTCTCAATGTTCTTTTCCACCCGGAGCGAAGGATCTTCTTCCAGCAGTTTATGGACTGCATCACCCAGCTTATCCTCGTCGTTTTTACTCTTGGGGGCTATGGCCAGGGTGTAGTTAGGCACCGGGAAGTCAATCCCCTCCAGAGCCTCTTTATTATCCTTATCGCACAGGGTATCTCCGGAACTGGTGTCGGTTAATTTGACCACTACTGCCAAATCGCCGCAAGAAACCTGGGGAGTTTGCTCTGAGTGTTTACCGCGCACAAATAATACCTGACCAATTTTCTCGTTCTTCTCCTTGATGGCATTATACACCTGGGAGTCTGCCTTTAAAGATCCGCGGAAAACACGGATGAAGTTCATACGGCCTACGTAAGGGTCGGCCAGTGTTTTAAATACCAATGCGGCCATTGGACCGTCTTCGTTTTTGGGTGCCGGTAGATACTGGGACAAAAAGCCACTTAAATCTGAAATGGCCATATTCTTGGTCGCCGATCCGCATAGCACCGGTACAGCCTTGGCAGTGGCAATACTATTGTGCAATCCTGACTTAATTTCCTCCGGAGTTAATTCTTCTCCTTCTAAATATTTCATGGTCAGGTCATCGTCGCCTTCGGCTGCGGCCTCCACCAACTTTTCACGATACTCTTCCAGTTGATCCTGGAGTTCATCGGGAATAGCGATTTCCTTAGCTTTCCCGTCACCGCCGAACTCGTAAGCCTTTTGGTTGAGCACATCCATGATCCCTTTGAAATCCAGTCCGTCACCAATGGGAAAATTGATGGGAACAAAGTTGGCTTTAAACTTGGCGTTTAAATCATCTAGTAACTTGGAAAAACTAGCGTTTTCCCGATCCATTTTATTAATGAAAGCCACCCGGGGGAGCTCAGACTTTTGAACAAATTTCCAGATAAGTTCATGCTGCACCTGCACGCCATCCACGGCGGAGAGTACAAACATAGCTGTATCAGCTACCCGTAAAGCACCCTTTACCTCGCCTATAAAATCGGAAAAACCGGGGGTGTCCAAAAGGTTTAATTTAACACTGTTTAATTCTACGGGTACCAGGCTGGTATGCACCGTGGATTGGCGCTGTGCTTCTTCAGGATGGTAGTCTGACACGGTGGTGCCGTCTTCTACCCGGCCAATGCGATTTATTACTCCGGTGTTAAAAAGCATTGCTTCCACCAGAGATGTTTTTCCCGCACCACCGTGACCCACAATGGCGATGTTGCGGAGTTGTTCGGTAGTATAATTCTTCAAAACACGTGCCTCCTTTTGTAAATAATGGTTTCCCTCAAACCCCTTTTCTATACTTATTGGTATCCAAAACTGGCCAAAATTGGTTTTAAACACAAAAATAGCCCGGAAGGGCTCCTTGGCCGCCAAGAAACGGGTTTTCCTGTTTAGCATTCAGTACTTCTACAAGCTAAGCTTAAAATCCTTGTTTTCTATAGTATACAAAAAAAATTTTTTGTTAGTTTTCGCTGGTTTTTCATAGTCTAACGCCTATTGACATAAATATATTCTAGCCTTGGAAAGGATGGTAATATATGGCGGGGTATTCTTTTTTGCAAGGAGCCTTTATTTTATTGATAGCTGGTCTAATTAACCGTTTTTTAGGCTTTGGTTATCAAATAGCCATAATACGTTTAATTGGTCCCGAAGGTGTAGGGCTGTTTAATATAGTATTCCCGGTATATATTATGATGCTGGTGCTGGCTAGTGCCGGAATACCCCTGGCCATAGCTAAACTCGTAGCCGAAGAGGTAGCCAATAATAATATACCCGGCGCTTATAGGATTTTTAAGCTTTCTTTGTTCATACTGTTAATTACCAGCTTGTTTTTTACCGTGGTTTTAATTATTGCTGCACCTATTCTGACGGAGTCCTATTTCCCCAATCCAAGGGTGTATTATTGTCTGATCAGTTTGGTGCCAGGAATTATCATTGTTACTTTGTGCTCCGCCTTTCGTGGCTTTTTCCAAGGTTTGCAGCAAATGTCCCCTACAGCCATTACTCAGACAATTGAACAATTGGTACGGGTGGTGTCAGGACTGGTCTTTGCCTATATCATGCTTCCCTTGGGTATTGAGTATGCTGCAGTTGGTCTTTCCGTGGGGGTTATATTGGGGGAATTAACGGGCTTTGTTCTTATGCTGCGCATTTATGCCAATTATAGACCAATAGCCTTGCATTACGTACCAGGGTCGTGGCGCAAAATTTATCATTTGGGCAATAGTATGAAAAAGATTTTTACGCTGGCCATACCAGTAACCCTTACCAGGATTGTAGCCACAGCGCTGATGTCTATACAGGCTGTATTAATACCACAGCGGCTGCAGGTCGCCGGGCTATCGATAGAACAGGCCACCAGCGCGTATGGGCAATTTATAGGAATCGCCGAGGCTCTGCTGTTTATGCCCGGTGTTTTAACCATGGCACTGGCCACTTCATTGGTACCGGCCATGTCCGATGCCATAGCCGCCAACAATTTGGCTTTGGCCAGGTCGCGCATATTAGACGCTGTTAGATTAACTTTACAGGTGGGGGTGCCTGCAGCTTTTATTTTTCTTTTGCTGGCGGACGAGCTTTGTGGTGTTCTTTTTGGTTACGTCCAGGCCGGTGCCATTTTAAAGGTTTTAGCGCTGTCCGGCCCGTTTTTATACCTGCAGCAAACCACTACGGGTATTTTGCAGGGTGTGGGTAAGGCTGATGTGCCCTTTAAAAACCTGGTAGCATCATCGCTGGTGTGTATCATGGGTATTTATTACTTGACGGCAGTGCCGCAGTTGGGTATGGGGGGGACTGCTGCTGCTGTGGCCATTGGTTTCATTATTATGCCCATTTTAAATATGCTGCATCTTTTCAAAATGGGTCTGTTTACGCTCTCCGCCAGGGAAAATGTTTTAAAACCATTAGTAGCGGCACTGGGTATGTCACTATTAATTATTTATACAAAAAAAATAATGTACGGGTATGGTATTCACGATGGCTTGGTGTTGGTAATTACCCTGTTGGCCGGTGGATTTACATACCTGGTATTAATGCAGATAACCGGCGGTATAAATGACCAGGACAGACAAAAATTTGGCATGCTGTTTAAGTTCAATAGACGCTAGAATTTAGTAAGGGAATTTATTTTGGATCATTTTATCGATTTGCTTTATGGCAGCAAAATCAGTTAAGTCAAAATGCAGCGGTGTTATAGATATATAGTTACTTTTTACTGCCTTTACATCTATATCAACGTCCACGGCAGGATGCGCAATATTAGCACCTTCCTTAAAATCTGGCTGCATAGCCGGGTACTCGGGCATTGTGTCTTCGGGTTCACCGGCCATCCAGTAATAAATATTTCCCCGTGGGTCGGTCCTTTTATGAAAAACATTAATATAACGTCTCATTCCAAGTCTGGTTACCTGAACTCCCTGGGGCTTACCCGGGGGCACGTTGATATTAATTAAAATGCGTTTCATTTCACTACTGGCGTCAACTAGTAATGGCACAATATGCGAAGCAAAAGCAGCAGCCTGGCTATAGTCATCGCTTTCAAAGCTGGCCAATGATATAGCCACAGATGGAAAGCCATTAATTATACCTTCAATGGCTGCGGATACTGTGCCGGAATAAAGCACATCAGTACCTAAATTGGCGCCCCGGTTGATACCTGAAACAACAATATCTGGTTTTTGGGGCATTAATGCCTCAACGGCTAGTTTAACACAATCTGCCGGTGTGCCGTTCAGTGACCAGCCATAAGTACCATCCGAAAAGTTAACTTTCTTAGGGCGCAGCGGTTTATGTGAAGTTATGCCATGCCCGGCGCCGCTTCTTTCCTTCTCAGGCGCCACCACCAGCACTTCACCCAGAGTGGATAAAGATTTTCTAAGTGTTTGCAAACCCGGGGCATTAATACCGTCATCATTACTAATTAATATGCGCATGGTATCCTCCGTCAAATTCAAAACTCATATATGGTTATGGTTAGGTTGTTTTCCTCTTTATTTTTGGTAAGGCCGAACATTATTTTTTTATCCTTGAGGTTTTTATTTAAAAAATCTATCACTTTATACATTTCTTCATAGTTAGCAAAAGATTTAAACGCAATCAGCTCCAGTTTTCCCTGGTCCGCATCAGCGTGATCCATAAATCTCTCCCCCTATTATTTCCTTATTAATGAGAATGCCTCCGCTCTGGTGGCCTCGTTGCGCTGGAATGATCCCCGTACAGCCGACGTAAGGGTTTTTGAACCCGGCTTACGTACCCCGCGCAAAGTCATGCACATGTGCTCCGCTTCAATTACTACCAATACTCCGTGTGGATTTAATTTTTTCATAATTGTGTCTGCTATTTGCGAGGTTAATCTTTCTTGCAGCTGAGGTCTCTTGGAAAATCCCTCTACAACCCGGGCTAATTTTGATAGACCGGTTACATTACCCTTGCGGGGAATGTACGCCACGTGTGCTTTGCCGTAAAATGGCAGCAAATGATGCTCGCACATGGAATAAATAGGAATATCCTTTACCAGCACCATCTCTTCATGTTCTTCAGAAAACATTTTCTGCAAGTGTCTTTCCGGGTCGTCCCAAAGCCCGCAAAAAATTTCATTATACATTCTTGCTACTCTGGCCGGGGTTTCTTTTAAACCTTCTCTGTCCGGGTCTTCGCCGATAGCTTCCAGGATCATGCGTACAGCTACTTCTATTTTTTCCATATCTATCATTATAATTTCCCCTTTCTTGCCTTTATTATTAAAAGCTATGTTTAATATCAGTCCTGGTTTGGGAATAACCCAGGGCGTTTTCATTTCATAGCGACTAAAAAAACAGTTCTATAAAGCCATTGCGTGGTATTGTTTACTAAACAGGCACACAAATTGCGATTTGCTATCGGCATTTGGCGTTACAAGGGTGCAGAGTAGTACAATTGATGTAATAGCATATATGGTGTAGCTCCTTTTAGTGTTTTATTATTACTCACACAACAATTTAACTATTTCGCCATGATACGATTTCGTCCTCCTAACTAATACAAAAAAAGACCTGGTATATTACCAGAGTCTTTTTTTCTCGCGCTTTCATTAATTTTATAAACAAATTTTTGACCCAAGGGGTTCTAATGAGCGGTATTGGGGTTTCAGCAGGTGTGTCCCCTTTTCTTAAATAAGCGGTAATATTAGTGGTATTAGCTTAGGATATACTTTAAGAATAATTTCCATTTGTTTAACGGGCTATCTGGTTAAACCAAAAGCTTTGCGATAATACTCAGCGGCTTCGCTGATTTTGCCCAATTCATTAAGCAATTCGCCCCTGATGCTCCATAATTCAAAATCATGTTCCTCCTCCTGCTGACTATCACAAAGTACCAATGCCTCTTGATATTTTTGTAAAGTAATTAAACATTTAATCTTGTTCAACGCTATAATTTTTTTATTTGTTTCTTTTTTCTCCCATTGCAGTGCCATATCATAGTGTTTTAAGGCTTCATCTTTTTGATCGGAGGTTTCCAGGCACATAGCTAAATTGTTGGCCAGTGTGGCATCGCCGGGATGGTTTTGTATCGCTTTTTTAAAAAATTTCACTGCCTTATCACACTGGTTTGTTTTTATATAACAGGCCGCCAGGTTGTTTAAAATACCATAGTCGGTGGGCGCCAGTCCCCGGGCCAGCTCATAGCAGGTTTGCGCTTCCTCAAAACGATTAAGCAGGAATAAACTATAACCTTTGTTATTGAAGAGCTCTATGCTATTAAGTCCCAGGCTCTGCGCCCTTTCATAAAATTCTAGCGCCTTATGGTGACTGTTCAGCTTACTGAGGACATGCCCAATATTGAAGTATAAGATAGCATCAGCTCCGCCTTCCTCCAATTCCTTCATGAAAACTTTCAAAGCTTCTGGTGTACATCCTCTCTCCAGTAGCTCCAACCCAGTGTTGTTTGAATTTTTATTATTATTGCCATAATATCTTTCTTTTTCCACCTGGCGGTGTGGCCACTGACCATAGTATGCTTGCTCCTCTTTTAGCGAACCTTTTCTGTGGCCACGCAGCCAATATAAAAAACAACCGATATTCTCCCGTCCTGCAACCTTTTTCCAATAATAGACAGCATTATCTACTTGCCCCTTTTTTAGGTATAAGCGACTGGCATGCAAACATAACTTAGGGTTATTGGGGGCATTGGTAATGGCCCATTTAACCATGTTTAAGGCGTTGGTAAGGGAACCAAGTTTCTCCATTACCACTGCCAGGCTATATACTACCTGAATGTATACGTTGATGCCGAGCTGTTTTTTAATACCATCCATATATACACACCCCTTTAAGATTTATTGGTTATATTCGCCAAGTGTTCACCATATCCTTCCAATTAGATATAAAAATATTGTAATGTTTTGAATAATTTAGTAATTGTGAGCTTGTTGGTATTTTGGTTGTTCTATAACGCATAATAAAAAGGGAAAAATGGGGGTGATAAATTGGAAAAGAATAAGCATAAAAGCTCCAAAGAAACAGGTGATGCTTTTGTGGAGGAACCCACTGGTTCAGCAACAATGGTAAACTTGGACGGGCAGTGGGATCATGACTTTACCGATCGTTTTAGCAACAATAAAACAGCCGGCAAATGAACCGGCTGTTTTTCTTTTAAGCATATTATGTTATTTATGACATAAAATTTAAATTAAACAGGGAGGTGTGGATTAAATGGTTGCTTTAAAAAATGAAAAAACAACTTACCCGCCGCTTAGCTTAAGTGCTGTTTTAAAAGGAGTACTGGCGGCGTTAATCGTCACCGTGCTGGGTAGCGCCTTGCTGGGCATATTATACCATGTCACGTCCCTTGGTGAAAAAACACTACCTCTAGCCTCAAATACACTTTATTATGTTAGTGTTTTTGCTGGTGGCCTTTTGGCTGCCCGTTGGGCGGGGTATAAGGGTTTAGTGCATGGTATTGGTGTGGCTGTAGTATTTCTACTTTTTAGTTGGTTGATTAGTAGCTTTCTTTTGCATACCCAGTCTGCAGCTGGTGCAACGTTTCAGAGAGTTATCATTTCCTGCCTGACTGGTGCCGTTGGGGGTATACTGGGTGTTGGTGTGTCCAGGCAATGATGTAGTTGTAAAAGGCCTTAAAGATTGAACGTCAGACTAAAGAGGTTAAATGCCCGGCCGGTCTACCGATTAATTTGATTATTGTTAACAATAATTTAAAAGATTATATGATTCTAAAAAGGAGCAGGTTATAGCCTGCTCCTAATTTCGTCACTTAATGAATTTCATCAGCCAGCTGCGCAAAAAAGAAGGAAGCCGTACATAATAGACCCGCAAAACTTTCACTCTCCTTCACCTGGTTTTTATTATCTATATTAATATTATTGATGACATGCCTTTAATGTGCATATAAAATTAAACAGTTTACCCCAGCCAGACAGTCAATTTTTGGGTGATTTCATTGATATTGCCTCGCAAATGGGATTTTACGGGCAATGAATTTAAAAAAATCTTTCCATATCTTTTTTCAATTATGCGTTTATCCAACACTACCACCGCACCTCGATCCTGCTCACTTCTAATCAGTCTACCGAATCCTTGTTTAAAACGGATAACGGCGTTGGGCAGGCTTAATCCATAAAAGCTGTTTTGCCCGAGGGCGGCTATCCTTTCGTTGCGGGCTTCCAGTACCGGGTCGTCGGGAGGTGCAAAGGGCAGTTTAACAATGATTACATTAACAAGGGCATCACCTGGAATGTCAATACCCTCCCAGAAACTAAAAGCTCCAAACAACACGCTGCGCTGGTTTTGATGGAATTCGTTAACCAGCTTGGTACGGCCGCCATCTATACTTTGTCCCAGCACGCAAATATCAACTTCGTCGAGAAGTGGCTTAATTTTATGGTACGTGTCCCGCAGTAGTTTGTGTGAAGTAAAAAGCACCAGTGTTCGGCCACCTGTGGCTACGGATAGTTCATAAATGGTGTTGATAAGTGTTGTTAAATAATCTCCGGCACTAATTTCACCAATATTAGGAAAATCCCTGGCTACGCACAGCAAGCATTGCTGGTCATAATTAAAGGGTGAATCCGCAATAATTTGCTGTATAGCACTGTCAGGCAACCGGTTAAGCCCACATTGCTTTATAAAATGATCAAACTTTTTATTAACCGTAAGGGTCGCGGAAGTAAGTATGATGGCTTTAGGTTTATTAAACAATTTTTCATGAAGTATGGCGCTAATATCTATTGGTGTTGCGTGCAAAGTACACTGGTAGCTTTCCCTTTCCAGCACACTTAAGTTAGGTGCCTCCACCCAGCACACGTAATTCTCCTCTGGTGATTTAAGTATAAAATCAAGATTAGCCAGGTAGTCGTTGCCGGAGGTTATGCTAATAATAATGTCCTGTAGTTTATCCTCCCAGGCGTTATTGGTCACTGTCCATATTTCCAGCCAGTCGGCAAGATTTCTTAATTTTACTATGAAATCCCGCATTCGGTAAAGCAAATTTTGGTATTCAGCCTCAAATTCATCCATAAGTTCTGTTTCCCGGTGTAAGCGTACTTTAATTTGATAGTGTCCTTGGTTATGATTATATTTATGAATGGTTTGAATAAATAAATAAAAAAAACTGTTTATATTTGTTATTAGCATGTGCCTAGTTTCTTCAACTTTTTTAATGGTTTCCAGCCAGCGCCGGCCATCCTGGGGCGGGGCTAATTCATTTAGCTTCTTAATATTTTTGCCCGTTATGGTTAGCCATTGCAGTATTTGGCTCCGAGAAACCTTTTTGCCCATATGTTTGGCTGCCGTTTCCTCAATATTATGTGCTTCATCCATTACCAGCGCTCCGTGGTTCGGCAGTATATTTACTTCAGAGACAATATCAGCGAACAGCAGTGAATGGTTTATAATAACCAGGTGGGCATTTTCCGCATTGCGTCTTGCCCTTGTTACGAAACAGTACTGGTTGCACCAGCGGCAGGCATTACCAAGGCATGTATCACTTTCGGAGCACAGTTGCATCCAAGTTTCATTATCAGGGCCAAAAAGGTTGAGTTCACTTTTATCACCACTGTCTGTATGTTGTAGCCATACTAGAATGCGGGCCACCAGCATGGCCTCGCTGGCGGTGATGCCGGCCGCATGGGTGATGAAATTTATAAAGCGGCGTAAACAGATATAATTGGATCGCCCTTTGAGCAGTGCTGCCTGAAAAGGTAACTCCAACAAGCTTCTTAATAGCGGTATATCTTTATGCCAGATTTGTTCCTGAAGGTTAATGGTATTGGTGGCAATGATGGCACGCTGCTCATGCTGCAGAGCCCAGAGTAAGGCCGGGAGCAGGTAGGCAATGGACTTGCCTGTACCGGTACCTGCTTCCACCAATAATATCTTTTGTTTAGTTAGGGTTTCAGCGACGACTCCCGCCATTTTTATTTGTTCCTTGCGGAACTGGTAGTTGGGCATAAGTCGCCCAAGTGGGCTCCGGGGGCCGAGCAGGTAGTCCAATTGATATTGTGTTTGGTCATGAATGTCGGGGATGTCTTCTTTAGCGCTATATCCGGCATAAATCGGTTCTTTGATGGGTATGCCCTTAATTCTTTCCCCCGGCATGGTCTTTATTTTATCTTTTATAATTGATTCCACGATTGGTGCCAGGGGGGAATTACCATGTTGTAATAGTGGCAGGAGTTGCAGCAGTACGTCAAGCTTTAGATTTTTGGCCATGTCCAGCAGGGCAAAATACAGTGCTGTGGCCGCCAGGGCATCATCCAGGGCACGGTGCAGGGGCTTTTGTGCCAGTTGCAGGGATTGTACCAGATTGGATAGGCTGTAGCCGGGTACGGCGGGCATAATTAAACGGGCCATCTCCAGGGTATCTATACATTGGGTAAATGGTAAATGACCTATCTTGGCAGATAAAAAGGAATGGTCGAAATTGATATTGTGCCCCAGTAGCGGGCATTGTTCCATAAAATCAAACACTAAGGGGGTCACCTGATCCATCGTTGGGCTAGCGGCCAGCTGCTCATCCGTAATACCGGTTAATCTCTTGATTTTCAGCGGTATTTTACACTTGGGATTCACCAGTGTGCTGAAGGTGTCCGTTATTTGTCCGTCTACCACTTTTACCATGGCTATTTCAATTATTTTATCATTTACAGGGTCAAGGCCGGTGGTTTCCAGGTCACAGGCTATAAAGTTCAATGATGTTTCACATCCCATAATAAACTGTATTTGCATTACATGTATTCTTGCTACACCTGATTTATCCTGCTGGAGCGGGTCACATTAACTAGGGAGATGATAATATGCGGCATAAAGAAATAAACCCAGCCAGGGCACTGGATGACTTGGAATCAATACTGGGTAAAGATTGGCTCGAGGAAAATCTTAAGTCCATGAAAGATGGCCAAAACGGTAAAGGAGGTTTTGGTAGATTTATTGATTTTACTGAGTTGGGGATTGCCCATGTTGTTAAAATATGGTATAAGGCCAGAGAGGAAACCATTGACAGGGAGATTGTCGGGGGTGGCATGCCTGGACCTTACACATTAGCCGTCGCCGCTATGGCCGGTGACCTTGAGCCATTATATTTAAACGCTGGTTTATCAAACAAGATTGATGAGCTAAAAGAGACCAAACTTTCGCTGAGAGTTATGCACGAACTGGGCATTGCATCCGGTTATGCCCGAAAAGGGTATCGCATTGATTTTATCAAACGGCAGGTAGTAGGGTCTATTCAAGGCTGCGATGTCCTGCCTGGCTTGGGCGTATTTATGGTTGAGAGTGGGGTAAGTAAAGCAGCTATTATATGTGCTGACGCACATCCGCAAAATGATTTAGGTGATATATTTTACTGCGCCAGGCACTTTCCTGGTGCATCACAAAATGCAGGGGACGGTGGAGACGCAGCACTCCTGCAGCGGGTATTATGTTTATATGTAGCAGATGGATTAACTGATGGGGCTTCCCGGCTAGATGAATGGGCAGTACACCCTGAATTGATGCGGTTGTCTAAAGATGATAATCTACCGGTGCTGTTGTACACCGATGGTATAAAAAACATGCACAACCGGTCTGTTTATGTGCGGTGGGGCCGGTTAGTTGAAGGTAATCAAGCTGCATTGTTTAAGGATATTTATATTCCCGATGAGATAATAACCGCTGCCGAGCTATAAAAATGATACCACCGCCATACGGCGGTGGTGATAATCATTACTGGTCATTCGGTTTTTCTTGACAGTCACACTGATGTTCAGTGAGTACCGGCCTAATCAGCAGACCTGCCTTTTCCCCCCAGTTGCCGGGTCCAGGGTAAAGCTGGCGCAGTGCCAGACTAATACCATATATTTCCCCATGTAAGTAAACCTGATAATTCTGGTCTGGTAAGTCAAATTTTTCAGTTTTCTGCAATTGATCCACCAGCTGTTGCAAATGGTTAAAAATAACTTCCACGTTCCGGTTCGATAAGGTGGGCATGGATCTGCTCTCATCCTCGCCCTCGACCTGGTTGGCTGCTACATATTCTAAAATGGCATATGCCGCTGTATAATAATCTAATTCCTTTTGTTCCACCCGGTCAAGTAATTCATTGACCAGGCCGGGTAAACGCATTTGTTTAAAAACCTTTTGCTGCCATTTGTAATTGACTATATCAAGGGTTTCTGAGCGCACGCGCTTTTGGCGCCTGTGCTTCAGTGAATTGGTTGTGCTGTGCAATTGGTGCTGTCGGTGACCTTCAATAGCTTGCACCAGTTCAGTAATGCCCGCGCCGGTCAGGCTGGAACATAATTGTACCGGTGGCCGCCAGCTGGTTCCGTCCCGCCGTTGATCGAGCATAATTTCTACTTCAGTAGCGATTTTATCCGCGCCTGGCAGATCACTTTTATTTACGGCAAACACATCGGCAATTTCCATAATCCCTGCTTTGATAGTTTGGATGGCATCCCCTGCCCCGGGAGTTAAAACCACAACTGTACTATCAGCCACATGCATGATATCCAGTTCGGCCTGTCCCACACCCACTGTTTCTATAATAACCCGGTCAAAGCCGAAGGCATCCATGGCTTTTACAACGTCCTTGGTGGTTTTAGCCAACCCACCGAGGCTGCCTCTCGTACCCATACTTCGGATAAAAACACCTTTATCAAGCGCATGCTGCTGCATTCTGATGCGATCACCCAGCAATGCACCCCCAGTAAAGGGGCTGGTGGGGTCGACGGCGATAATGCCCACTGTATTACCTGCCTTGCGCAGCTGCTTGACCACTTGGTCCACCAGTGAACTTTTACCTGCTCCCGGTGACCCGGTGAAACCGATTACATAAGCTTGGCCGGTGCGTTTAAAGAGTTCCTTTAAAATTTGTTCGTGCTTATCGTCCTCATTTTCCAGCAGCGATATAAGGCGGGCCAATGCCCGGGTTTCTCCGGCAATGAATCTATCTATTAAGTCTTGCACTTGAGTGCACCTCCTTGAATTGCGCTGCATATGTATATAGTGCAGTTTTCTCCGGCCAAAGGTTGAAATCCTGTTTGAATTATCGATATTTACAAATAAAAGGCCTCCCAGAACCTGGGAGGGCCGGGTAATACCGATTTATAGTTCATTTTTCCGTTTGCACCTTAAATTATACCATTTAAGCAATAATCATTTACCTTATTATAATTTAAAAATAAAATAGACTTATCCAAAACATTAATATGTTAATAACCTAATCTCCTCTCCCTTTCTCCGCTGTATCATTGGATACAGCTATTTTTTTTGTGTTTCTTCGATATATTTTTCCGCTGACACAGCCGCTATGGCACCATCAGCCACAGCGGTGACTACCTGGCGGAGTATTTTTTGTCTAACGTCACCGGCTGCAAAAATACCCGGCCGGGAGG
>JGI2924J29684_1077996_pt1 | contig 27402 bp, 27 predicted proteins | sample BenlonsequencITS_FD_29684 | JGI IMG/M metagenome (IMG submission 29684)
GTTGCCTCCTCATTCCTCTCGAAAAGATGTCTCGATAAGCCGCTGCTGTCACGTGGTTCTTCGCTTAGCTAAAGACAGATAACCCGTTCGTCTTAGCCCACGCCCAAAACTTCTGTCACTCATTACGGTCTCTCGTCATCACGAAAGGCGCGAGCGCCTTTCGAACGACACAGCCATCGGTACACCTGTTCGACCGCGAAAGCGGGACGTTCAACACGAGAAGACAGGTCGTATCGTAGACCAGCAAATATCCCACCCTGCGGTACGGGAAGCCGCGTCCTTCAGGGCGCGGAAGATGTCACCACCCGTAGATATTTACTGCGCGGACGACAAGCAACCGACGATGCCCTCCAGACGCAACGTTTTCACTCGCAGACAACTCCTCACCACCGCGACAGGAGCGACGGTAGCCCTCGCTGGCTGTGCCAGGGAGAGTGAATCAGTCGATGACGCCGCCTACGACGAACCACGAACCGAGTCCACCCACGAATACGAGTCGCTGTCCGTCCGAGCGGACGACGCCGACTACTTCGTGTTTCGTGACGAAGAAGCAGCTCAAGAGGCCGAAGAAGAAGACGACGAGCGCCCCTCGCTGTACAGGCGTTCGCGGCTGTTCGTCCTCTCGCTCGACGATGCCGAAGCACTCTGGATCGACCCCTCCCTCGCGGACGAAGACGAAGCAGAGATTCGCGACTTCCTCGAGGCGACCGACTTCGAACACCAGTCGATCGTCGTCCACCAGCGGACGATCGAGGACTGTTACGAGCGACTGGTTCTGGGCGTCCAGGCGGACAACGACCAGTTCCGAGCATCGTTCTGCCGCCCGCTGAAACCGCCGACGGAATCGTGTGCGGCCGACAGAGAGCGGATGCAAGCGACGATCATCCGTGTCGACCGACCGTACGACGAGCGGCCCTCGAGCAGCGGCAGTTCCGAGAGCGCTTCGTGTCCCGACTCGGCAGTCGCTCACCGGGCCGAGAGCGCCAGCGAGGAAAACGCGAGTTCGATAGCCCTGAACACGAGCGTGAACACGGGTGAAGACGAATGACGGGATCGAACGACGGACTTCGAACGCGCCGCCAACTGCTCGCCAGCCTCGGGGCCGTTTCCGGCGTCGCCGTCGCCGGCTGTAGCGCCCTTCCCTGGGAAGACGATGAGACGGCGTCGTCTCTCGTGTTTTCGCCGAGCGAGGCCGAGACCGTCCTCGAGGACGACGAGCCGACGATCGAGTGGCCGGTCCCGATTCGGCCCGACGAGAGTGCGCTCGAGGCTGGCCTCGAGCGCGTCGACGCGCTGGTAGCGGCAGTTCCCGATCCGCTGGAGTCGGAGGACGTGCCGAACGGCGTCGTTCGCGAGTCGATCGTCGAGAGCCACGACGAGGCGACCACGACTCGGGACGAGGCCGCCGACGCAACCGGCGCGGCGCAGTATCACGCGCTCCACGACTCCCGAAACGCCCGCGAATCCGCACGAACCGCGGCGACGGCGTGGCTCACCGTCGACGCTGATCGGGAGTCCCTGGTCGTCGAACTTCGCGACGAGCGCGATACCGTCGACGAGGCCGTTACCGACCGACTCGAGACGATCGAATACAGGGGGAGTGACGCCGACGAGGGACTCTGCCGCGCGGCGCTCTACTACGCACGACTCGAGGACGACTGTACGGGTGCCCAACGGAGCCTCGAGCGATGGAGCGTCTCCGCGACCGACGACGTCCTCGAGATCGGGGAGTCGGCCGGTTCTCTCGAGGCCGCGACTGCCACGACCGCCGTCTGGGAGCACCTCGAGGAGCGCTGGCGCGAAGACGAAGGTGACGCCGATCTCGGGTCGATCTTCGAGGACGCTCTCGAGCGTTCTGTCGAGACCACCGACGAGGTCGGGTTTCCCGACCACCAGGAGGGCTGGCTCGAAGAGATCGGCCTCGGTGACCTGGACGACCAGTTCCTCGAGTTCGCCCTCTACCGGGCCAGACAGCCGGTCGATCGAGCGCAGGACGGTATGGAGGCGGCGTTACGAGACGGCAATCTTGCGACGGGCCTCTATCACGCTCTCGAGTTCGAGGTGGCGTACCGCGGGTTCGAGATTCTCCGGGATCGGATCGCCGACGGCGACGTTCGCGATCCGTCGATCGAGGACGTCCGAGCGGAACGGCAAGACGCGCTCGCTGCAACACAGCAGGTACGCGAGGCCGACTTCGAAGGCGGAGCGATCACCGAACCGTCACTCGGCGCGTACATCCTCGCGGAGACGCTCCAGTCGCTCGAGTGGAACGACGAGAGCGTCCGCCGTGTGGTGGGTCGCGACCCCGAGACGAACGTCTTGCTGAGCAGCCAGTACCGGGACTACCTCCGGTACCGAAGCCACCTCGAGGCGCTGCCCGATGCCATCGAGGCGTTTCGCGGGCGGCTGCTCGCGTAGGATCGCCCGATCCAGACTTCTTTACTACCCTCGGTGCGAACTCCCGACAACGATCACATGGCTCTGACCAAACGACTCATCCCCTGTATCGACGTCGACATCGACGAAGACGGGAATCCAGCGGTTTACACCGGCGTCAACTTCGACGATCTCGAGTACACTGGAGATCCCGTCGAGATGGCCAAGGCGTACAACGAAGCGGGAGCCGACGAGTTCGTCTTCCTCGACATCACCGCCTCTGCGGAGGGTCGAGAGACGATGCTCGACGTCGTCGAACGCGTTGCCGACGAAGTCTTCATTCCCCTTACGGTCGGCGGCGGCATTCGCACGACCGACGACATCAAGGAAACGCTTCGGGCCGGCGCGGACAAGGTCTCGATCACTACCGGCGCGCTCGAGCGTCCGACACTGATCAACGAGGGTGCGAAGGCCTTCGGCAGCCAGTGTATCGTCATCAGCGTCGACGCACGGCGGCGGTTCGACGAGGAGGGCGAACACTACGTCGAGGTCGACGGCGAATCCTGCTGGTTCGAGTGTACGAAGAAAGGCGGGCGCGAGGGAACCGGGATCGACGTCCTCGAGTGGGCCGCCGAAGCCGAGCGACGGGGTGCGGGTGAACTGTTCGTCAACTCGATCGACAAGGACGGGACCAAAGACGGCTACGACTTGCCGTTGACCACGGCCGTCTGCGAGACAGTCGACACGCCCGTCATCGCCTCCTCGGGCTGTGGTGGTCCCGAAGACATGTACGACGTGTTCACCGACGCTGGCGCGGATGCAGGGCTTGCAGCCTCCATCTTTCACTTCGACGAGTACTCGATCGAGGAGACGAAAGAGCATCTAGACGAGCGTGGAGTTCCCGTCCGTCTCTGAGCCCGAGAATTCGGAACTGATCGTTCAACTTCCAATACGCTTATACAGCCGCAGTCGTGCTTTTCTACCAGTGAAGTGGCGGTGCACGTGGTGTGGCAAACCACACGAGGACAACGACCCACCCTGTGACAACTGCGGGCACAACAAGTTCGAGGAGGCGATCGTCCGCGAGGGCGAAGAGACCGGAGACTCCAGGACGGTCGACACGGGGACGACCTACGTCTGGAAGTGTCCCAACTGCGGGCGCGAACACGTCAAGAACAACCCGCCCTGCTCGCGCTGTGGCAATCCCGACCTAGAGAAGACCGAACAAACCTACGACGACGTCGAACGGGAACTCGACACTCCGGGCTGGCTCGAGGTCGCCAAACCCTACCTCCCGGTCTTTGCCGTGCTCGGCGTCGTCTTTCTGCTTTTTGCGACCGGTATCGTTCCGGCCTCGGTCATCCCGGGGGTCGGCACGCCGTCCCCACCCGACGCCCCAGGCGACGGCAGTCAGGCCGCCGAGATCGACCTCGAGGAGACCGAAAGCGAGATCCACGAGCGACTCGAGGCCGCTCGTGACGAGTCGCGGTCCTACGATGCGGGGCTCGCGAGTGTCGCGGAGTACCAGAATCGTGCGTCCGTGGCGAGCGAGTACGCGGACGCGGAGCCAGGCGATGTGTCACTCGGGGATTTCGGTGTCGATTGCACCACCAATCCGGTGGCGCTGACGGTCACGGTTCCGAACGCTAACGACGCGTTCACCGACGAAGCGGACCTCGGAGACGTCGTTGCCACCCAGTTGCTCGAGTCGAGGATCGACGACGAGATCACCGACGGTCCCGCCACGGCCGAAGGACTGGACCTCCACTACGTCGACGGAACTGTCTACGTCTTCTACGCGACGTGCCAGACGCGCTGAAGGACGCGTGGAAGTGACGCCCGTTCGCCGACACGGGCCGTACGCAGCAGGTGCGTTGTGCAGACCGCGTGCCTGTCTGTTGGAATCGAGCGCGGCGCTCGTCACTTCGGCGTGTCCCATACAGAACGCCGCTGCCCTCTCGGTGGCGCACGGATCGACAGGCGGAGCAACGCACCGGTGGTAGAGCCGTCGTATCGGTCTCTCTTCAAACAGAGAGCGTGCTGCCGTTTACGGTGAGGGGAAAAGGAGGTCACTACGCGTGTCGCTGTCAGACGGTTTGCTGGCAGTCAGTTCCGGCGCGGCCGCGAGTTCTTCTGTGGTCGCGCCGGGACATCGGGACAGCAGTCCGTCTCAGTCGCCGACCGTTCGTCATCGCCGGGACGGTCAGTAGCCCACCGACTCTGCGTGTACTGTTGTGGAAAGAGAGAAATGGCCGCCGGTGGGACGGCCAGGGTATTGGGTCGTCCGACGGATGATCGACGACGGGGCGTGGCAGGTGGATACTCCCGCGGTGGACGGGAACTAGTTGTGAACCCTCCCCCTGCCGGTTATGTTTCCGGAGCATAAGTGTGTAAACTCACTGGTTAAATATACAGCCAGCATCCCCAGTACGTGTTGTACACCGGGTCCAGCCGACCGGCGTACGCCAGACGAGAGCACCACAACCGGAGTCCCGAGTCACCTGGCGTTTCTTCGCTCGAGAACGGTCGAAATGGATTCTTCCAGTTTGTCGAGGCGATTGTCGATCGTCTCGACTCTCGAGGGCTGCTCGTCTGCCGCGGCAGCGATGTTTGCCACTGGCGGCTAACACGGTACAAAGAAATGTCCTAAGAGTGACTCGTTTTTATCGTGGGCCTTCGATACTATTCGGTGATTGTGAAGACCGGTCGAAACAGGAAGACCCATACGGACTGCTGTATCGATGGCTCGACGCGACCGCAGGAGAACTCGCGGCCGCGCCGGAACTGACTGCCAGCAAACCGTATCAGTGACAGCCACCACTCGAGGAGACCGCGAAAACCGGTTCGTGACCGCCCGAACCCTCCTGAACCGCGGCGTTTTTCTGGGATGGGCGCAAAAAGACTCCAATTAGATGACCTCCGGCCAGCCCGAATACGAAACTGACGCCGACCTTGAGTGGTGTTACGACGCGGTTCACGGCGTTTCGCGGACGTTTGCGATCACCATCGACCGACTCGAGGAGCCGATGGCGAGACACATCTGTCTCGGTTACCTACTCTGTCGGATTGCAGACACTATCGAGGACGCAGGCCACATTCCGCCGGAGACCCAGACCGAGTTACTCGTCACGTACGATCGGGTACTCGATCCCGATACCGATCTGTCGGTGTCGACGTTCATGGACGACGTCAGCCCTTGGATTCCCGAGAACTGCGACGACGACTGGGACGTCGTCGCCGAGACGCCCCGCGTGTTGCGAACCTTCGAGTCACTGAACGAAGAACCCCGCGAGATCATGCGCGAACCCGTCCGCGAACTCGTCGACGGGATGGCCATGTTTACGGACCGGTACGCCGACGAAGGTGGCCTCCGATTGCAGACGGTCGACGAACTAGAGGAGTACTGCTGGTACGCCGCGGGGACGGTCGGCACGCTCATCACCGGGCTGGTCGCTCGCGGAGCCTCCGAAGACCGGGCACAGGAGATGCGGAACAATGCTCGGTCGTTTGCGCTCCTGTTGCAGTTGGTCAACATCGCCAAAGATGTCGAAAACGACTACCACGAGGAGAACAACGTCTACCTCCCTGCCGAGTGGCTCGAGGAAGAAGACGTTCCCGTCGAGGCCGTCACCGACGAGGAGAACCACGGCGCAGTCACGAACGTCATTCAGCGGGTCACCAACCGTGCCGAGACGTACGTCGACGACGCTCACCGCTACCTAGAGGCGGTGCCGGAGCGACACGGCAATCGCCTCTCGGCGTGGGCGATCCCGTACCTGCTCGCGGTCGGAACGATGCGTGAACTCCGCGAACGACCGGAAGATGTCGTCCAGGAAGGAGACGTGAAGGTGTCTCGAGCGGAGGTGTACGCGCTCATACAGCAGTTCGAGGACGGAATCTCGGAATCTCGTTTGGACGATCTGCGGCAGGCGATAGCTGAAGAGCCGCTCCATCGGTAGCCTGCTCTCGAGCTCCGGAGGACCGCCCCACCCGCCGACTGATGGGATAGCCCGGTTCACGCGATCAGCACCAGTTCGGAGTGTCACACGGTAAACGGTCGAGAGAGTTTGTCGGTACGGTCGGATCACGCACGGTCGTCACGGTCTCTCGACGGCGACGCTTTCCCGGAGAAATTAGGCCGCTGCGTCGAACGCCTCGCGGAAGGCGATTGCCTTCTCGCGGACGTCGGCTGTCGCCTCCTCGAGAGCGTCGATGGGATCGACGTCGTCTTCGGTCTTGATCGTCAGAATCGGTTCGGTCTGTCCACCCGACTGTTCGGGGTTGACGTCGTAGGTCGCTGCACTCACGTCCTCGTGCTCGAGTAGTGCGCCCTTGAGGACGTTCATGAACGTGTGATCCTCGCCGGCGATTTCGATCGAGAGTTCGTCCTCGGTCCGATCGGTGACCCGCAGTTCCATGTCCACGAATGTGGCCGTCGGTCGCTTGTACCTTTCGAAGCCGGTTTCAGGGATCGGGGGAGGCTTCTCGAGAGAGAGTAATTCCTATACGGCTCCGGGCGAACCACAGCCACATGCTCTCGATCGCGACTCTGCTTTCGGCCGTCGTCGTGGCCACGCTTTTGCTCTCTGTCGCGGTCGTCAACCGACTGCAGGAGTTACAGGCCGGGCGTGACGGTCGCTGGCAGGAACTGACTCGGTCGCGATTCGTGTACGGCGTTCCGTGGGGGACACTCGTCGTGATCGCGGTCGTCCTCGCAGTCTATCTGTTCGTTCAAGACGGCATCTCCGATGTCTCTGATCCTGTCACGATCCCCTACCGTGCCTGGTCGTACTTCTATCCGCTCGGGATCGCGACGGCGTCGTTCTCGCACGCCGGCCCCGGCCACCTCGTCAGCAATCTCGCCGGGACGATCGTCGCCGCCCCGATCGCCGAGTACGCGTGGGGCCACTACCCGCGCGGTCGGGACACGGACGGTGACGTCGCCAGCACCCGACTTCGGAATCGGCCCTGGTTTCGCGCACTGGTCGTCTTCCCACTCGCCGTGATCGTGGTCGGGTTGCTCACGAGCGTCTTCGCGCTCGGCCCCGTCATCGGCTTCTCGGGTGTCGTCTTCGCGTTCGCCGCCTTCGCGCTCGTGCACTACCCGATCGTCACGCTGATCGCTACACTCGGCGTCCAGAGCGCACTGTTTACGGTCTACAGGGCACTCCAGAATCCGATCTACGTCTACGTTGCAGAACCGAGCCCACCATCGGCACCTTCGTGGGCCGGGATCGCTATCCAGGGCCACGCACTCGGGTTCTTCATCGGACTCGTCCTCGGAATCACACTCTTGCGGTACCGAAGCAGCCGGCCCGACCCGTTCCGACTCTGGCTCGCAGTGGTCCTCTATGCGATCTCGAGTGGCCTCTGGCAGATCTACTGGTTCGGCGAAGGCAACTCGTTCTATCTCTTCCAGGGGCCGGGCGTCGCGCTCGTGTTCGCACTCGCGCTCGTGATCACGCTCGCGGTCGCCGCCTCAGATCGGCCGCTCGTTCCGTCAGCCCTCGAGCGCTCGCTCGCCCGACTTCGCTCGGAGTGGCCGGTGGATCGACCGCTCGAGATCGCCCGCTCGAGCGGGTCGAGCGTCGAGCGTGTCGGCGAGATAGCTGGCGGCTACCGGTCCGCACGGGCGACGAAACTGTCGGACGTTCACCGCCGCAGTGTGGCGTTTTTCGTCGTCTTGCTGGTGCTGGCGTCGCTCGTCGGTATGGCAATCCCGGTCAACGTCGTCGCCGTCGATGCCAGCGCCCAGTCGCCCGAGTCGGCGATCGAAATCGAAGACTACACGATCGAGTACGCGGAGGACGTCGAAAACGAACTCGTTTCCGACTTCGGTATCGACCAGCTAGGAGATGGTCTCGAGGCCAGTGGAGTCATCGTCGCCAGCGAAGAGCGGCGCATCTGGCTCGAAGCCGTCACCGCCCAGCAGCTAGGGCACACGGGCGAGGAAACCGTCACCGTCGGCGGTCCGGGCTGGCGTTCGATCGTCACCGCCGAGCGGGTCGGCTGGGAGCCGGTTGGAAACGACGCAGTCTACCAGGTCCGACTGGCCGAGGGCAGCGAGGACTACCACGTCGCCTACGAGTCCGATTCGGTTCAGGCCGACGTGCTGGTCGAGAACCGGACGATCGAACTGCACTCCGTGGACGGCGAGTTCTACGTCGAGGTCACCTCGGCCGAGACCGGCACTGCCGAGGCGGCGGCGATCCCGGTCGACGACGAGTCGACGACTGCCGTCGGCCTCGAGTTCGAGTACGAGGACGGGACCATCTACGCGACGACCGACGAAACGGCAGTCGCAGTCGCCAGCGAGGAGACCTACGACAGTTGAGGGTTTTTGTCACTGTATCAGATAGTCGACTGTACGTGGGCGTTTCGACAGACGGCATCACCACGACTACTCCTGTAACGAAACCCAACTGGGAGAAGCCAGTGTGAAACAATGCCCCGGTGGACCGTCTTCCAGCGCAACTGACTGCACCGATGTTCGGACGATCACGACGGCCCACGGCAGGGACTCGAGCACACGACTGCGAGGAATCGACGCCGGCCGTCCGTCTCGAGGGCGTCGGTCACGAGTACGGTGCGGGGGGCGACCGGTCGGTCACTGCGCTCAGGGATGTCTCGCTTTCGGTCCGAACGGGCGAAGTCGTCGGCCTGAAAGGACCGAGTGGGAGCGGTAAGTCGACGATTCTCCACGCCGTCGCGGGGCTGCTGGTGCCGACCGAGGGGACGGTGGCGTTGTTGGGGACCGACCTTACCGACCGCTCCGACCGGACGCGAACGCGACTGCGTCGACACCACGTCGGGATCGTCTTCCAGCGATTTCACTTGCTACCCTCGCTTTCTGCCCGCGCGAACGTCGCCCTGCCGCTCGTCCAGACCGGCGTCGGACGCTCGAACCGGCGCGACCGAGCCGAGAAGTTGCTCGAGGAGGTCGGACTCGCGGATCGGACGACCCACCTTCCCGGGGAGTTGAGTGGCGGCGAACGGCAGCGGGTAGCGCTCGCACGGGCACTTGCGGCCGACCCGGACGTCATCGTCGCGGACGAACCGACCGGCGAACTCGACACCGCGACGGGAAGCGACGTGCTCGAACTGTTGACCGACGTCGGTCGTGACGGTGGCCGAGCGGTCCTCGTCGCCTCTCACGACGAGGCCACGCTGTCGGTCGCCGATCGCGTGGTTCCGCTCCGTGACGGCCGGGTGGTGACGGATGGGGGCTGACGACGGGAGTCGACGGTCACGCTGGGCTGGCGTCGTCTCGCTTTCGGCCGGCCGGCTGTGGAAACGGGCCACCCACACCAGGTCCGGCAGGATTGCGGCGATGACGCTCACCGTTGCACTCACGATCGCATTACTTCTGGTCGTGACGGGGATGGCACTGGCACTGGCTGACGGCGGCGTCACGAGTGAGGACGACGCCGACGTGACCGTCGTTCCGGAGGGAACGGGCACAATCTCGACCGTCGACGGCGTCGAAGGCCCCCAACTCGGCGCGACGAACGAGCGCGCGGAGACCATCGGGGACGCCGACGAGATCGACCACGCATCGCCAGTACTGATCGAGAGAGTGCGGTTAGCGTCTGCGGACGGCGACGGCGAACCACGGACGATACTCGTGGTCGGCGTCGTGCCGGACGACGACCCACGAACCGTCGCCGGACTGTCGACAGACGGACTCGAGCCGGCCGATCCACACTACGGAGACGGCACGTACGACGGTCCACGACAACGCGAGATCGTGCTCTCGACTGCTGCGGCCGACCGACTCGGGGCGACGGAGGGCGAGTCCCTCGCCGTCGCGGGACTCGAGGTCCCGGAGGCCGCCGCGGCGTCGTCGGCAGTGACTGTGACCGCCGTCGAGAACGGGCCGGACGACGACGAGAACGAAGCACCCGTCGCGCTCGTTCATCTGAGCGAACTCCAGACGGCGTCGGGCGCTGCAGACGGCGAACTCGCCGATCGCGTGCTGGTGTGGGGCGACGAGGACGCCGCAGTCGACGCCGCCGGTGAAGCCTACCCCGACGCCGCAGTCGAGACCGATCGAGCAACCGACCCTTCGGCGCTGTTCGACGACGGCCTCGCGTTCGCGACCAGCCTCCTCGCCTTGCTCGTCGGCCTGACTATCTGTACGTCGTTCGTCGCGACGACCGCCGGGATGACCGTCGACGAGGACCGTCGAACGCTCGCCGTCCTCGAGTCGATCGGTTTCCCGACACACAGCCGACTCGTGGTGGTTGGACTCTCGACGGTGGTGACGACGCTGTGTGGCGCACTGCTTGGCGCTGGACTCGGTGTCGCCAGTATCGAACTCCTCAACGTCGTCGCCGCCTCGACCGTGGCGTCGGGCACAGTTGCACAAGCCCACCCCCTGTTCGTCCCCTACGCCGTCGTCGTCGGGGTCGTGTCGGGACTGGTAGCCGTTCCCTATCCGCTCGCGATCGCTGCCCGAACGTCCGTCCTCCAGGAGGTGGGGCGATGACACTCGGCGTTCTCGTTCGGACGCGAGCGGTCGTCGGCGTCGCTGCCGCCCAGCTTCGCCGCTCGCCCGGTCGGACCGCACTCGCCGTCTTCGCGGTCGCACTCGCGGTCCTCGCAGTGACGCTGCTTGCCGGACTGGGAGTCGGCGTCGTCGAAACAGGTGAGGACGGGCTCGACAACGCAGACCGAGACATCTGGATCTCGAGTGAGCCCATCGATCCTGCTGCGACCGGAACTGAGAACCCGATCGTCGGCGCACACGCCACCTCCGCAGAACTCGCCGGGCGCGACGACGTTACCGCCGCGTCGCCAATCGGCCTGCAGGACGTGTACGTCGGGACAGACCCCGACGCACTGGAACGACGGCCGGCAGTCGGCGTACAGCAGACCCACGACGGGTTCGACTTCCAAGATGGGGAGGGGTTCGAGACTCCTGACGAGGTCTACGAGACCGACGGTCTCCACAATCAGCCGACGACCGACGAAATCGTGCTCGATCCTCGCGTCGCAGAGAACCTCGACGCCGCAGTCGGCGACACGTTGTACGTCGGCACCAGCCGCCAGACGGCACCGGAGTACGAGTTTACCGTCGCCGGCATCTCGGACTACTACTCGCAGTATCTCGGGTCGGAGACGGTGACGATGCCACTCGTCGACCTCCAGGCCGTCGCCGGCACCGCCGGAACCGATCGTGCGACCTTCTTGACCGCCGACGTGGCCGACGACGCCGACCGGGAAACGGTCGCAGCCGACCTCGACGCGTCCTACCCGGAGTACGACGTCCGTTCGAGCGACGAGCAAGTCGCGGCCATGATCGGCGACCAACCGCTCGTAGTCGCAAGCGGCGCGACGCTGGTCGGGCTCGCGGTACTGGGCGGCGTCGTCCTGACAGTCAATCTGTTCGCCCTCGTCGCCGCCCAGCAGCGCGAACAACTAGCTGCACTTCGGGCACTCGGCCTCTCGAGGTGGTTTCTCGCAGGAACCATCGGCGCACAGGGACTGGTTATCGGCCTGCTCGGCGGCCTCGCCGGTCTCGCCGCGACGCCGGTGCTCGCAACTGGCCTGAACCGGATCGGTACCGAGGTCGTCAGCTTCGACGACCTCGTCCGGACGCCGTCGGGCGTCTACGTCGTCGGTCTCGCCGTTGCGCTCGTGGTCGGCACACTGGTCGCGCTTCTTGCCGGGTGGCGAGCAAGCCGCTACGCCCGGATCAGTCATCTCGAGGAGTGAGACGAATTGCCGTCCCGATCAGACGGTTTGCTGGACGCCAGTTCCGGCGCGACCGCAGGAGTGCTCGCGGTCGCGCCGGTAGATCGGGACAGCAGTCCGTCTCAATCGGTGTGCCCGCTTGGGCCGTGGGTGGGCCGGGCCGGCACTGACCGACAGGGAGCCGGATGAGACTGTCACTCCGCGTCGTCGGCAGGCCAGACCGCCCAGAGGACGAGCAAGACGAGCACGACCACGCCGATCGCGACCGTCTCGCCGACGGAAATGTAGATGTCGAAGAAGGCAAACACCGTTCGTAACTCGACGAGGATCACGAGCCAGAGCCCGATCAGGATGAGCAGTCGGGCTCGAGAGAGACGCATCGACCGACCATAGGACGTGCCCGGAATTAGACCTAGGGGCTGTACGGGCCGGCGAGCACGTCGTAAGTTGTCTGTACGAACACCGCTGGATCGATCCAGACGGGGAACGGCCGGATGTCGGGACCGAACAGCCCACCTCTCGAGACGATGTTCGCGAGCGGGAACGCGTACGCAAAGGCGACGAGCACGAGGGCGATTGCGACCCACAGTTTCAGGTTGTCGAGCACTGCTGGAGAGTCTTCAGGGCCCGAAAGGGCGGGCGGAATCGACTTGTCGTCGACTGGTTCACTGTCAGCGTTGAAGACGGTGAGGACGACGATTGCGAGAAAGAGCATGGCGGAGAGAAACAGGAGGACGCCGCCGAGTACCAGTTGGGCACGGATCTCGCCGATCGAGCCGACCGCAATGTCGTACTGGAACCCCTCGTACTCCGGTTCGGCCGTCCGTCGCGGGATGCCGATCAGGCCGCCGCGATACATCGAGTTCGTCATGAAGACGATGCCGACGAACCAGAGGACGACCTGGAGTAGCGCGACCTGCCTGCCGACGAGTCGGTTACCCGTGAGCTGTGGGACGAGCCAGTAGGAGCCGGCCATAAACGTCAGGGCGACGGCAGTTCCGACCTGCGTGTGGATGTGACCGGGCACCCACAGGGAGTTGTGGACGAGGTAGTTGATGTTCATCCCGGCGTTGACGATTCCGGTGAAGCCACCGAAAGCGAAGACGAGACCGGCAAGCGCCATCCCTGTAAAGGCCGGATCGCGCCACGGTAACGCCCCCAGCCAGTTGAAGTAGCCCTCGCCGCCCCGTTGACGGGCACCGTGTTCCATACTGGCGACGACGGTAAAGGCAGTCAGCAAGCTCGGTAACAGCAGAAACATGGTGTTCGTCATCGCGATGAATTTGAACCCCTCGGAGATCCCGGGGTCGAGATACTGGTGGTGGATGCCGACCGGCGTCGACAGCAGGACAAAGAGAATAAACACGACGCGAGCGAGCGGGTCGCTGAAGAGTCGGCCACCCGCGAGTTTCGGTAGGAGAATGTACCACAGCAGATACGCCGGCAGGAGCCAGAAGTAGACGACCGGATGACCGAAGTACCAGAACAGCGTCCGGGTCAGCGTCGGGTTCAGCGACTCGACGATACCAAGCGACCACGGCAGGATGAACGCGAGGATAGCGATGGCGACGCCGATCGAGGAGATGTACCACATGATCATCGTCGTCAGTACCATGAACGTCGGCAACGGGATTCGCTTTCCCGGATTGTCACCCTTCCAGGCCCACCAGGTCCGGAACCAGTCGACGCCAGCGAGCCAGGTACCGACGACGAACAGGACCAGTCCGACGTAGAAGAGCGGATGAGCCTGCAGCGGCGCGTAGAACGTAAAGAGGACGTCGGCGCTCACGTCGATCGCGTCGGTGAACCCGGCGAGGATCGCAAACGCCGCGAGCAGGGTGCCGATCGACATCAGACTGTACCACGCCCAAGTAACGCGCATGTCGACCGGCGGGCGCGTGAGGCTATCCGTGACCGCCCACTGGTAGAGGCCAACGAGAAAGAAGATCGTGAACGTGATTACCAGGAAGACGCCGTGTCCAGTCAGGAGAGTGTAGTAGGTCGGCGACTCGACTACTCGAATCGACTACTCGAAGGATCTCCGTCCGGTGGAGCGCCTGCAGGAGTCCGAAGAACGCGCCGACGCCGAGTGCGAGAAACGACGTCCAGAACGCCATCCGAACGTGGCGAGCTTGCGAAGGGTACTCGTCAGCGAACGTCTCAGCCATCGCCGTCACCTCCAGCGTCGTGCTCGCCGTCGGTATCGGTCCCATCTTCCTCACCGACAGTTACCGTTCCGCTCTCGCTCTCGTCTGTGACTTCGACTGCCCAGTCGTGATCGTCCCCCTCGAGGTCGTCGGCGTCGACGGTGACCGTCACGTTCTCACTCTCCTCGCCGTCGATCGAGATCGTCTCCTCGAACGATTCCTCACCGATTTCTATCGTCACCGTCTCCTCGATCGAGTCGAACTGTCTGTTCTCGACCGTCGCGGTGAGTTCGATCTCCTCGTCCAAAGCGACTGCTTCGTCTGCCTCGACCTCGAGTTCGGTCAGGTCGAACTCCCCGTCCTCGAGGACGAACAGTTGGGCTTCCATGTCGTGGTGGCCGGAGCCACAGTACTCGTTGCAGATGACTCCGTACTCACCGGGGTCGTCGAACTCGACGGTCAGTGTGGATACCTCGCCGGGGATGACCATCGTGTTGGTGTTGGTGCCGACGACGGTGAAGCTGTGAATGACGTCTTGACTCGTCACGTAGAACGTGACCTCGCTCTCGGCGGGGATCTCGATCGGATCGGGCTGGAAGATGAAGGTCATCGCGACGACGTACACTTCGTACTGGTTCTCACCGACCTGTTCGACTCGCGGCTCCTCGAAGCGTTCGTCCTCGCCGATGTCACCCGGTGCGAGCGCGTCTGCCTCGTCGTCTACCATGGAGATCCCGAGTCCGACCGATCCGTACGTGATCGTCAGGATGAAGCCGACGATCAACACCATCGCGCCGACGAGCCACAGTCGCTCGTACTGGTGGATCTTCATAAGAGAACCCCCGGTGTCGGTGGATTACCGAGGAACTCGACGAAGTACGTAAACGTCCAGAGAAGCACGAGGATGGCAAAATAAAGCGCGATCAACGCGAGCGTCCCCAGCGGATCGAACTCGTCGTGTTCGATTCTCCTGACCTGTGGTGACTCTTCCTCGCCGGTAGCGCTAGACATGATACGGAGCTCCACCACTACGGAGCCCATAAATCTCACAGTCGCCGTCCGACTGGGGAGACACCACTCCAGACGTATTCCGCGGCGACATTCGAGTAGCGATCTGACGAGACCTGACCCAGTCGCGTCGAAGCCGGATCAGCGGCCACAGCAAAAAAGACTACCGCCACTCGATCCGAAACACTTCCGCCTCGAGCGTTGCCTGCTTTTCTGTGTGAAAGTCGAACCGCTTTTCGATCGGGAACGGCGCACGGAAGGCGTGGGTGACCTCACCGCTCTCGTCGGCGGCGTAGGACTCGACGAATTCCTTGCTTCCCTCGTTGTGGATCGTGTACGAGACCGCCGCGATCGACCGTGCCGTCTCGAGGAAGGCCCGGTCGGCGTGTCGGTTCCCCCGCTGTGCACCGAAAGGCGGGTTGGCGACGACAGTGACGTTCGACTCGTCCGAAGCGACCGGTGGGCGGGTGGCGTCGCCAACCGTCCACTCGATGTCGCTGCCGACTCGAGCGGCGTTATCACGGGCTCTCGCGAGCGCGTCGGGATCGACATCGATTCCGAGCACTCGATCTGCACCCGCAAGCGAGGCCGCGATTGCGAGCATGCCTGTCCCCGTCCCGAGGTCGACCACGGGCCGCTCGAGATCACCCTGGAGGCCAGCCAGATGACAGACGTGAGCCGCGACTTCGGGCGGCGTGAGGTACTGTTCGAGGTCGGGAGATGGATCGGGAAAATCAGCCAGCGACTCGAGTTCGCGAGCGAGCGTCCGCCGAGACGGTGCCATCGAGGCCAGGTTAGTGCTCGAGCGTGATAGGACCCTCGAGTTCTAGTACGACACCGTCTCGCTGCGCTCGTTCGGCACAGGCCGCGAGTGCGGGGCGAACCTTCTCGGGGTTTTCGACGCCCGAAATCGAGACGACGACGGAGCCGACACCGAGGAACGCGCCCGCACGGACGTGACTCCGGATGCGGTCGACTTCCTCCTGGGTCGCCAGCGAGCAGTCCTCCTCGAAACACGTCTCGAGGGTCAGCGAAGCAGGGGAGAGGTCTGCCTCCGCCAGTTCGCGTTTGAGGTCGCGGAGGTAGCCAGGTGCGGTCGACTCCAGGGCGGTCGCGTCGATACGCACGGGGGTAACGTCCGTCTGGCTACGACACTCGATCGGCGACGGCCGGTCGGGAGCGGAAGTGGTACTCATCACCACTATATACATAGACAGCATACAAAAGCCTTTCTGGATTCGTAATAGTTATATTTTGGTCGGGCAAGCCTGTGCATGCCGGCCGAACGTTCAGTATCGAGACAATTTCATATAGAGTTAAGGACGGCCCGTGGCACGACTACGTATGGACGAGTGCCCCCGATGCCAGGGCTCGCTCGAGAAACTCACCCTCGGTGAGGCCTCGACTATTACCTGTCCACACTGCGAGTACGCGGACATTCCCGTCGAACACGAGCCCGAGGATGAAGATCACGAATCCTGGCGGGATGCGTTCAACCGATTCTACGAAGAGTGACGTCGGGCAATGGCCACCCTGCTCGCTTGCGTTGACGCGTTCGCTTCGTCGAGGGGAGCCAAAGCGGTTGTCCCGTCAACGACGTACAGCGGTCCGTACAGAGTCCAGGGCGTATCGACTGATACCGTTTGCTGGCAGTCAGTTCCATCGGGACAGCGTTCCGTATGACGCCTCCGCCATGAGGACCGGTGCTCACGCCGGGGCAACAATCAGTGATGCTCACAGCGTGTGACGGCACACCCACGACCGATCGGGGATGTGACTGTCCATCGTTACAGCAGACCGTACGAAACGCTGCGATGGAAAGACGAGGCCGTTACTCGTTTGCAGCGGCGGCTTCTGTGTCTTCTTCTTCCGTCGCTTCGTCGCTGGCTGCCTCTTGCGGATCGACGTCCTCGTCGGACCGTGCAGCGACGAGACCGCCACGTGCCACGCTGTAGAGCGGTTCGTTGGCGTGGCTCACGCTGCTGATCGAGAACGGAATGTCCGCCTCCTCCAGGTGGTCACGGAACAGTTCCTCGAACCCGTCAGGACTCGAGGTCCCACCGGTGACGACGACAGGGACGTCGAGTCCTTCCTCGACATCTTCGTCGTCGACTTCCGAGACGATGTTGTCGATGACGTAGTCGAGCAGGTTCTCGTAGTAGATCGACAGCGCACCCTCGACGCCGCCGACGTCGGTCGTGAAGTCGAGTTCGAAGTCGTCTTCCTTGATCGAGGTTACCTTATCGACGGGCGTGCCCGTCGCTCGAGCGGCCTGTTCGTCGATCCAGTCGCCACCGCGAGCGACGGAGAACTTCATGACTGGGACGGCGTAGTAGGACAGGCAGACGTTGGTCATGCCGGCACCGAAGGAGATGCCCAGCCCGGTGAAGTTGTTGTCCGCGAGCTCGCTGTAGATGACCGACATCCCCTCGTTGATGGGCTCTGCGTCGTAACCCATGTCGTTGAGGAACGATTCGATCGTCTTCTGGTGGTACAGCGTCGAGAGATCGGAGTCGATCGGATCGGCCGGCGTCGAGAAGTAGAGCTTCTCGTCGGGATAGGTGGGTTCGCCGACGACCTGTTCGATGATGAGTTTCATCATCGGAATCGCGCTCTGCTCGTCGTTCGAGAGGATTCCGTGTTTCATCGGCCGACGAGTCTCCTTGTTGAAGATGTTCGCGAAGTTCAGGGCGTCGTCCCCGACGACGTAGACTTTGTCGTCTTTGCGAATGTGGAGAACTTCGCTTCGCGAGAGCATCTGCTCGGCCATATCCGAGTACTCGATTTCTACGAAGGAGTTACGCTGTTGCACAAAAACCGTGTCGTTGCCATCCTGCTGTGCAGACAGGATGTTCATCGTTCCGACGTCTAGGCCTTTGGCCATAGTTGAGCAAGGAGGCCGATGGATTATAAATCTATGTCTATTAATTTCAATCTCGCATTAAAAGTAAATATAGTCTGTGCTGGAAAGTAAGGTATTGTTACCCGCTACCGAGGATCGCCCGCAAACGGTCGACGATCGAAGTAAGCCTGGCTTTCACATCAGTCTCTCCAGTCGCAGCCTCGTCTTCTGCCCGCTTTTGCTCGCGGAGTTCGCGCAGTTTCTCGGTCTGCTCGTCGACAGTCGCACTCGAGGTGGTCGTCTTCGACTCACCGCTTTTCAGCCCCTTGAGACTGGCGACCTGGGAGTCGATTCCGGTGGATCGCGTGGTAGTCGTTCCGGCGTCCGTGTCGACCTCGACGTCGTCGAACTCGTGATCCGAGAACGTCAGACGGGTGTTGTCGTTCTTCTCGACGCCGCCCCAGGAGAGTTCGACATCTGCCATCGCATCGTCGATGTCCTGCTGGATCTCTTCGTCAGTGTACGTTGCAGACTCCGTCTCCTCGACCTCCTGTTCGAGGCGGTCGACGGTCTGGGCCATATCGAGATAATGTGCGATCAGTGCCGCGCCGGTCGAGGCGGCGACGCCGGCGAGTCCGACGGCGTAGGTTGCGACGATTTCGACGGTGTAGTTCTCGCCGTACAGCCAGTTCTCTGGGTAGGCGACGTAGAAACCGACCACGGCACCGACGGTGATCGCGACACCAGCGATCGACGTATAGAGCATCCGCCGTTCCGATGGCAACAACACGACGACACCGAGAAGCGCCACCGGTACCGATACCATCGCGATCATGTAGGCCGGCTCGACCCAGGCGAAGTACTCCGCCGAGCGAGCCTCGAACGTCGTACTCCAGAGGAAAAGCAGCAGGGCAACGACGGCGAAGCCAACGCCACCCAGGAACAGTCCGAAGCCGACGTAGACGTCGGTCCGATCCTCCGGCTCGCCAATGTACCGACGGTAGAGGTCGAAGAGATACCCGTCTGTGGACTCCGCAGCTGACATTATACCCCTGTTTAGACTCAAGTACTATGACTGTTGGGTCGCCAGTACCAAGATCGAAAACGAGAGCCACAAAGCGCCGCCGTTATACGTCCGTGGCTTTTAACGCGGTCAATGAGTCAGGAGTCGGAGTACACCGAAGGGGACCTTCGGAACACCGGAATGCGTCTCAAACACGATCGCGAGTGGGACTACGAACTCGAGCAGATCGTCGACGCGATCGAGGAGCGAGACGCCGAGACGGTCGGGTTGCAGTTCCCGGAGGGGTTGAAACGCCGCGGACCGAAGGTGGCAGACGACCTTCGAGAACTCGCAGGCGACGGTGTGACCTTCATGCTGTCCGGCCAACCCTGCTATGGCGCCTGTGATCTCGACACCTACCTGATGAAACGCACCGACGTCTTCGTCCACTTCGGACACTCACCGATGAAAAACACGGACAAGGTGATCTACGTCCCGCTGTTCTCGAACGTCGAGGTACTCCCGATCATGGAAGAAGCGCTCGACACTCTCGAGGACCCCGAGGAGACCGAAGGCGTCGGCCTCGTCACCACGGCCCAGCACATGAACTGTTACGAGGAGATGTCCGAGTTCCTCGAGGAACGGGGGTACGAGGTTCACAGCCGTCGCGGCGACGAGCGCCTGACCCACGAGGGACAGGTCCTGGGTTGTAACTACGCGAGCGCGGACGTGCCCGCAGAGCAAGTGCTGTACGTCGGTGGCGGCAAGTTCCACCCGCTTGGGCTGGCGATGGAACACCCCGACAAGCACGTCGTCATCGCCGACCCCGTCAACAACGTCGTCACCGTCGCCGACACGGAGAAGTTCATGAAACAGCGATACGCCTCGGTCCACAAGGCGATGGATGCCGAGAAGTGGGGCGTCATCTTCTGTACCAAGATCGGTCAGGGCCGCTGGGAGCAAGCCCAAGAGATCCTCGCCGACAACGACGACGCCTACCTCATCACGATGGACGAGGTCACGCCAGATCGCCTCCGGAACTTCGACATGGACGCGTTCGTCAACACCGGCTGTCCGCGGATTACCACCGACGACGGGCCGCAGTTCCACAAACCGATGCTCACCCCTGGCGAGTACGAGATTGCAGTGGGGAACGAACCGCTCGAGGAACTCTCTTTCGATACGTTCCACGGCACCTGGTAAATTGCCTTGGAACGACGCAATTCGAGCAGTTCTGGACTTTTTTTAGTCCGCAGAGTTCCGTTCCAAGATCACCGGTCGAACAGACGCCTCGAGCGACAAACTCGACGCGGCGTTTCGCACACTCGCGGAGCCGCGACGACTGGCTGCCGTCTCCGTGCTCGGCGACGCGGACCGATCGCTGACGGCGGCCGAACTCGCCCGTGCCGTCGCCGCCCGCGAGGGGACGACGACCGAACGGACGTGACCCAGGAGTCGATCGATCGCGTCCACGCGTCGCTCGTCCACGGTCACCTGGCGGCGCTGGTCGACGGAGGACTGCTCGAGCACGACGCCGATTCGAATCAGGTGTCGGCGAGCGAGGGTGACGTCGCCTGCCGATCCTGGATCGACGACTCGGGCGACAAACCGGGCACGCACACGCATAGCGTGGCCGTCTGGACCGCCGACGGCCACGAAAGGTCTTTTCGGTCCGGTAGTTGCCGTAGGCGCGGTCGGGCGACTCTCACCGGAGACGACAACACTTACCCAGACGGTCCACGCACTCTCGAGTATGCAAAGCGATTGGGGAGACTGGCTCGTACGCGACGTCGAGGAAGCGACGCCGGACGGTGTGGCCGTCTGGTATCTCGGCTGCAACGGCTTCGTCCTCAAAGGAGCCGAAGGGACGACCGTCTTCGTCGACCCCTATCTTGGGCTCGGCGATCCGCCACGAACGGTTCGGATGATACCGGTACCGTTCGACCCCGACGATGTCGCCGAAGCCGACGCCGTCCTCGCGTCCCACGAGCACACGGACCACGTCCACGGGCCGAGCCAGGCACCGATCCTCGAGAACACGGGTGCGACGTTCTACGCGCCCGACGACAGCCTGGCCGTCGCCAGGGAAGACGAGAACTGGACCGAAGGGTGGGACGTCTCCGAAGATCAGTTTTCGGCTATCAAAGAAGGTGAGACGTTCGAAGTTGGTGAGTTCACGATCCACGTCGAGGACGCCCACGACCCGGACGCGACCCACCCGGTGAGCTACGTGATCGAACACGAGGCAGGTACCTTCTTCCACGGTGGCGATACGAAGCCCGGTGACGCGTTCGACCGGATCGGTGCGGAGTACGACATCGACCTCGGCGTGCTCGCGTTCGGCACCGTCGGCCAGATTCCAGACAAGAAAACCCGCGAACCCAAGCGCACCCGCTGGTACAACGACGAGAACCAGATCGTCGAGGCTGCTTCTGCCCTCCAGCTCGACCGGCTGCTGCCCAGCCACTGGGACATGTGGAAAGGGCTGACCGCCGACCCAACCGTCCTCCACCACCACGCTGCGAGTTTCGACTCTCCCGAACGACTCGAGGTCGTCGAGATTGGAGACCGGACCGACGTATAATTCGTCACAGTTCCCCGCACCATTTATAATAATGGTGCGGTAACGTTAGTCCCATGAGTAGCATCGCCGACGCGGACGACGTCATCGAAGTCAGTGCCGACGGGCTAAACGTTACAAAGACGTTTACTGCGGAAGAGTTTCCCGTCCCTGCGATCCGCTTCGAGATCGAGTCCGGGCGCGACAGTAAGGTCGAATTTCGCCTCTCAGAAGAGATCCCGGACTCGTTCCCGATGGACAAAATCGGGTTTCATCCCGAATACTACAGCGACGACTGGACGGCATTTCAGGACAACCACGTCGAGTTCACTCACACGCTCGAGGCTGGCGAGCGGCTCGTGACGGTCTACGGTATTCGGATCGACGACGAAAGTGCTGCCGGCCAGTTCATGACGGAGCCGACGCTCGTCGAGGTGAGCCCGAACGAACAACGAAAGACGAGCGACGAGGTCGACGACGAGGTCATCGACAGCATCGTCTCGGGCAACAGCGACCGTGCCGTAAAGGAGATGATCTCCGGCGGCTCGGCGTCCGTCCCGGGGCTGAAAGATAGCGAGACCGGTGAAGCCGTCGCCGAAACGTCGGACGAACACTCCCAGGAAGACGCCTCCCCCGAGACCACCGAGCCAGCAGTCGACGAAGAGCCAGCCACGACAGCGTCCGATCTCGACTCCGATCCAGAAGCAGGCAGTCTCGACCTCGACCTCGAAGACGTCGACGCCGAGCCAGTCGATTCGAGCGACGACGGAGACGACGAAAGCGCGCCGGACATCGATCTCGGACTCGAGGAAGAAGCCGAATCCGGAGACGGAGACGGAGACGAAGACGAGGCCGAAGCCGAACCCGAATCTGGAGACGAAAGCAAGGGCGTCGAGTTGCCTGCCGAACCGGAGCCTGACCGCCAGCGCGAGGACGGAGAGAGCGAAGGAGTAACGGCCACAGCCGAAGAGACCACGACGGAACCCGTGGAGTCCGAGCCACGACAGCAGGAAACCGGGGAGCCAGTGACAGTCGACACTACGACCGAGTCCCCTTCCGATTCCGCTCCCACTCCCGAGCCGACGGCCGACACGTCTCCTGCGACCGACGAGCCCGCGCCCGAGTCGTCTCCTGGCGCCGCTGGCGCTGAACCATCTGCGACCGACGAGCTTGCGACCGCTCCAACCACTGCCATCGACCTCGAGGACGAGTCTATCGCAGAGCGACTCGCCGAAGAGATTCGAAACGACGACGTCGACCCGGACGACCTCGAGACGCTCCGGGACGAACTCGAGACCGAACACGAAGACGACGAGCCGACACCGGCCGACCTGGCGAAGCTCGACCACCTCCAGTCCCGCGTCGAGGAAGTCGCAGCCTACACCAGCGCGCTCGAGGAGTTCATCAGCGAGAACGGAACTGGGGAGCACATCATCGACGAGTTCCGGACCGAACTGACCGAGTTCGAAGAGGAACTCGAGTCGATGGGCGAGCAGGTCGAACGAACCGACGACCGCCTCGAGGAGACAGAAGGCGAGGTCGAGACGCTTACCGACTGGACGACCGAACTCGAGGACGACGTCGATGTGATCGACGACCGCACCAACGATGTCGAAACCGATCTCGAGTCCGTGACCGACGAGGTCGACGACTTGGCTGAGCGAACTGACGGGGTAGAAGACGACATCGAGGCTGTCGAGCGCGACATCGAGGACGTCGAAGACGAACTCGCGGACGTCACCGACACGGTCGACGATGTTACCGATGTCACCGACGAGCTCGAAGCACTCGAGGACGATGTCGAGGAGATCGAATCCGAACTCGAAGACGTCCGCGAGAGCGTAACGGATCTCCGAGAGTGGCGCGATCAGCTCGGATCGATGTTCTCGGGGAACTGATCTGACTCTTTTCCAGTAATATAGGCGAATTTGCCTGGGAGCACAACTCGTTTATCCGTCCACAGTCGAGAACTGGTCGAACATCGATGGGCGAGAGGATCCCGATCGCAGTTCCTCGAAAAGGACGACCGCTCGAGTCGGTCCTGGACCGGATCGCACGCCGACTCGACGCGTCGAAGCTCGCAGACGACGTAACGTCGACGCTTCGCAACGAAAAGGAACGAACGAAAAACGAACTCGAGAAGTCGCCGGCGGACGTTTACCGCCGCCTCGCCGAGTACAGTGATGTCGACGATCCGACCGAACCCGAGTACACGCTCGTCCGAGACACTCGTTCCGGCCATCCTCGCCGGATTGTCTTCGACAGTGTCACGATCCCGCTCGATGGCGTCGACGGCGTCGCGGACGACACCGAGGTGCAACTGATCGGCCGCGAGGAGCCGTTTCGGGCGCTTCGGACGCACGAAGTCGCGCTCGCGTTTGACAGCGCAGACCTCATCCTGGAGGAGGTCGTCGAACTCCGTCCCGAACCGATCGACAGGATTGCGGACATGAACGCCCGGATCGATCCCGCGGATACAGACGTTCAGGTCGTAACTGGGCTCGGGGATACGGTCTATCACACGTTGCTTGCCACGCCAGCGGTTGCGCCGGCGTCAGCGTCGCTCGACCGCGCGTTTCTCGACGCGTACGAGGGCTCGCTGTGTATCGAACCGCGGTACGAGCGACTGGTCCGTGCCGTTCTCGGAACACAGACGGTAGACGGCGTCGAGTTTTGCTATCCCGATGACGGCCGGGAAGAAGAGGCTGCAATCGCAGAAACCGGGGTCGGCGTGTACCTCACCGTCACCGGCTCGACCGCCCGCGAACACGGTCTCGAGCTGGGCGAACAACTGTTTCCCAGCGAGACGGTTCTACTCGAGAGTCCGCCAGAAGTCACGACGTCGGTCGCCAGGGTCCGCTCGCTGTTGGACGGAGCGGATCTCGAGACGGAACTGGCTGTGAGCAGATAACCGTCGGAGCCGATCAGGTCATGCGGTCGGTTCCCGAGCCTGGAATTCACTACATTGAGACTACGGCGGGTTTAGCGAACTCCGGTCATACACCGGTGTCGAGTCGTACACCGGCCACCCGACGTGCGGTTTCCGGGCGATCCGACGAAAGACACTCCGGCGAGACCCACTGGTTGATGCCACTACGAGACGCTGGACAGTTCACAGCCAAGAACTCGTTCTCTTCGACGGACAATCAAGAGGGCAGACTACAGGTGGCCGTATCCCTTGCGTTCGAGTTCCGCCTCTAGTTCGACGTGCATCGCTTCGACAGTCTCCTCGTCGAAGTGCCGCCCCGTCATCGCACCCGAGATGTCCGCAATTTCAGCGTGCCACTCGCGCACTGCGTCCGCAAGGGCCGCGAGGAGTTCTTCCTCCGTCTTGTCTACTCCCTCAACTTCCTCGACGACCTGCCACCCCGGCTGGAAGTTTTCGAGGACGTATCCCCTATTTTCGAACTGAAGCGCGAACCGCTCGCAGACCGCCCCGAACCCCGTTTCGAGACTGAGCAGTGGAATGACGTGGGCGATACCATCTCGCGTCTCCAGCTGACGAAGATCCACAACGGGGACAGCAGCTTCAGGGAGCACTGAATAGAGCGGATCAGGGAGCCGCGAATCGTTTTCAGCGGTTCCTGGCGCGTCGTACTGGTCGCCGATGGACTCGCCTTTTTCTTTTACGATTTCCGGTGGTTTGTCGCTCGACTCATCGCTGAGAATTTCTTTCAAGATTGCGTAAAACCGCCATTCGTCGCCGTAGTCATAGAGGTAGCAGATGCGATCGTACTGTTCGAGACCGAGCTGTCGGGTCATCTCGCCGATCGTCACCTCACCGGCGTTCTCGATCCGCTCGGTACGCAATATCGGATCGCCACCAAGCGACTCCTCGTACTCTTGCGGGCACTGATATTTGACGGCGCTGTTCCAGTAGTCTTCATCCTCCCCGACGAACCAGAGGTGGCCCTGATCGAGTCCAACTGCAGGGTTGATGGCCGACTGGAACTCGGCGATCGTACTGTCTGCGCCGCCGACGACGTCCCGCCACAGTGACGTCGGATCGGGATCGAACTTGACGCGAAAGCGATAGGCAGTCATCCTTCCATCTCCGCTCCCGTGCGGAAACTAGTGAGGTCGTCGATACGCTGTTCGAGCTCTTCGATCTCCGCTCGAAGCTGGTTCGCCTCGTCGTCCTCGCTGGCAGCAAGGCGGTCTTTCAATCCCTGCAATCGAGACTCTTTGACGTCTTCATCGACCTCTGCTTTGCGAACGTATTCACTTTCTTCGAGTTCATACACATCGGATTCGGAGAGCGTGGTGACTTCAAGCGCTTCATCGACTTTCGAACGGTCGACGCTCAGCACACGTTCGCGGTCGATGCCAGCGTTCTCGAGGCATTCCAGCACTTCCGCGTCGTCTTTGAGCGAACGGTTACGGCGACTCGTCCGTTGGACGGAGCCATACTGCCCAGAAACCGGACGGTCGTGATGGAGTCGGGCGAGGAGGACATCTGCGATCTCTTTTCGGAAGTCGTTAGCATCTCGCTGGACATCCGAAAGCAGGGTGTAGAGATTCACTAACGCGTCCGTCTCCAGTTCAGCGAGAGTAGTCACATCGTGACGCTCGAGTGCATCGATGAGGAGAAGTGCGTCCGAGTAGACAGCAAGTCCGTCGGGTTCTGTTCGGTCCTCGTCTGTTGGTCCCTGCTCTACACCCATCACCTGCGTTGCCGTCGCAACCTCTGATTGTGTGATGACACCAGCGTCTTCATCGACCTCGAACTGTGGATGGACACTCCACACCGCCGGGTATGGGTCGGCATCCGGTGGGAAACGGTCAAGGTTAAACCCGCCAGAAGCGTCCTCAATTCGTCGATAGAGCGTTCCGAACTGGTCGCGCTGGAGCGGCCGCGTCTCGTCGTTGTCTTCGAACTGAATGATGACGCGGGCGTCCTGCACGTCAGTAATCCGAAATCGCTGATGGGAAAGTGGCGTAATGAGTGTCGCACTCTCGGGGAGGTCGTCGAGTTCCTCGAGAAGCGTGTGCCAGTTGGCGGTGAAAGACATATACAGTGTTATGTGCTATTCCGACTAAATCTTGTTCACGATACGGCCACCGGTGGGTCGGCTCTTAACAGACACTCTGATATGTGGCTCGTCGAAACCACTGATATGGCCGAAACGTACGCACTTCGTGTTCAGATCGGGTCACACGAGTACGACGGCGAGTTCTATCTCGTCGGCGACGGATACGAAACCCCAGCAGACGTGTTGGACAACGTCGCTGCCGACCACCTCTTGCGAATCGCGAATGCGCCACATATCGAAGAGTACCTGCTCGATGTGCTGAAGCACGGAGAGAATACAAGTAAAGTCGAGTATGAGGCGACAGACAGTGACATCGAATGTTGGGTTCACATCGACGTCTCCTACCGAAGATACGCCTTCGGTGTCGGAGACAGAGTGTTCGAGTTTTCCAGCGAACCGAGCAAAAGCGAAATCGCGTCGACTGTCACGCAACTCCAGTCGTAAACTGTGGACTCTCGTTCACGGATCGAAGTAGTAGATGTAGGGGTGGTCAGCCTTTCCAGCGGGCATAATCTCTTCGAGTAGCTTGCGAACCTCGGATTCGGAGGGGGCACTGGTGATGATTCGATCGTCGTAGATTGCTACATAGGCTTCATCAAGGCCCAACTCGCGTAGTTCACGTCCCAAGCTTCGGGCACGGGGTTTCCCCATCTCTTGATCGCTCTTGTGAAGGACATTGTTGGTGAGTCAGAGAACAGTTCGAACGATGTCTTTCAGGGCTTTTCGACCGGGTTTGC
>JGI2924J29684_1077995_pt1 | contig 27383 bp, 25 predicted proteins | sample BenlonsequencITS_FD_29684 | JGI IMG/M metagenome (IMG submission 29684)
CTCTATTTCTGTCAAACCAAATGTTGCTTCCCGGATTAGTTTGCGCATACTGAAATTTCTTACCTTGTTCCAGGGGCAAACGGTATCGCATTTTCCGCATTGGTAACAGAATTTGACGGCATCTCCACCGCTCTCTTTTATTTCTTCGATGACCTCTCTGATCGGGGCTTCAGTCTCCACGAGTTCTTACTCCCTCCCTTCATATTAATGTCTTAATCCTTTTGTGCCATTCGAACTATTGTATCCACTAGATTCTGTAAGCCATATTTGTCTGCTAATGATTGCAAGCCTGTCTCCATATCGCTCAGATTTACTTCTTCTTCAACTTCCTCTTCCCTTTCTTCATAAATCAGGGCTTCTTCCAGGCACCACTGAACGCACAAGGGCTCTTTTTGTGGTGGATCGTCTTCACACATATCGCATTTTAGAGGCAGACCGGAATCGGGTTCTTTAAAAAGATCCCTGGATGGGCAGGAAGCCCTGCAGAAGGCACACTCTTCGTATTCCCTTCCGTCAAGAATATATATGTTTCTGCCCATACATTCTGCTGCAGCAAGCTCACCCGCATATACAGGAAGAAAGATGTCTTTTATTGGATCGCGAACCACCTGAATACGTGACCTCGCTGGATTAACGCTGCTGTATTTTGGCGTGGCGTGAAAAGCGGCACAGATTACCTCACATGCCCGGCAACCATTGCATTTATCTGCATCAACTTTAATTGTTTTGACGATTTTCTTACCCACGTCTACACCTCCTTCTCTTTTTCTGCCAAGATCTCATAGGAAGGTGTTTCTGAGTAGATCCCCCTCTTTTCGAATTCTTCGGCGACGTAATCCAAGCCCAAATCATGTAAAGTCTCTTTCGTCGGAACACCGTCGTTATTCCAACCCTTGAATTTGTAATACTTATCCAAGAGTTCCTTCTCAAGCTCGGGGAATCTTTTCTTCCAGTGGTCCTCGGGGGGAACCTCGTCTTTTCGTCTCATGCCTCTTATTATATTATTGGCTCTAACCAAATTCCGGTACCTTTTAGTTGCTTGCGTCAGTACTTCTTCATCCATTTCGATCCCAGAAGCTGCCGAAATAATTTTCGGGTAATTGTGTATATGATAAGGGGGCTTCAGGGGGAAGGCTGACAATCCGGCACACATACCGAGAGCGTCATCGATATAGTGCATTCTCTCCATCCAGTCAACTATCTCACAACACATATCAGGCGTGGGGAAATAGGGAGCTGATTTTTCTCCACGCGGTTCCCACTCCAAGACAACTTGTTTAATCCTTTCATTTGGAACCTGGATCCAATTGCTTACAAACGCTTCCCTCTCCTCCCTTGTCATAAACGGTGCCTGAGGGAAATTCCCTTCAATTTGGGTAATAGTTATCTTCTCGTTGGTGCAATACATAAGGTAATAAATAGGATCCAACTTGCCTAGCTTGAGCGGCAACTGCTCATGTTTCTTGATATTATTATGGGCAAATTCTTCTGCGCCATTACCAATCTTTTGAGCTGCCCAATAGGTGCCATTGGCCAAGATATCCCCGATCCCTTCCCGCCGCACGATTCTGTCAAGTAGCCAGTAAAATCTACCTTCGTTATCAGACGGCATGCCAGGGAAATCATTATCGGTTAATATACCGGCTTCTAAAAGCTCAAGAGCGAAAGCCATAACCTGCGGACATGAATATCCGTCCACCCCATACTCCGTAGCACTTTGAGCAATACCCAGACCAAATTCCAGATCTAAATAAGCGGCCATTGTATAGGTAAGTTTCGAGAAGCACTTCATCATGTATGTTGACTTACCCGGGGGAGAAATTGTTGCCCCGCATCTCATCGGACAGTTATAGCAGCTGATTGTCCGCCGCTGCATAGTCGCCATGGTTTCTTTCCAGTCTTTGGCAATTTCCTCATTCCAAAAACCTCTTCTGCGTTCTCGGGCATTACCCCAGCTGAAATTTTCGGTATGCCACTTTTCGTCATCGTGTTTCATTTCTTGCGGTGATCCAAGCCCGGCTAAAATAGGCATATAATTTGGTATTGGATTTTCATTTCGCCATTTGATATATTCCAAAACTTCGTTGATAAGACCAATCATTTCAGCCGGACGAGCGATATTGATATCCCTAGTTCCGCGAACAGCGATTGCCTTCACATTTTTATCTCCCATAACGGCACCCAATCCTTGCCGGCTGCAACTGGATCTGCCCTGCTCGATGGAAGCAAAATAGACTCTGTTTTCACCGGCCAGACCGATAGCGGCCACCTGGGCTTTCGGTTCATTTAATTCCTGCCGAATTAAATCTTGAGTTTCAACAGCACCTTTACCTTTCAAATGAGAGGCATCACGTATCTCCACTTTGTCATTGTTTATCCATAGATAAACCAGATTAGGGGACTTGCCGCGTAGGATCACTTTGTCGTAACCGGCATACTTCAATTCCGGCGCCCAAAATCCCCCCATCATTGAATAAGCAAATAACCTGGTCTGGGGCGAAATCGAAGTTACAATGGTGCGATTACAACCGGTAGCCGGTGTACCGCATAAAAGACCAGCGCTAAATATTAAAAGATTATCAGGGGAAAAGGGTTCCACTTCGGGAGGAACCCTATCCCATATTATCTTAGCGTTCGTCCCGAGGCCACCCAGATAGAGTTCTGTGTCCCTTGGGTCGGTTTGTACAACTTCAATGTTGCCTCGGGTAAGATCGACTTCTAAATTATATCCTGTCTCTGCGTACCTCATATTTAAACCCCTCTAGGTATTTTTTTAGTCCCTCTGGGCATCTTTGCAGCTATGATCCAGCCGCATAGGTTATTAATGTTTGTTGATAACTAACTAATAGCTGTGCGAGCAAAGTAGGCAATTGTAATAATTAAAAATCTGGTGTTAATACAATTCTCTTGGTTAGCTTGCCAGCATGTGACTCTTGAAAAGCCTGCTCTATTTGACTCATGGGACGAAATTCTACAAACGGCTTAACTTTAATTTTTTCATCCAGGACGTATTTCATAACTTCAGGGTAATACTTGGGCAGGCAGCCCCACGTCCCCATAATCTCAGCATCAAAAGCCATCAACTTGGACAGCATATAATCAACCTTTTGCATGCCGTAGCCAACTACCATCATCCGGCCTACAAAGGACAGTATCGCCAGGGCTATTTCCTGTCCTGCTTTACTACCGGTGCACTCGAAAATTTTCCAGCCGGCAGAAGGTAATTTATTTTCTTTACAATAAGCCTTAAATTCAGCCGCAACATCTTTTACGCTCTTATCCAGCGTACTTATTGCATAAGTGGCCCCAAAGTCAAGGGAACGCTGTAACTTCTCTTTGTTTCTTGCAATGGCCACCACCTGTTTGGCTCCCAACACAGAAGCTATCTGAGTCATATAAACCCCAATGCCCCCGGTGGCACCGGTAACAACTACTAAATCCCCCTCTTTCAGTTCAGCCTTCATGGCGGCCTGATAAGGAGAGGTAATGGCATCGGCCACTACTGATAATGTCTCCAGAGAGAAGTCCTTACGGTCTTCCACTACGCAAAGATCAGCAGCCGGTACAGGTATATGACTGGAGAAACCGCCATAAATACCTAAACTGTTGCCCGGCATTTTTTGTTTTAAGCAACGATTACCACGTCCCGAAGCACAGATATCACAATTATTGCACGGCATAACCGCAGGAATAATAACTTCCTTGCCAATTAATGATTTAGCATAATCACCAACACCATCCACAACTACCCCACTAATTTCATGGCCCAGTGTCAATGGTGGCTTAGTTACTGTGGGCACTCCATCAAAATAATAACCCACGTCAGTATGGCACACGCCGCATCCGGCTATTTCAACCAGTACTTCGCCCTCTTGCAATGCCGGCACATCAATACTGGTTTCAACAAGTTTACCAGGTTCCACCATTTGCCAGGTATCTATCTTGGTCGGTACGGTCATATACTGAAACCTCCTTATATATATTAATTTTATTTACCCTGCCAGACAGGTTTGCGCTTTTCCATAAAAGCTTTTAATCCTTCCACGGCATCCGCGGTTGGCATTAATTCATTCAGGTAAATATCATCGATAGCCTTTAGACCATCAACAAAGCCCTTATTTAGGCCGGCTTTAATAGCCTTTTTAGTCATCGCAAGCACTATTGGACTCATGGTCATAAACCTTTGTAAAAATTGCATCACGCCTTCATCAAAGGAATCAACGGGCAGAACAGTGTTCACCAGTCCCAGCTTATCAGCCTTGGCGGCATTAAATACTTCACCACTCAAAAGCAATTCCATGGCATGGGGCATAGAGGTTAACCTGGGGAGCATATAGGAAGCCAGGGGTGGAAATACGCCGACAGCAATTTCCGGCTGCCCGAATTTCGCTTTTTCTGAAGCTACGACCATATCACAGAAAAGAACCAACTCATAACCACCACCCAAAGCCGCGCCGTTAACGGCTGCCACAATGGGCTTGTCATTGGCATACATATTATGGAATATGCTGTCAAATACCTCAATCATTCTTGATACCTTATCCGGCGTGTGGTCAGCAACGTCCACACCTGCCGAAAAGGCCTTCCCTTCGGCACCTAAAACGATAAGACTACCAGACTGCTCCTTGGCCCATGCAAATGCGTCAGCTAATTCCTCCATCATCGGAATAGTTAAAACATTAAGTGGCGGGCTGTTAAGAGTTATGGAAATCAATCCATCTTCATTACTTACCTTGATAAAATTGTAACTCATATTATCCCCCCATGTACATCTAATTAAGATGCCAACTTGGACTATATATTATAACAGGCGGAGAGACTAAGCCTCGCCCCTCCACCTTTTTCATAATCAAATATAAAGGAATTATTTAAAACAACCTTATTCTTTACGCGGCGCCATAACCGCATCGACCAATTCCTGGTCAAACGGCTTAGCTTCGGCAAGCAGTTGACGGTATTTAATGAAATCAATGGTGTCCTTGCCAGTCAGCCTCTTAGTGCTAAATGCGTTAAATCCAAGGTACGCCTCACTGCTCATATTGGTACCCAGCCAATGACGGTACGCCAGTTTGTTCATATCCCAGAAGAATTTCTTCTTTTGCCTCATCATGTCAATGGACATTTGCAGACAGTTGGGGAACAGGTTTGTAAAGGTCCAGATTAATTTCTCAATTTCAGCATCTAGAAGTGAAAAGTCAACTTCTGCTTCCTTCACTAGCTGCTTGGCCTTGGCTGCAGCTTCACCCGTGACAGGGTCCCCGTAGACAATTTCACCGTTTTCAACAAATTTATCAGTAATTACCTGCGGGTTGCGGATAAATTCACCATTAACTTTGAGCACAGGAACTGCCTTGGATATTAATCCCTTATTCACCATTTTATAGGCACTCCACATTTCGCAGGAAACGCAGTTCCACATGGCATTCTCCATGCTCAAATTCCAGTGCAGGAAGTCAGTGCTACCGCCAACCGGTGCGGAACCATGTCTGGGACCGGCCTGACCGAAAATGGCCAAGTCTGAAGCAATGGCAATGTCACAGGCCATGCCGATTTCTTGTCCACCAGCTACCCGCATGCCATTGACCCGGCAAATAACCGGCTTCTTGCAATCGAGGAGGCCATCAACCATGCCATTGAACAGATCCATGTATTGCATATATTCACTGGGGTTGCTGCTGTAATATTCGGCATACTCAACAGTATTGCCACCGGTGCAGAATGCTTTGTCTCCCACAGCGGTAAATATAACGGCCACCACTGACCTGTCCGCGGATGCCTTGGCACAACCAGCAATAACGCCTTTAACCATTTCCGTGGTATAGGAGTTGTACTGTTTAGGGTTGTTAAGAATAATCCAAGCGGAATAAAGGCCAGGAACCTCATTACCTTTATTGTCTTTTACAGGTCTTTTCTCATAAAGTACGCACGGTGCTTCGGTACCAAAATGCTGTTCATCAAACAACTCATGGTTTTTAACATCGGTTTGGCGGGGCCACTTATTAAGATCCATTCTTATTCCTCCCATACATAACTTTTATTTTATTAATAATTTACTACTTACACCATTCTAACCAATCAATTCTAGCATTAGTCACGCCGGCAGTTACACTTGTCGTCGTTAACCACCCCCTGTTTAAGGAACTAATTAAACACATTATGTTTTATGATTTAACAAATTCATAAGACAACTGGCCATCGGGCAGATTTAAAATATTTATTTGCAAGGCCATGCCAACACTTACTTCTTCTTTTGGAATACTGCTGTCAAGCCTGCCGAAAACTTTTATACCGTTAAAATCCGCCAAGGCAAGAGTATAGGGCACATCTGCCTCGAAACCGGTGGGCGCAAAGCCCGCCTTAGTAAAACTAACCAGGTTGCCTGTTCCCTCAATTTTAAACCAGTCCATTTCGTTACCCAGGCATTCTGCGCAATCCGCCCGTGGGGGGAAATATTGCTTCCCGCAGGACTTACATTGTGTTCCACTTAGTTCACCCTTTGCAAGGTATTCAACAAAAGATTCAACCTTGGTCTGGGAAGCAAAACTTTTTCTTCCGAACTTCTCAAATCCCATCACTTCTACCTCCCCAGGATGATCACGTTGCCGTAAACACCCACTCCGCCAATATTATGAATCAATCCTATTTCGGCCCCTGGAACCTGCATGCCCCCAGCTTCATCACGCAACTGCAACACGATGGTGCGCACTTGCGAGCCACCCGTTGCACCGATGGGGTGTCCCTTGGAGAGCAAGCCACCGTCAACATTGACCGGTATTTTGCCGCCAATATATGTTTGCCCTTCACGGATCAGCTCGACTCCCTTACCCGGCTCGGCAAACCCCAGGGCTTCATAAGCCAGCAGTTCAGCTATGGTAAAACAATCATGAACTTCTGCCACATCAATATCCTGGGGTGTTACCCCCGCCATGGCATAAGCCTCTTGAGCGGCCTTGCGGGCGCATGCTATACCGTAAAGGGTGTCACGGTTCGTAAGCGTCATGGATGCCGTAGCTGAACCCAAACCCATAAACCAAACCGGCTTTGGGCAAATATCCTTAGCTCTGTCCTTGTTTGCAATGATTATGCAAGAAGCACCGTCAGCATTGGCACAGCAGTCAAATCGCTTGAGGGGACTACTGACATATGGAGCGTTTAATGCATCCTCCAAGCTGACCTCCTTGCGGTACACGGCCTTTTCATTAATCGTGCCGTACTTGGCAGCCTTTACCCTAATCATAGCCAGATCTTTTTCCGTGCTGCCGTATTTATCAAAATGAGCGCAGGCGTGCATAGCGTAATATGCGGGCATCATAGAGCCAAAAGGTGATTCCCACATAATGTCGCCACCCCGACCCATCCGTTCTTGGGAATCAGCTGAAGAGATTTCCGACATTTTTTGAAAACCCAGAACCACTATAATATCATGTAGGCCCGATTTAACCATCGCATAACCTGCCCGTAGTCCTGTGGTACTGGATGAGCATACTGTCTCTACCGCAAAGGTAGGCTGAGGGTTTAGCCCGAGATACTCGGCAATGATCCCCGAAGGGCTACGCTGGCTGTCATATTCTGGCGCAGAACAAATAATTGATGCGTCAATGTCACTTTTGCTTATTCCAGCGTCTTGCATAGCTTCTCTAAAAGCCTCAAAGGCCAACTCTCTTATCGATCCCTGATAGCCCCTCACAAATGCACTTTGGCCTACGCCAATTATAGCTACATCTTTTGACATATTGAACCTCCCCGGGATAAATACTTTAACCGGTTAGTAAAATTACAACATTACCATACCGCCATCTATACAGATGGTCTGGCCTGTTATATACGCTGATTCATCAGATGCCAAAAATACTATCATCGGGCCGATTTCTTCAGGCTGTGCAAAACGGCCCAACGGAATACGCTCAAGATATTTAGCACTAAATTTAGGATCACTTGATATCTTTTTGGTCATTTCAGTTTCGGCCATGGGTGCTATGTTATTAACCCGGATATTATACCTGGCCAATTCTTTAGCAGCGGATTTGGTGAGTGCGTAGACTCCACCTTTGGCCGCCGTATAGTTAACCTGGCCAATCGTACCGAGCAATCCAGCAGAGGATGTTACATTTATTATTGAACCGGTTTTTTGCTCCATCATTGGTTTTGCCACTGCCTGCATGCAGTAAAATGTACCTGTCAGGTTGATCTTTATTACTTCATCCCATTGCTCAGGTGTCATTTTCCACAACATAGCGGGCTTGCTGATTCCCGCATTATTAAATAAAATGTCTACCCTACCAAACGCTGCCAGGGTTTCATCCACCATTTTCTGAACTTGTTCCCGGTCAGATATATCTACACTCATTGCGAGGTACCGGGCACCCAGTTCCTTTACTTTTGCTACCACCGGACTATCCGGGCTGATGCTGCGGCTGACCATAACTACCGCTGCACCTTCCTTGGCCAGTGCCAGCGCTGCCGACTCGCCTATCCCCTGCCGCGCCCCCGTAACTATGGCCACTTTATCCTGAAGCTTCACATCTATCACTCCCTGTTAACCGACATTATTTTCCCGGCCCCCGGGCCGGTAAGCCAAGGTAATATTATGCAAACATTCGTTGCCATTTTTCCTGCCATCAGGATTGTAATTCTTGATTTTTTGAAAACCCATCTCTGCAAGCAACATATTAAGATCACGACAAAATAGCGGTTTAATAGGGTATTCAAATGTCTGAGTTACCTTACCTTTTTGCACAGTTACAACGCTAAAAACAATTTTGGTATCACCGTGGCCCGGATTACCCTGAAGTTGTGCCATTACGGTCATCCCTGACCCCATAAACTCTGGCAGAGAAAATTTTTTCTCCCTTTCCCAAATTAAGTCGTAATTCAGGGTATGTATCACAAGCATCCCACCGGGAAGCAGCAAAGTGTAAAACTGAGCCAACGTTCCCCAAATATCATCAGTGTTTGTGAGATAGGAAAGGGAATTTCCCATACATGTTATCAGGTCACACCTCTTTGCATAATAGGTGGAAACATCTCGCATATCCCCCAGCAAAAAGGTAGGATTATGCCCCGCCTCTACTGCTCTGTGTTTGGCCCTCTCAACAATTCGGGGGTCAGTGCCCAGGGAAACAACCTCAACACCAAGGCTGGCCAACATAATTGCAGTTTCACCATAACCACAGGCAACGTCCAAAGCACATTTAATATTATTGTTTTCAACCAATTTATTGATTATTTTACGATGTCCTTCAGTGAGACCCCAGATAAAGGGTTGTAAGTCACTTACTTTTCCCATGGCCTAACCCCCTTATATTGGGCAGCAGCGGTGTTTTATGGCCTTGGAGGTGAAGCCCTGCTGGCAAGCCAGGTTCCGAAGTGTTATTATGATAATAAGACAAGGGACTTGAAAAAAAAATCGCTTAAAAGCATGAAAGCCAGGTTAGATAAGGGTGAATCGGGGATTAACCTTTTCAGGCTAAACTAACCGGTTATAATATTGACACTTATTTATAACAAGGTGTAAAATTTAATATCAGATTTTTTAGAACTGCCAAAAATTTTAGCGAATTTACTTGCTAATTGTTGTTTTGTGTCGAAAAGGAATTATTTCACAAAGTTATGGCGTAATACCGATGGACAAACCAACGGGAATATTGTCTTTGATCCCAATAATTAGTTAGGTGGTTGAAACTCTTACAAACAGGTTTTTAAAAACCCGTTCAGCAGGGTAATGTTAGAAAAATTTAAGGAGGTAAGGCATATGTCACTGATAAACCTCATGATAGTAGACGATCACCTTATGATTAGAGAGGGACTGACAACCATGCTGGGCGACTGTGAGGATATTTCTATTGTGGGCACTTGCGGAGATGGTGATGAGGCCAATCTGATGGCCCGCAAAATTCAGCCGGATATTGTCCTGATGGATATAAAAATGGGGGCCACTAACGGTATTGAAGCCGCCAGAAAAATAATTAACGAACATCCTGAAATAAAAATAATTTTCCTCACTGTTTTTGAGGATAGCGAATTTATGCGCCAAGCGCTGCAGGCTGGGGCTGCTGGGTATATTTTAAAACATATTTCTAAAGAAAAACTCATTGATTCTATTCGCAGGGTACACCTGGGGGAAAAGATAATTGATCCCACTGTATTTAATACTATTGTCACCGACTATATTAAGCTGACAAAAACCCCCAACATACCGGAAAAAACTATGGTGCAAACTGTACAGTTTACCCCCAGGGAAAAGGAAATACTTTTCCACCTCACCAAGGGCATGACTAACAAGGAAATATCCGTAGTCACCCACCTTTCTGTGGATACCATAAAAACACATCTGCGCAATATTTTCAGGAAACTTAATGTTAAGAACCGTTCCCAGGCAATTAACCATGGTATAAAATATTTTAATTCCCTATCTTTCAATTAATGGCCATTCATCTTAAACCAAGGTTCAGTTCGGGTAGCAATGAGAAAAGCAATGCAGCGACCATCTTTTCGGGTTAATCCCATTGGGTGATAACCAGCCAACAAAATTTACACCTATATCACCCGGTAAACAGTGAACAAACATGAAACGTTTAATAGAAAACAGGCCCAATTAAAATGGGCCTGCTTCATTTTGTAAAGTTAAACAGGAAAAAATTCAGTATTTATTTGGGACAATTTCAAGATCTACTTAATATTCTTAGCCTTTCTTTCCTGCAAAAATTTAGGTGCCACCTGCGGGAACAAGGCCACCGAAACAACGTCTTCCTCTTTCTCCATATAAGACGTGCATTCTTCCCTGGCTTTGGGCAACTCCGGCTCAATCAAATCCGCGGGGCGACATTTAATTGGTTCCTCATCGCCAATAATTTTCTTCCGGGCTTCTTCATTAACCGACGCGGGAGGACGACCATAAAAGCCGCGCATGTAGTCCTTTACCTCATTGGTAGCAATCATATAACGTTGACCCAACAGCACATTCAAAGCTGCCTGAGAGCCCACAATTTGACTGGAGGGAGTAACCAGCGGCGGATAGCCAAAGTCTTCTCTCACCCGGGGTACCTCAGCCAATACTTCAGGCAATTTATCCAGAGCATTTTGTTCCTTAAGCTGATTGATAAAGTTTGAAATCATACCTCCAGGGATTTGATAAGTTAACACATTGGTATCCGGACTACAGCTGGCATTATCAAATTCAGCGTAATGCTTACGGACTTCTTTGAAATAATCGGCAATTTCCGAAAGCAGCTCGAGATCCAGTCCTGTGTCATAAGGGGTATCTTTTAGAGCCGCCACCATACTTTCAATGGATGGCTGTGAGCTTTGTAATGCCATGGAGGATATGGCACAGTCAATCACATCCACTCCCGCCTCCACTGCCTTCATATATGTCATAGAGGCCATACCGCTGGTGTAGTGGCAATGTAATTGAACCATGATATCCAGTTTTTCTTTCCAACCTTTGACAATATCATAAGCGGGCTGAGGCGCTAGTATACCAGCCATATCTTTTAAGCAAAGCGAATCAACGCCCATTTCCTTAAGTTCAGCACCCATACGCATATAAAATTCATAATCGTGTACCGGGCTGATGGTATAAACCACCGTACCCTGGGCATGGGCTCCTTCCCGTTTAACATACTCAATAGATTTCTCCATATTGCGTGTATCATTTAAAGCATCAAATATTCTAAAGATATCTAAACCGTTATCTACTGTTCTTTTTATAAACTCCTCTAATACATCATCCGCGTAATGCTTGTAGCCCACCACGTTTTGACCGCGCAGCAACATTTGCAGCTTACTATTTTTAAAATGACGGCGTACCTCCCGCAACCTTTCCCAGGGATCTTCATTAAGAAAGCGCATGCAAGAGTCAAACGTGGCACCGCCCCATATTTCCACAGCGTGGAACCCCACCTGTTCTACCTTCTCCGCAATTGGCAGCATATGCTCGGTACGCATACGGGTGGCTAATAATGACTGATGGCCGTCCCGCATAGTTGTATCCATTATTTTAACTTTTCTATTCTCTCCCATAATAAAACCTCCCAGTTTTCCAAATGCCAGGATATTACCATTATTTTACCAGTGTCATAACATTTCTTACCGACTGTATTGACTTTTGCAAAGCGGCCTTTTCATCTTCAGTTAAGTCCACCTCAAGAATTTTCTCCACACCGTTACCGCCAATTATAGCCGGTACACCAAGGTATATCTCCTTTTCGCCATATTCTCCATTTAAGTAGGCGGCCACTGGCAGTATGCGCTTTTGATCCTTCAGAACAGCTTCCACCATTTCTATAGCTGAAGCACCGGGTGCGTAATAGGCACTGCCTGTTTTTAAGTAGTTAACGATTTCCGCGCCGCCCTTTCTGGTTCTTTCCACTATAGCTTCAATGCGCTCTTTGGGAATTAATTTTTCAATGGGAATACCTCCGGCGTAGCTATAGCGTACCAGTGGCACCATGTCGTCACCATGCCCCCCAAGAACGAAAGCGCTAACGTCTTTATAGGATACACCTAATTCCTGAGCTATAAAAATACGGAAACGAGCCGAATCCAGCACACCTGCCATACCAAACACCCGGTTGGCAGGGAACCCGCTGGCTTTATAAGCCGCGTACACCATAACGTCAAGGGGATTAGTTACCACAATTATAAAAGCGTTGGGGGAAAATTTAGCTGCTTGTTCCGCGCAAGACTGTACGATTTTTACATTGGTACTGACCAGGTCATCCCGGCTCATCCCCGGCTTACGAGCAATACCTGCGGTTATCACCACCAGATCGGAGCCGGCAGTATCCTCATATTTGTTGGTGCCCGTAATGTTAATATCATAACCTTCAATGGGCGCGGCCTCCTGCATGTCAAGCCCTTTGCCCTGGGGCACCCCTTCTACGACATCCATTAGAACAATATCGCCTAATTCCTTGGTTGCCGCCCAATGTGCACAAGTAGCGCCAACGTTACCGGAACCAATAATAGTAATTTTATTCCTTTTCAATTTATTAGACCTCCTATAACAAGCGACTATTACCGGCAAATCACCGTTATTTACTATTTATTCCTTTTGACATTTACAATTTTTTTGGTAATGGGAGCGTTACCATCTTATCTATTTTTCATTGCTTACAATAACAGCAGTACATCCCCGATATTAAAGGTAACCAAATCATGGCTTACCCAGCTTAATCTTTTTCATTTCAATGCCTCCTTAAGTTGTAATTTGGCAGCTATACTGAATCGGTAGACCGGGGACGCCGCTTCAGCATATCAAGCCATCCACAATGCTGGGCTATTAACAAAAACCGTCATTATTTAACCAATACTTATATAATTTAGGTCCTTTTATAATTAACCATTTAATTCCAATGAACGTCCAACGCAATTTAAAACAAATTTAAAATATTATCTCATCCAACACGCCACCGTATAGTCATCAACCACTGGTTTGGGATAGACCAATGTCTGTAACTATGGCCTACCCCTATTATCAAATCATTCATTATAACCGGCTTCTATACGGGCAAATTGCCATGCTTCTTACTGGGCCTGTTTTCCCGTTTGCTATTTAAAATACCCAGGGCGTCAATAATTCTAGCCCTGGTATCACGCGGGTCAATAACATCATCCACAAAACCCCGGGCGCTGGCCACATAGGGATTGGCAAAGTTATCCCTATACTCTTGCACCAGGCGGTTTCTTTCTTCCGTAGGATCTGCAGCATCGGCAATTTCTCTGCGATTAATGATGTTAACTGCGCCCTCAGGGCCCATAACAGCAATTTCCGCTGTAGGCCATGCATAAACCATATCCGCCCTCAATGAGCTGCTACACATGGCCAGGTATGCACCTCCGTATGCTTTACGTAATATAACAGTTATTTTGGGTACTGTGGCTTCTGAATAAGCGTATAACATCTTGGCTCCATGCCTGATAATTCCACCAAATTCCTGGGCCGTACCTGGTAAGAAACCGGGCACATCCATAAAAGTAACCAGTGGAACATTAAAAGCATCACAGAAGCGTACAAAACGGCTTATTTTATCCGATGCATTAATATCTAAACACCCCGCTAAATAGTCGGGCTGGTTAGCTATAACACCGACGGATTGACCGTTTACTCTGGCAAAACCAATAACCGCATTTTTAGCATACAGAGGCAATACTTCGAGAAAATCACCACCATCAACAACGGCAGTAATAACTTTTTTTACATCATAGGGCATATTAGGCTGAACAGGAACAATATTGAGCAACTCTTCACGGTTAACTGCCGGTTCATTGGCTTCATAACAAGGAGCATACTCCTGGTTATTGGAAGGAAGATAGCTTAAAAGTTCTTTGACCATATCCAGGCAGTGTTCCTCACTTTTACCCATGAAGTGAGCTACACCGCTGATTTGGTTATGGGTTAAGGCACCACCCAGCTGCTCCATGGAAACTTCCTCACCGGTGACAGCTTTGATCACCTGTGGTCCGGTGATAAACATTTGGGAAGTGCCATCCACCATAAATATAAAGTCCATCAAAGCGGGTGAATACACAGCCCCCCCGGCGCACGGTCCCATGATAACGGACAATTGCGGTATAACCCCCGAGGCAACAGTATTACGGAAAAAAATTTCTCCATACCCGTTTAAAGCATCAACACCCTCCTGGATTCGCGCCCCACCGGAATCGTTCAAACCTATTACCGGAGCACCAGTGCGCATGGCCAAATCCAGCACTTTACAAATCTTTTGGGCATGGATTTTACCCAGTGAACCACCTATAACAGTAAAGTCCTGTGCATAAATGTATACTTTTCGGCCATTTACCAATCCATAGCCGGTAACCACGCCTTCTCCCGGGTTTTTATTAGGGTCCCCGGCAAAAACTTCTAGTTCCTTGAAGGTGTTGGGATCAAAAATATAATCTATCCTTTCCCGTGCAGTCTTTTTGCCTGTCTCGTGCTGCTTGGCAATCCGTTTATCACCACCGCCGGATTGTACTTTTCCCCTTAATGCCTGCAGTTGTTCCAGCTTTACCTGCATGCTCACTTTGTAAACCCCCTCTATTCGCGTTCACACAATTCAACAAGCGTGCCACAGGTTGCCTTGGGGTGCAGGAAAGCAATTTGGGCGCCACCAGCTCCCCGCCTGGGTTTTTCATCGATTAACCTGACGCCTGCCGCTTTAAGCTGAGCCAATTTTTCTTCCAGGTTATCCACCCTGAAGGCGATGTGCTGAATGCCTTCGCCGTTTTTCTCAATATAGCGGGCTATTGGTCCGTCGGGTGTGGTGCTCTCCAGCAGTTCCACTTCACTATCGCCGGTGGGGATAAAGGCCACCTTGACCTTTTGATCCTCCACTACTTCTTCTTCAACCACCTTTAAACCCAGAATTTTTTCATAAAACTCTTTGGCCGCATCAAGGTTTTTAACGGCTATACCTATATGATCTACTTTTTTAATCACCGCAAACCCTCCTTATTCATTAACTACCGCCGAATATGGATTTACTGCTTCATTTACTATTTTAACCTTTTTTAGGCTTAACCAACCTTGCTCTCAATGTACTCAATTATCGTCTGAGTACTGGTTCCCGGTGTAAATATTTCGGATATCCCTTTTTCCTTTAATTCAGGAATATCCTCATCCGGAATAATACCGCCGCCCAGCACCAAAATATCGTCGGCGTTTTGCTTGCGCAAACCCTCAACCACAGCTGGGAACAGGTGCATATGGGCACCGGAGAGACAACTGAGGGCTACAACAGCAACGTCTTCCTGTAAAGCCGCTCCAACTATTTGGTCCGGTGTCTGACGCAAACCCGTATATATAACTTCCATGCCGGCGTCCCTGAGTGCCTGGGCAATCACCTTGGCCCCCCTGTCATGGCCGTCCAGCCCCGGTTTAGCCACCAGCACCCTGATTGGTTTTCCGCTCATCCACGCACTCCTCCTCGGCTAAAAAACGATTTGCTGCTGATATTCACCAAAAACACCCCTTAGCACATTACAAATCTCACCCAGTGTAGCATAGTTTTTAACCGCCTCTATAAAGTAGGGCATTAAATTCTCGCTGGTACCGGCAACTTTTTCAATATCCTTGAGTAATTTTTGCACCTTTTCATTATCCCGCTCTGCACGCAGTTTGGCCAATTTATCCGCCTGTCTTTGACCAACCAGAGGATCCACTCTGAGCAAATCCTTGGGACGTTCTTCCTGCATCTGAAACTTGTTAACTCCAATAACTACTTTTGCACCTTTTTCAATATCCTTTTGATACTTGTAGGCACTAGTATGAATTTCCTTTTGCATAAATTCAATAGCTTTAGGTGCTCCACCCAAGTCATCGATTTTTTTGATATATTCACCGGCTCTTCGCTCTATTTCATTGGTGAGATTTTCCACAAAATAAGAACCGCCCAGCGGATCCACGGTGTCAGCCGCGCCTATTTCATAACCAATAACCTGCTGGGTTCTTAAAGCAATTAAAACGGAACTGTCACTGGGCAAGGCCAGGGCCTCATCCCGTGAGTTGGTATGCAAAGATTGGGTGCCACCCAGTACAGCGCTTAAGGCTTGATAGGCTACGCGCATAATATTGACATCGGGCTGCTGGGCTGTCAATGTGCAGCCGGCTGTTTGAGTATGAAAGCGCAGCATCATGGATTTGGCATTTTTAGCACCGAAACGTTCCTTCATTATTTTTGCCCATAGCCTGCGGGCCGCCCGGAACTTGGCAATTTCTTCAAAAAAATTCAAGTGGGCGTTAAAGAAAAAACTCAACCGGGGAGCAAATTCATCTACATCCAAACCGGCATCCACAGCAGCCTGTACATAGGCTATGCCATCCGCGAGAGTAAAGGCCACTTCCTGAACCGCCGTGGAACCTGCCTCCCTGATGTGATAGCCACTGATACTAATTGTGTTCCAATTGGGCACATTTTTAGCACAATAAGCAAATATATCAGTTATCAGACGCATGGAATGATCCGGCGGGAATATATAAGTTCCCCTGGCCACATATTCCTTGAGAATATCGTTTTGGATTGTCCCCTTTAACTGTTGCTGTTTAACTCCCTGTTTTTCCGCCACAGCAATGTACATAGCCAGCAATATAGCTGCCGGGGAGTTAATAGTCATGGAAGTGCTTACTTTATCCAGTGGAATTTGATCAAAAAGTGTTTCCATATCCAGCATGGAATCAATAGCTACCCCCACTTTGCCCACTTCTCCCATAGAAAGCTGGTCATCAGAGTCATAACCAATTTGGGTGGGTAAGTCAAAGGCTACACTGAGACCGGTTTGCCCCTGGTCCAACAGGTACCGGAACCGCTTGTTAGTCTCCTCGGACGTCCCAAACCCGGCATATTGCCGCATCGTCCAAAGACGTCCCCGATACATGTTGGGTTGCACTCCCCTGGTGTAAGGATATTCACCAGGAAAACCAAGGTCGTTGTATTGCACACCTGTTAAATTTTCAGGTGTATAAACGGTATTAATGTCAATACCTGAATCGGTGGCAAAATTAGTTTGCCGTTCCGGGCGTTTGGCAGCAAGTTTTTCCAATTTTTCATTATATTTTTGCCTTTTCCCTTTAATGTTTTCCACCATTTCCTTGTCAAACAAACTATCTCCTCCTTTTGCGAACAACGGGGGATTATTTTAATACCTGGCGAAGTAAATCGGGCACTTCAAAGGGCAGTGTAGCCACCTTGACACCTGCGGCTTGTAAAGCTTCTACTTTGCCGTCAAAAGTACCCTTGCCCCTTTCAATGATGGCACCAGCGTGCCCCATACGTTTTCCTGGCGGTGCACTCTTTCCGGCAATATAAGCCACTACTGGTTTGGTCATTTCTTTAATGAACAAGGAAGCTTCCTCCTCGGCGTTGCCACCGATTTCCCCTACCAGTATCACTGCTTTAGTTTGCGGATCTTTTTCAAATTTTTCCAATACATCTATAAAGGAAAGTCCCACTACTCTATCACCACCCAGGCCAACCACCGTGGATTGGCCAAAACCGTTGGCCGTAAGGTTGCCCACAATTTCATAAGTCAAGGTTCCACTGCGGGCTACCACACCAATGGGCCCCTCAACAAAAAATTGGTTGGGAGGAATGCCTATTTTGCATTTACCAGAAGATACAATACCAAAAGTATTAGGTCCTATCACAGTGGTTCCATTACGGCGAGCGAACTCAACTATTTCCATTTCATCATGTAAGGGAATATGCTCGGTAACTATGACCAGTACTTTAACACCTGCGGTAATTGCCTCAAATGCCGCATACTTGGCAAAGATTGCCGATACGAATAATACCGAGGCATCCACCTGATTTTCTTCACACGCGGCAAAAACGGTATCATACACCGGAATACCTTCCACTTCTTGCCCGCCCTTACCGGGGGAGACTCCACCTACAACCTTAGTACCGTAAGCAAGCATTTGGCCAGCATGGAAACTGCCCTGTTTACCTGTAATCCCCTGAATAATAACATCGGTCTTTTCATCTATAATAATGGCCACTATATAAACACTCCTTTATCTGCACGTTAATTAGCGTTTGCTATTTCTACGGCCTTGGCTGCAGCTTCTTGCATTACTTTATAAGCTTCCATACCGTTTTCTTTAATTATTCTGACCCCTTCCTCCTCATTGGTGCCAACCAACCGGATAACAACAGGGACCGGAATTTCTCTGGCTTTTTTAACCTGGATAAGGGCATTGGCCACATCATCGCATCGAGTAATGCCTCCAAATATATTAATAAAAATAACCTTGGGATTGGTCTGCAGCAGCAACTCGATAGCCTTTACAGTACCCTCCATACCCGTGCCACCGCCGGCATCCAAAAAATTAGCCGGTTTACCGCCGTAGTGGGACAGCGTATCCAAGCTGCCCATGGACATCCCGGCTCCATTGGCCATGACAGCAATATCGCCGCCCAGCTCTACAAATGCCAGTCCCAGGTCATGGGCTTGCTTTTCAATATTTGTACGATCCTCCACGTAGGGAATATCCTTTTGCCGGAACAGGGCATCGTCATCGATGGTTACTTTGGAATCCGCGGCAATCAAAGTATCGCCGCTAATTACCAGCGGGTTGATTTCCACCAATTCGGCATCCTTTTCACGGAATAGTTTATATAGAAGAGGCAACAAGCTATTAAATTCATTGCCGACTTGTCCGGTAAGACCTAACCGCCTGGATATTTCCCGGCACAAGAATGGTGGCACTCCCATGGGTAAATCAATGTGCTGTTTTACAATATGCTCATCCGGTACTTCCTCTATGTCCATGCCGCCCTGGATAGAAGCAATGATTACGGGCTTTTTGGCTGAACCGTCGACGGTGATGGCCAGGTATAATTCTTTATCGATTTTAATTTTTTCCTCTACCAACACCTTTTCCACTTTATGGCCGTTCAGGACCATTGACAATACCTGGGATGTTGCTTCCCTGGCCTCTTCAGGGTTATCGGCAAACTTAATTCCGCCACCCTTGCCCCTTTTGCCGGCCAAAATTTGGGATTTCACCACCACAGTGCCGCCTATTTCCTGGGCCACCTTAGCTGCCTCGTCCGGGGTAGTCACCATCCTACCACGGGGCACTGTTATGCCATAGGATGAAAAGAGATCCTTACCCATGTACTCAAATAGTTTCACAACTGATCCTCCCTTTTATTTTTTATCTAGTAGCATATATTTTGGTGCCTTCTTCATATAAATCCCCGCCCAGGGTATCGTTAACTACAATTACAGGGAAATCTTCAACTTCCAAACGATGTATCGCCTCGGGTCCCAGTTCCGGATAAGCTACCACTTCACATTTTTTGATACATTTACTGATTAACGCGGCCGCTCCACCCACAGCGGCAAAATATACAGCTTTATATTGTTTTATGGCCTTGATAACTTCAGGTGACCGCTTGCCTTTACCCACCATGCCTTTTAACCCCAGAGCAATTAGTTTAGGAGCGTATAGATCCATTCTGCCGCTGGTAGTAGGTCCGGCTGATCCGATTATCTGGCCTGGCTTGGCAGGAGAAGGTCCAACATAATAAATTATTTGCCCCTTAAGATCTACTGGTAATTCCTGTCCCTTATCCAATAATTCCACCAGTTTTTTATGCGCTGCATCCCGGCCGGTATACAAAACTCCGTTTAGCAACACTTTTTGTCCTATGCGTAATTTTTCTAAAACCGCATCGGTAACAGGTGTAGTCAGTTTTATTTTTGTCATTGCCATATTTTTCACCCCATAGTCCTATAAAATTACTTCTTTGTGCCTGCTGGCATGGCAGTTGATATTGACCGCCACGGGCAAGCTGGCAATGTGAGCGGGATAAATATTCACATGCACGGCCAGAGCTGTTATACGGCCACCGAGACCCTGCGGCCCAACACCTAGATTATTAATACTGTCAAACAGTTCCTTTTCCAATTCGGCGATTTCCGGCCTGGGGTTTGGTGTGCCCACCGCTCTTAATAACGATTCTTTGGAGAGCAGAGCAGCCTTTTCAAATGTACCACCGATACCAACACCAACAACAATGGGCGGGCATGGGTTTGGTCCAGCGGCCATAACAGTGTCCAGCACAAACTGCTTAACCCCTTCAACCCCCTCAGCGGGTTTCAACATTTTAATGGCACTCATGTTTTCACTGCCGCCGCCCTTTGGAGCCACGATTATTTTTAACTTATCACCAGGTACTAATTTTAAGTGAACCACCGCAGGTGTGTTGTCACCGGTGTTAACCCGCTCCAGCGGGTGTCCCACTATGGATTTTCTCAGGTAACCGTCGGTATATCCTCTACGCACACCTTCATTAATAGCGTCCTCCAGAGAACCTCCCTCAATATGTACATCCTGCCCCAATTCCACAAAAACCACTGCAAACCCAGTATCCTGGCACATTGGTACTTCTTCCGACTTAGCAATACCGGCATTATCGATAATTTGTTGAATAATTTCTTTGCCGGTAAGGGAAATTTCCTGATCATACGCTCCTTGCAAAGCATCTATCATATCCTGTCCCAGGAAATAGTTAGCATCCATGCATAGTTTGGCCACCGCTTGCGATATATTAGCCACATTAATTGACTTGATAGTAAACCCCTCCCTCTTTTAAAAGGATGTACAATTACAATAAACACGCAATATTTGTGCCATTAAATAAAAAAACTCTTTGCACTTCCCTGTAGCGCTACCAATATGTCTGCCAATAAAATTCTAACATATTTTATTTTTAAAAAATACAATTCCATCAAATTAAGCCATAAAATTTTATTTTTTAGAAGCAATTTGACTGCAAACCCTTGATTATACTATGTATTCTTATTATCTAATTTTTTTAACTTATTTCTAAATGCTTGAATTTTCAAACTTTGCCCTTTTTAGTTTATTGTACAAAGTAGCCAAAGATATATTTAATGCCTGGGCCGCTCTTCTTTTACCTTCAACTGTATTCCCATACTTAGCCAGGGCCTTTTTAATTAATATTTGTTCCATTTGGTCAATAGGTAACAATTCCACATCCCTTTCCGGTGCAATTTTTAACTGGCTGACGTGCTGGATAAAATTTTTCTTGGACAGTATCTCTTCATCAACGGTAACCATTACTCTTTCTACCACATTTTCCAATTCCCGCACATTACCTGGCCAATCGTAACTATATAGAACCTCCTCAGCATCTTGGGAAAGTCCTTTAACTTTCTTGCCAAGTTTACGGTTAAGTTTGACAATTAAATGATTAACCAATGATGACAAATCCTCTTTTCGCACACGCAAAGGGGGTATGGTTATTTCTACGACATTAAGCCTGTAATAAAGGTCTTCCCTAAATTTTCCCGACCTAATCAAGTCCCTGAGATTTCTGTTGGTAGCCGCAATCACCCGCACATCAACTCGTATGGTTTGATTGCCGCCTACCTTTTCAAACTCCATTTCTTGCAAAACACGTAGTAGCTTTCCCTGTAAAATCAAATTCATGTCGCCAATTTCATCCAGAAATATTGTGCCCCCATTAGCTAGTTCAAATTTACCTATTTTTGATTTAGTAGCACCAGTAAAGGCACCCTTGGCGTAGCCAAAGAATTCACTTTCCAAGAGGTTTTCCGGGATAGCTGCACAGTTTACCTTAATAAATGGCTTATCTCTCCTTGAACTGGCAAAGTGAATTGCATGGGCGAACAATTCCTTACCCGTACCGCTTTCACCCAGTAACAATACGGTTGAATTGCTGCGGGCTGCTCTCTCAGCCACCTGAATACTTTTTTTTAAATCAGGACTGGTGCCCAAAATATCCGCAAAGCTATATTTACATGTAGTTACCTGACCAAATTTATCACATAAATTCTCAATCATAGTAGTTCGCTGACGCAGTTCATCCATTAATTTCATTACATCGGTAAAATGCTGAAAAACCACTACCGACCCTGCCAAATTACCATCGACAATAATGGGCGAAGCATTGCTTACAACTTCGGCATTACTTCCCCCCACCTGGGTGCGATGGCCAAAAACATTTTTACCTGTTTTTAGCGCCATGGCCAGCGCGCCATCAGGCGATATTTCAAAAACATTCTGGCCAATTCTTTGCTCTGCGGGTATCCCGGTAACGCGGGTAAAAGCTGGATTAACGTATTTAATCACGCCATTTTCATCCGCCACTTCAACGGCTTCCTGAATTGAATTTAAAATAGTAGACAACTCTCCCTGAACCCTTTTTATCTGTAGTAATTCTTTTTTTTCTCTAAACAGGCGCAGCATTATATTAACCGCCCTTGTTTCAATAACTGAAGTTGGACCGCTAACACCTTTGATAATATCGTTAACAACATTGCTATTCAACGTATTAATAATTACATCTAAATTTTTTAACTCATGAAGTCTATTAATATCTAAAATTTTTACGTTTTCATCAGTCCAAAATTTGCCTATTTTTTCATCAGCGCCTGCTTTAAATAAGCATACAATTTTTATATCCTCAATATTTTTCAATAAATTATAAACAGACACCCCATCATTGCCTATACCAATAATAGCTACCTTTTGCATAATTCACCACCTTCTCATAATCACCAAATAAATTTCCATTGTTCTGATAAATTCGACGATTAAACTATAAATCCTTCTAAAATATAAAATTATTTCTTAGCGAACAAATGTTTACTTGCTCATTGATTATGTTATAATGGTTATATACTTGGAAAGGTGTTGTTTGGCATTGAAATATAACCTAAATAAACGCGAGGAAGAAATTTTAAATTTTATCAAAAATAACATTCATAATAAAGGATATCCTCCTTCTGTGAGAGAAATAGGTCAAGCCGTGGGATTAAAGTCAAGTTCTACTGTACATAGTTACCTGCGCAGACTTGAAAGCATGGGACTGCTCAGGAGAGATCCTGCTAAACCGAGGGCCATTGAATTAATGCAAAATCATGGCAAACCATCTAAAGAAATGATCTCAGTACCGGTGCTGGGCAAGGTTGCAGCCGGTGAACCTTTACTGGCGTTAGAAAACTACGATGACTCATTTCCCTTACCAGTGGATTTTGTCGGTCACGGAGAATTCTTCATGCTCAGTATTAAAGGTGACAGCATGATTGAAGCTGGTATCCTAGAAGGTGACCTGGTGTTGGTAAGACGCCAGCCATGTGTGGAAAACGGGGATATCTGCGTTGCGTTGATTGAGGATGAAGCTACTATTAAAAGGTTTTTTAAAGAAAACGACCATATACGCCTACAACCCGAAAACTACAGACTTTCACCTTTACTAGTCAAGGAAGTACAAATATTAGGTAAGGTTGCAGGTCTGGTAAGAAAGTTTTAAGGCATCAAAAAACTCCTTATTCACCTCTGGTAATAAGGAGTTTTTAATGGTATCATTTTTGATGTTCTTTATATTCTTTCAACATTTTAACAAATGCATCAGCAGCATAATTGACCATACACGGTTGAAATTGAACCACATAAAAACTCCGGTTCATGCTTATACCTTGCAATTCGGTCTTTCCAACTTTACCGGCTTCAATAACATCTGCAGCAGCCCATCTGGAAACAAAGGCTATACCCATACCGGCCTGCACAGCACTAATTACCGACCGGGTACTTCCCAGTTCCATTTCTACATTTAAATGATCTATATTTATGCCATGTTTAATCAGTATATCGAACATAGACCTGCGCGTTCCCGAACCTTCTTCCCGCAGGATCAGTTTTTCACCGACCAATTCAGAAATATCGATGTTTTCCCCTGACCAGCAGTGTCCTGGAGGAACTACCAGCACCAGTTCATCATCAAGCCATTTCTCAAACTGCAAATTCTCCTGCCGGCCAATAGCACCTACCACGCCAAGGTCGATATCCCTTTCCTGCACCCACCTAAGCACATCCCCACTGCCCGCTATACGCATGCCCACCTGCACTCCGGGATATTTAATCCTAAAAGAACCAATAATGCCGGGCAAAATGTATTCCCCTGGTATAGTGCTAGCACCGATTAACATATGGCCGGCTTTCAGACCCCGTAGAGCATCTAAACCCGCTCTGATTTTATTATAGTGGCCCAACATCTGTTTAGCCTCAGGATAAAGCAATCGTCCAGCCTCGGTAAGCGCAACTTTTCTTTCGCTGCGCAGAAAGAGCGTAACGCTGAGATCCTCCTCCAGAGCTTTTATTTGAAAGCTGACAGCAGGCTGGCTCATATACAACTGCTTGGCAGCCCTGGTAAAGCTTTGCAGTTCAGCCACCCTAACAAATGCTTCTAATTGTTTAAAATTCACTAGCTATCACCGCCGTAAAATCTCCTCGGCCGCTTTTATCAAACCTATTTGGGTGTAATTTAAAGAAAGCCCTCCCTGGAAAAAAACCACATAAGGTTCCCGCAAAGGTGCATCAGCTGTAAATTCCAACGAGGCACCCTGGACAAAGGTGCCGGCCGCCATAATAACTGGATAGTTGTAGCCGGGCATGGGAGACGGGACAGGTGCCACATGGCTGTCCACTGGTGAAGCACTCTGCACACCCCGGCAAAATGCCTGCAGGCGATCCGCAGACCCGAGCACTATGGCTTGAATAATATCGGTGCGGGGCATTTCTGGGGTTGGATAAACGTCATAGCCAAGTTCTTGGAATAAACATGCCCCCCAAATCGCCCCGCGTAAAGCCTCCATAACAGTATGCGGGGCTATGTAAAACCCTTGGTAAAACTGGCGCTGCCAGCCCAAAGTAGGTCCCACATCGGACCCGATACCGGGGGCAGTCAACCGCCTGGCAGCCAACTGCACTAGTTGTCGCCTTCCGGCTACATAACCACCGGTAGGTGCCAGCCCTCCACCGGGGTTTTTGATGAGTGAACCGGCTATTAAATCAGCACCATGTTCAGTTGGCTCCGATTGTTCCACAAATTCACCATAACAATTATCCACAAATATAACTGTACCCGGCTGCCTTTCTTTAATAAACCGGCAGAGTTTGTCCAACTGCGCCATGTTAAGAGACGGCCTGATACTGTAACCACAAGAACGCTGTAGCATTACCATTTTAACCGGCTTCCGTAACGCCTCGTCTATAGCCTGCCAATTAAGCTCATCACCGGGCATCAATTCAATTTGCCGGTAGCGCACCCCCATGCTTATCAATGAGCCTTGAGCAGCGTTATCAACGCCGATTATCTCCTCCAGCGTGTCATACGGCTTGCCCTGCACCGTCAATAATGTATCACCGCTTTTTAATACCCCAAACAAACATAGTGCAATAGCATGGGTCCCGCTAACAATCTGCCCCCGCACCAGCGCATCTTCCGTACCCAGAACCTTGGCAAACACCCTTTCCAGAGTATCACGTCCGTCATCATCGTAGCCATAGCCGGTTGATCCCCTTAAGTGATAGGAGCTTACCCGCGCTTCCCTGAAAGCATTCAATACTTTGCAATGGTTGGCATATTCCACGGGCTTTAAGGTGCAAAAAATTTCCTCGGTCCTTTTTTCTACTCCGGCAGCGATAACCTTTATGTCTTTCAATTGTACCTACTCACTCCTTGGCATGCTATTAATTTTGCACACTATCCCGGGCACCCACCATATCTCCCCTGCTTAACACCATTAGATCTTCTCTAGTTATTTCCCTTTGGTCCATCAGCCTAACCGCCTGTACACGTATGGCTCTTTCAATCAAGTTGCGTACCAACCTGGCATTGCCATTATGCTCGTGCAGTCTGGGCATGGATTCAATAATCATCCGCATTTCTTCCCTTGCTCCACTGGATAGACTATACTGCCTTTGCTGCAGCATCATATCAGCTATGGCAAGTAATTCATCGGTGGAGTAATCGGGAAAATTAATATGTATGGGAAAGCGAGAACGTAAACCCGGATTGGTTTGCATAAATTTATTCATTTCATCTTTATAACCGGCTAGTATAATAATTAAGTTATCTTTATGGTCCTCCATACCTTTGACTATTGTGTCTATAGCTTCTTTACCAAAATCCTTTTCGCCGCCCCGCGCCAATGAATACGCCTCGTCTATAAATAGAATACCACCCAGTGATTTTTTAATTTGGTCCCTGGATTTTTGAGCTGTATGGCCAATATATTCTCCCACCAAATCAGCTCGCTCCACCTCCACCAAGTGACCTTTTGGTAAAATGCCTGCTTCTCGAAACAATTTACCCAGTATCCTGGCTACAGTGGTTTTACCGGTGCCGGGGTTTCCTTTAAATACCATATGCAGCACTTGAGATTCAGTGTGTAGTTTTTCCCTTGAGCGTCGTTTTTGTATTTCTACAAAGGCATAAATTTCATTTATATGTTTTTTCACATTATCTAATCCAACTAGTGCGTCCAGCTCTTTTCTTATCTCATGGACTTTATTATCCGAATCTGAAGCCCTGGCCCCGTGTTTTTCGGTAATTAATACTATTTTGTCGCTTCCTCTGGCATCACGTTCGTTGGCAGTTCCTTTATCACCAGCTGTATGCCACATTTTGATTTTAACCATTCCATCACCTCACCGGGCGTTATATTAATGTTTATGCGCCCGGTCGGGTTAACCTGACTAAAAATTAAAGTCTCTCTGAAAAGAGAGACCAAGTCAATCAGCTGGTTTTAAATACAGACACATTAAACAATGAAACTGATTGTCTATAGTATACTAAAAGACATGACCTGCACCTTTTATTTAGCTAGGCTTAACTTCCGAAAAAGAAGTATTTACTGGTTTCATAGGACTAACTGTAGAAATAGCATGTTTATATACCATCATTTGTTTGCCGTCACTTTCCATAATTACTGTAAAATTATCAAAACCCTTAACCATACCCTTTAATTGAAATCCATTAACCAAAAAGATTGTTACAGGTATATTATCCTTTCTAACCTGGTTTAAAAAAGCATCCTGTAAA
>JGI2924J29684_1077993_pt1 | contig 27316 bp, 18 predicted proteins | sample BenlonsequencITS_FD_29684 | JGI IMG/M metagenome (IMG submission 29684)
CGGAGCAACTGGGGCAACCGGGGAAGCAGGCGCAACCGGAGCAACTGGGGCAACCGGGGAAGCAGGCGCAACCGGAGCAACAGGTGTTACAGGGGAAGCAGGCGCAACCGGAGCAACTGGGGCAACCGGGGATGCAGGCGCAACCGGAGCAACTGGTGTTACAGGGGAAGCAGGCGCAACCGGAGCAACTGGGGTCACCGGAGAAGTAGGAGCGACCGGAGTAACTGGGGCAACCGGGGAAGCAGGTGCAACCGGAGCAACTGGGGTTACCGGAGAAGTAGGAGCGACCGGGGCAACCGGGGCAACCGGGGAAGCAGGCACAACCGGAGCAACTGGGGCAACCGGGGAAGCAGGCGCAACCGGAGCAACTGGGGTTGCCGGAGAAGTAGGAGCAACCGGAGCAACCGGTTCGGCTTTGACCGCGGAAGGATTTTCGGCTTTTCTGCCTGCTGCCAGTGCGGCTGCGAGTACCCAGTTAGCAGGCTGGACGGTAACTTCCCCATATTATGACAGCGCTACCTTTGATGAAGTTACCGGTAACTACACTGTTCCTGTAACGGGAACTTACGCTATTGAAGCCACCGTCAATTATTCCTCGACTGCGGCGATTACGGTAAGCCTTGGCGCAGGAGTCACACCCTCATTTGTTGTACGGAGAACATCACCCACTGTAACAGATTTAGTTAGCGGACTTTTCCCTGTCTTAAACGTTAATGTTGCGCTGGTACTGACTTTACGAACCATTCTTGGCGATGGTACAGTAACGTTGACTGGCTCTGTGGAATTAGCTGCAGGTGATGTCGTAGGGTTATTCTATGAAGCTAATGGCTTAACGATACCTCTTGATTTAGGTGGTGCGGGTTCACCGGGCATCGTTTGGTCTATGTTCAGATTATCCTAAGCTCACCAGCATTGTCATAAAGCCATGCGGAAGATCTAAGCTATAGAGTGAAGATATATTGAAGAAGGACATTGGCTAATCGCCAATGTCCTTCTTCCTCGTAGATATAGACAATCAGATTACTATTGACTCTTTTGGGTAATAACTAGATTTTGTGAAGAAATCTTAATTGCTGTGAGGGAGAGGGATATACATGCTTTGGTATTTTATATTGTTAATTAACCTTCTACAGGTTTTTTTAATCGGGACGACAATTCTCCTGGAAAATCGTTCCCCGGGTAACACCATGACTTGGATCGTTATACTTGCTCTTCTTCCGGGATTAGGATTCATTCTTTATACCGTGTTTGGCAAGAAAACTCGAGGGGAGATATTTCGTAATAAACATATTCAAGATAACCAGATAAAGCCATGGGTCAGAGATCAGCGATCTTGTACTAACAGTGAAGAAATGAAACCGAGCCTAAAAACTGATTCAGCATTAAAACTGGTCAATTTACATATTAACTCAGGCTTTGCCCCATTAACCCAGCATAATCAAGTAGATATCCTCTTGAATGGTGGAGAAAAGTTTCAAGAATTATTTAATGCTTTAGAAACTGCAGTACATCATATTCACCTTAGTTATTATATCTTTAATGACGACGAAATCGGGAAAGATGTCTTGAAGATCTTAGCTCGTAAAGTAACTGAAGGAGTAGAAGTGCGAGTTATTCTTGACGGCATGGGTAGTCATTCCATTTCGGGAAGTTTTATTAATAGTATGAGAAAAGCAGGTATTCAAGCTAACTGGTTCTTTCCGATACGATTCCCCTATCTAACCTCTAAACTTAATCTGCGTTATCACCGAAAGATTGTCGTGGTTGATGGTAGTATTGGTTTTTTAGGAGGATTGAATATTGGGGATGAGTATATGTCCAGAGATTCGAAATTGGGCTTTTGGCGAGATACACATCTGAGAATACAAGGAAAAGCGGTTCAAACCCTTCAAGCAATTTTTCTGAATGATTGGTATTTCGTCACTCATCAGGAGATTAACGGAGAACGTTACTACCCTGAAACAAAGATTTCTCAAAACCTTCCTATTCAAATCCTGGCGTCTGGACCTGATTCAAAATGGAAATCTATTTTACATAGCTTTTTTAGTTCGATCACTATGGCTCAACACTGCATCAAAATAGAAACTCCTTACTTTATTCCGGATAAAAGTTTGATTATGGCCCTTAAAACAGCAGCTCTTAGTGGTATAGATGTGCGTCTCATTGTCCAAGGAATTCCAGAAAATAAATTGACGTTCTTGGCAATGAATTCATACTTCGAGGAATTACTCCAGTCCGGCATAAAAATCTTTCAATATATGAAAGGTACGCTTCACGCTAAGATTTTAATTGTTGATAATCATCTTGCTTTAGTAGGTTCTGCTAATATGGATATGCGTAGCTTTTTCTTGGATTTTGAGGTTAGTGCTTATATTTATGACCAGTCAACGTCGAAACGATTAATAGATCATTTTGAGATGGATTTAGAGGAATGCAGCGAAATTAAACTTGAGGAAATACAATCTCGTTCATTTATTGAGCGAGTAAAAGAGTCAAGTGCACGTATTCTTTCGCCTCTATTATAGACCTAGGATCTAGAAAGAAGGATGTAGACAGGTGGGCGGTTCTTCTCTCTGAGCTGAAACTTGGACAAGAGAACCATCCACTTGTCTACACAAACTACTGTTTAGATGTTTTGTATTTTTTTCGGAGTTAGGCGTCAGAAATTGCCGGGGAAATACGTCTTATAAGTAGCAAATTGTTACTTTAGGATGCAATTTATATGTTAAGATAGATTAAGCTAAAATGGACATACAGAATTAAATATAAAGAGAGAAGGCAGGAGGCTGACGACGAGGTGGAGGCCAATTCGTCCTTTGATGAGACCTATGAACTATTGTTTCCGGTAGTCTACCGATATGTTTCGATTCGGATACCTAAAGCAGATGTAGAAGATGTGACCGCTGAAATTATCGTGAAAGTGTGGCGCGGCTTACCTACCATGGAAAAGAAGACAGCGCTTAAGTCTTGGGCCCTAACAATTGCCGCCCATCAGATTGCAGACTATTATAGAAGTAATAAACGTACTCCCATGATGCCTTTGGAAGAAACCCCGTTACCCCCACATGAGCATTTAGATCAAAGTGAATCGTGGGCTACTCTATTAAGTGTTAAGGAGACCTTAGCTAAACTCTCTCCACAACAGGTTAGTGTTATTCAACTCCGGTTAATTGAAGGGTTTAGTGCAGGAGAAGTGGCGGAGATCCTAGGTACGACTCAGCAAGCAGTAGACAGCCTTTTATACCGGGCTAAGAAAGGGTTCCGAAAAATCTACCAGGGGAACCTGGACAGAGGAGGCAGAGTCCGATGAAAAGGTTTTTTGACAAAAAGACGGATCTCACCGCTCTCTGGGAAGAGGATGGTGATTTACAGCGTATGAAAACATTCTTCCGATCGATTGAGGCTGACTCTGCTGCTAATGAAAAAATCAAACTTAGTGTAAAGCAAAAGGCTCTAGAAAAAATGTCTGGACTGGGGGATTCAAGAGAGTCCCAAATAAATGTTTTTGATCAGGAAAAGGGTATAAGCCAAAAAGTAAAGCAAAAAGCAACCCTTTCTCAAAGAATACGTACGACTCTGCTTTCCGTGAGCAATTTTGGTCATTGGAAACTCGGCATTTCTGTGGCTGCCTTAGCGCTCTTTGTGATTATTGGGCAGCAAGCTATGAACGGCTCAGGGAACATCCTTCCTCGTATGGGGAGCAGTATGGAGAAATCGACTCAATCTACGGGTAGCTCTCCCCAGGATGGAAATTTTAATCTCGCTCTACAAGATTCAATGAATATGAACCAGGAGATCAGGGCCAAAGGGAAAATGCCTAGCAATGGCGCGGAGGAAGGTACAGCACCTAAAGCAGAGATGCAGTTCAGTATGGATAGCACCTCAGCAGCCCAAAACAAAGAAGTTCTTCCGGTTCCACCGGATCAAACGGATGCTCCGCCGGCGGATGCCGAGTTAGCCCGGAAGATAACTCATAATTTAGATTTAACTTTGGAAGTTTCAGCCATTAAGGACTCTGTCAATCAGATTAGCCAGGAGGTACAACAACTTGGAGGGTATGTGGTCACATCTCAACAAAGTGAATCAGATCATTACTCCTCCGCGAATTTAACAGTTAAGATCCCTTCCGATAAACTTAGCGGCCTGCAAAATTCTTTCTCTGCTTGGGGGAAGGTGCTTGATCAACGCTTACAGGCTAATGATATTACAAATGAATACTACGATTCGCAAGCCCGCCTGACAATTCTTGAGGCTGAAGAGAACCGTTATCTCGAAATTCTGGCTCAGGCGGTAACGGTTGACGATGTGCTTAAAGTGGAAGGTGCCCTAAGCAATGTTCGCCAACAAATTGAACAATTAAAGGGTCAGCTAAAACTTTGGAACCATCAAGTCGATTACTCCACGGTGACTATTCAAATTGTGACTCGTCAAAGCCCTAATCTCAATGTAACAAACCCCTGGCAGCCCATATCTTGGACTGAAACCTGGAAAGCTGCCGGGGATGCGGTGCTGAAAACTTTAAGCAGTACCTGGAATGGACTGAATTATTTAGTTGTCGGAATGGGCTATGCCTCACCGTATCTTTTACTGGGAGCTCTGGGTTGGAGTATTTATAAACTCTGGAGAAAAAGGACCGGTTAGCTGACTATGATCATGAGAGAAACGCACCCAGATGCAGAATAAGGAACACCCACATAGGAAGTGGGTCGCAGGAATTGATAAAAAGGGTTAAGGCTAGACAGCATTTTACGATGCTTTTGTCTAGCCTTAACCCTTTTTACATGGCGGCTAAAATACCTCTTTATCTAAGTTCCATATATACTCCACAAAGTCAAGGTTACGTTTCCGCCCCTTAACTTTACGCCGACTATATATCTCTGTATAATTAGTAAATATAACTTCACCAATTAAGTGGGGGGCATTTATTTGAAACTTTCAAAACGAGCAAAGTCTATTGGAGGGATTATAGGAATAGCTATCGGTGCTATCCTGGCTGCCTATGGAATTCAGGGCTTTATTGTCTATTCCGGCTTGAGTGGCGGTGGAGTCGGCGGGATTGCTTTACTCCTCTACTACACCTTAAATTTTCCAATCGGAGTTATGACATTTCTATTTAATGTGCCTTTACTGGTCTTAGGTTGGAAGGAAATCGATAAGGAGTTCGTTTTTAAGACTATTTGGGGTATCGCAGTTTTTTCAGTTTTCTTAGATTTATTTAACGGAGTTCGCCCCCTGGATTTTAGTGATATCTTTTTAGGGGCGCTATACGGAGGGCTCATTTCCGGAGTTTCTTCAGCGATTGTTTTCCACTTTGGCGGTAGTTTAGGTGGAACGGATATAATTTCTAAAATTATTCAACAGAGGTATGGTGTACCCATGGGAACCTCTGCTCTGGCGATCAATGGAGTTATTATCTTAATATCCTGGGCTGTTCTTGGCTCAAAAGCCGCTCTTTATACCTTGGTAATGCTATTTGTTTTTGGGCGAGTACTGGATTTAATCCAGAGTGGAGTTCCGGCCAAATCAATTACCATTATTTCCGATCATTCTGAAGCATTAGTTGAACGAATTATGGGTGATCTAGGTCGAGGTGCAACATTTTTGCATGGACGTGGAGCATACTCTTGTGAACCCAAAGATGTTATTATCTGTGTAGTGAGCTTACCTGAAATCGGGCGCTTAAAACGAGCTGTGCGGGATGTAGACCCCCAAGCTTTTATGATTATTCAAAATGCGGGAGAGGTTTTCGGCAGTGGGTTTTCCAATGAGTAAGTAATCTCTACTTGAGATCTGAATCGAGGGTTCTGAGTTCACTCAAGGTGACGAAACGATACCCGGAAGCCTTTAGGGCATTAAGGATAGGCTCCAGGGATTTCACGGTTTGAGTACGTTGATACCCTCCATCGTGCATGAGGATTATTGCACCGGGAAAGACGTTTTTCATAACATTATCAATAATTTGTTTGACTCCCGGATTTCTCCAGTCTTTACTATCGACGCTCCATAGTGCTACCACATGGCCATTTCTTTTAGTGGCTTCCATTTGAGTTTTTGAAACCAGTCCACCTGGTGGACGGTAGAAATATGTGTGATTCCCTGTTGAATTAAAGACGACCTGATCCGTTTGATTCATTTCTGCTACTAATTTGCGCTGTTGATAATCATGGGTGAAACCATGATTTCCTATTTCATGACCTTCTTTGACTAAACGCTTAAGTAAAGCTGGATTCGATTCTGCAGCCTTTCCTAAGACAAAAAAGGTGGCTCTTACGTCCTTTTCCTTTAAAATATTTAGAATATCCGGTGTATCAACGGGATCAGGTCCATCATCAAAGGTTAGAGCCACGACTTTTTCCTGGGTTTTGGCCATATAGTAAGTTCCGGGAGTTCGTACCAGAGAGGGAATAGTCTGTGTCAGTAAATTAATTGTCAGTAAGCCTCCTATAGTAATTAGGAACATAAGTAAGAGAATAAGTTTTCGGCGGGATAAAAAATAGATACGCAAATGTCCTTCACCCCCAAGTTGCTTCTTTAATACCTATGGATAAATAACAAATTACATGCATTCTTCCGCTAAAACTATTCTAGAATTACATGTCATTTCGCTAGGTTAGGTTAAGGCTAAACCAACTCACCTAACTCAATTAACCGGAAATGCCGGAAATATTATCAAATACCTCTCGGAAGCAGGGGCAACGAATACTTAAAGAAGGTAGGGATAGATTTTGGGTTTCCGTTTTGTATTTGGACGAGCAGGCAGCGGCAAGAGCACATTATGCTTAGAAGAAATCCGTAATGAGCTGCGCAGCGAACCCGGTGGAGCCCCTCTTATCCTTCTTGTTCCGGAGCAGGCTACTTATCAGATGGAGGTCGCTTTAGCAGATACTCCCGATCTCGGAGGAAGCTTGCGTGCCCAAGTCTTAAGCTTTCGACGTCTGGGCTGGAGAATTTTTTCTGAGACCGGTGGAGGGCAAAAGGTGCTGATCGGTCCCATAGGAAAACGAATGCTTCTGCGTAAAATTCTTTTGAAGCATCGCCTTAATCTCAAAGCATTTGCCCGATCCGCTACTCGTCCCGGCATGGCTGAACTTCTCGCTCAAGCCATTGGAGAGTTTAAGATTTATTGCGTCGGCCCCAATGATTTACTTAAGGTCAAAACAACAAGTAGCCTATTAGAAGACAAGCTTAGTGATTTAGCCCTAATTTACGAAGAATTTCAGGCAGCCTTAGGACTTGGAATTCGTGACCCGGATGATGAGCTGTCTGTTTTGGCTGAAAAAATTCCCTCTGCGCCCCTTATTCAGGGGGCAAAAGTATGGGTTGATGGATTTACAGGATTCACCCCGCAAGAATTAGAGGTTTTAAAGAGGCTGGTGTCAACCGCTCAGGAAGTTGTCATAACCTCTACTTTAGATCCGGTTTTCCTTACGGAGGAACGCCTGACTGGGGCGGGGATTTTCCAAGCGGGAGATGAGATGTTTGCCGGGCCTTGGAAAACCTATCAAGACTTGCAGCGTATTGCCTTAGAAACAGGCGTACAGATACATCCCCCAACCATACTCTTTGGTTCTAAGCGCTATAAGCATCCTTGGCTCTGGCATCTGGAAAAGTATTACTCTACTTACCCTACGGTTGCTTTTGCTACTTTTCAAGTAGATAATAATACTTCTTCAACAGGTAGCCTGACCAATGGAATTCAGGTCTTCTCGGCTGTCAATCGCAGAGCTGAAGTAGAAGGTGCAGCGAGAGAACTAAGGCGCTTGGCTAGAGACGAGGGTCATAGCTGGAACGAAATGGCCGTCACAAGTCGTGACCTTACGGGTTATGCCGAACTGATTGCTCAAGTGTTTACAGCTTATGAAATACCGCACTTCCTAGATTATAAACGCCCTGTCCTTCATCATCCCTTAATCGAACTCCTGCAATCGATTTTAGAAGCAATCAAGAGCAATTGGGGATATGAACCCTTATTTCGCTGTTTAAAGACAGACTTTTTTCCCCTGCAAAGGGATGCCGTTGATCGTCTGGAAAATTATGTTCTGGAATATGGCATTCATGGTGATGGTTGGACGAGGAATCAGCCTTGGAAATATCATAGACAATGGACTCTAGGTCAAAAGGAAGAACAACGAGCTTCGGAGCTTAAGTTTCAGACAGAGCTTAACACCTCTCGCCAAACTGTGGTTGATATTATTGCGCCCTTGGCTGAATTAAACCAATTGGCAGCTATGAATGTACGAATTGTCACAGAAGCCTTGTATTATTTTCTTGAAGGCTTAGATGTCCCCGGCACATTAAAGTTGTGGTCGCAAAAAGCTCAAGATGAAGGGGATCTTGCAGAGGCTAGGCTGCATGAACAAATCTGGGAATCGGTTGTCCAAGTCCTCGATGAAATCGTTGTGGGTTTAGGGGAAGAGAACTTAGAACTTGAGGACTATGCCCTAATTCTTTCTTCCGGTATTGAAGGAATCGAGTTGGGTCTGATTCCTCCCGGACTCGACCAAGTGTTAGTCGGATCCCTAGATCGCTCACGCAATCCTGAAGTTAGAGTGCTCTTTATCTTAGGAGCTAATGAAGGAATACTTCCGGCGCGCCCGGTTTCTGATGGGGTGCTTGACGCTGAAGAAAGAGAACAATTAGAAAGAGCCGGAGTTGCCCTTGCTCCAAAAGGCAAGGCTCAGACCTTTGAAGAACAATTCTTTATCTATACTGCACTTACTCGCGCCGTTGAAAGGCTGATAGTTTGTTATCCTTTGACGGATGAAGAGGGGAAAGGATTGACGGTTTCTCCGGTTGTTACCCGGTTGACTCATCTTTTTCCGATGCTTAGCGGATATTTTTTAGGAAACCAAGAGGATATCCACCAAATTAGCCAACCGGACTCCACTTTACAAAACTATGCCGAACAGCTTCGTCTCCTACGCCAAGGGGAACCTCTTTCTCCTTTATGGGAGGCCGCTGAAAAGTGGCTAAGTCAAGATCCCCTCAGGAAGAGTAAAGTTGATAGACTTCAAGAAAGTCTTACAAACCAGAATCAAGAGGATAAACTGCAACGTCCCCTAGCCCGACGCTTATATGGTAAACGCTTAATGGCTAGTGTCTCCCGTTTGGAACAATTCGCTAAATGCCCTTTTGGACATTATGCTCGTTATGGTTTGAAACTCCGCGAAAGATCGACTTATCAATTGTCCAGTCCAAATATGGGAGAATTCTTTCACACCCTTTTGCATGATTTTGCTCAGCAGCTCAAGGCCAAGGGTTTGGATTGGGGAAAATTGACTAAGCAAGAATCTTGGACATTGATTAATGAACTGGCGGATCAGATTGCCCCAAGTCTGCAGCATGAAATCCTCTTAAGCAACGCCCGTTATCGTTATTTGACTCATAAGCTAAAACGAACGGTTCATCACGCAGTACGAGTGCTGGGGGAGCATGCCCGAAAAGGGGTGTTCATTCCCATCCAACTTGAAGTTGGTTTTGGGCCACAGGAGAAACTGCCCGGAGTAGAGATTCCGTTAACCGACAGTGATTCGCTGTTGCTCTGCGGGCAAATTGACCGAGTCGATGCCGCCTTTTTAGACGGACAAGTCTATTTGCGAATCCTGGATTATAAATCTCGTGAATTGTCCTTATCCCTAGACTCGATTTACTATGGCTTAAATCTTCAATTGTTGACTTATCTACACGTGGCCTTACAGGGAGCAGAAGTCTTGTTGAATACTCCTACAGTGATGACCGATTCTGAAGAAGCAGATTCGGAAAACACCTTTAGTGAAATTGCTGTCGGCAGGGATAACCCCTTTCCGGAGAAGATTCCGGCGGGCTTTCTATATTTTCCCGTACTGGAACCTCAGCTCGAAGAGAAACTCCCCCTCAGTTCAGAAGAGTTAGATCAACGCCGTGTCAAAGCAGTTAAGGTAAGTGGCTATTTATTAGCTAATCCAAAGGTTTTAGAAGCCATGGATTCAACATTTTCAACGGGGCAATCTGAATTATTGGGACTAAAGTTAAAAAAAGACGGAACCTTTAAAAAAGGCACAAACGTCCTTACAGAGGATCAATTCTCTTTGCTAAGTAATTATCTTCAGCAGTGGTTTCGGCAGAAGGGGGAAGAAATATTAGACGGTGATATTTCCCTTTCTCCTTATCGGCGAGGAAAGAGTACCGGCTGCCAGTACTGCAGTTATAAGCCCGTATGCCACTTCGATCCCTACCTGCCGGAAAATCAATATCGGGACTTGTCTGCTTTGAAGTCTGAAGAAGTCTGGGAACGACTGGAAGGGTTTAAGGCCGAGAATTCAGATGACCTTTTGCAAGAGCAAGAGCAGGAGTTAGAAATAAAGGATTCTAAGGATCTCGTCTTAAACTGGCTTGGCGAAGCAACAACAGAGTCCGGCAAGAAGGAGCGAAAGCAGGAATCTACTAAGAAGAAAGGCGGTCATCTAAGTGAGTAAACCAAAATGGACACAAGAACAAACTGCCGCCATCAGGTTGCAAGGGGAACTCTTAGTAGCCGCTGCTGCAGGTTCAGGGAAAACTGCTGTACTTGTTGAACGTCTAATCCATAGAATTTTGAATACTGAAGACCCTGTCGATGTTGATCGGTTTTTGGTCGTTACATTTACTAAAGCAGCGGCCAATGAAATGAGGGAGCGTATTGGCAAAGCCTTAGACGATGCTTTATTTCAGGAACCAGACCCTAGGGAAATTGAGCGTATTCTCAAACAACGCAACCTGCTTCATCAAGCCAGTATTACTACCTTGCATTCTTTCTGTCTGGAATTAATCCGTAAGTACTTTTACCAACTGGAATTGGATCCTGCTTTTCGAGTTGCCGATCAAGCTGAGGCAGACCTACTGCGTCAGGATGTTATTGAGGATCTTTTTGAAGCAAGGTATGCAGCACAGGACGCTGACTTTCTTAAACTGGTTGAAGCCTTTGGCACAGATCGTGATGACCGACCCCTAATGGAGTATGTACTGAGTCTGTATTCCTTTGCCTATAGTCAGCCCCAGCCTAAGGCCTGGTTAAGTGATCTGTCCAGAGCATACACCTGGGAAAGTATCGAAAATTTGATGCAAAGCCAATGGGGTCAAGCTATTCGCCAAGGACTCTCTGATCTTGTCAGTGAAAGTTTAAATTTGTTCGAAAGGGCAGAACAGCTCTGTCAATCTCCCGGTGGCCCGCTGCCTTATGCTTTAGCTCTGCAAGATGATCTTAACCGCGCAGGCTTACTTGACCGTGCCTTAAAAAAAGGGGAGTGGGCTCAAGTAGAAGCGGAGTATTACTCTGCGATCAATTTCCCCAAACTGCCGGCGATACGCTCTAAATCCAAGAAGACAACCGCCGTTGCCACTGAGGAAGTAATAGTTGATGAATCTGCGCAAAAGGAATTGCAGGAAGAGTGTAAGAAATTAAGAGATGACGCTAAAAAGAAACTTAATTCAATAAAAGATGCAGTATTCGCTTATCCCCTTGAGAATCAGCTTCCTGCCTTGAGAGAGATGGGGGGGATGGCTGGGACGCTGGGAGAATTGGTCATTGAATTTTCACAGTCCTATTCGACGGCTAAAGGACAGCGTAGCATTGTGGACTTTTCGGATCTCGAGCATTTTGCGCTGAATTTGCTGGAAGAAGAGGGAGAAGCATCTTTGATCGCTCAAGGATTAAAGGAGTTCTTTGCTGAAGTATTAGTGGATGAATATCAGGATATCAATCCGGTTCAGGAACGCATTTTACATCAGGTATCCAGACAAGGGGAGTCGCCTAATTTATTCATGGTGGGAGATGTGAAGCAAAGCATTTATCGTTTTCGTATGGCTGACCCCAACCTTTTTATTGCCAAATATAATACCCTTCCTCATTGGCAGACTGACCAGCTAACTGACCCGACAAATGAGTCAAAGACAATGGTCATTGATCTAAACCGCAACTTTCGCAGTCGGGTTGAAGTCGTAAAGGGTGTGAATTATCTTTTTCGCCAGATCATGACCTTGAGTGCCGGAGAAATAGTCTATGATGATCAAGCAGCTTTACAATATGGTGCATCCTTTGTTGCGGGACAGAATCAAATCAGTACAGCTGAAGGGCCTATTGAAGTTCATTTAATTGACTCAAAAAGCATAAAAGGCGAGTTGTCTACATACTTTGATGAAGGAACAAAAGACGTTGTGGCAAACGAAGATCAGCGACAAGCTGAAGGCACAGAAAGCAGTAACTCTACGGAAAATCCAAGGGACTCAGAAGAAACTATATCGACAGAGGACATGGATAAAGCTCGACTGGAAGCCCGTTTTGTCGCAATGAGAATTCAAGGTATTGTTCAAGGAGCAGAATTTAAGATTTATGATAAGCACATGGGGGATTTTCGTCCTGTTCGTTATTCGGATATTGTGGTATTGATGCGATCCTACTCGGCAGTTGCCCCAATTTATATCGAAGAATTTCAAAGCAAGAGTATTCCGGTCTATGCGGAAACAACCAGCGGCTATTTTGGCGCCAGTGAAGTAGAGACCATATTATCCCTGCTTAAAATCATCGATAATCCTCATTTGGATATTCCTTTGGCAGCAGTACTTCGTTCTCCGTTAGTCTGTCTCAATGGAAGTGAATTGGGCAAAGTCCGAATGATGCTTCCCGAAGGGGATTTCTTTGAAGCCTTAACCATGGCAGTATGGGCTGGGTCTGGCACTGAAAACCTTAAGTCTGAGCAAGAGAAGGATTTCAGAGATATATTGGGCCTCTACGAGGACTCACTGCCGGAAAAGCTTTTGCAGGCTCGTCAGATTCTAGAAACTGCTCCTCAGTTAAAGGACAAAATCTCGGCTTTTTGGCATAATCTCCAGGGCTGGCGCACAAAATCCAGACGAACATCCCTTGCCGATTTGCTGTGGTCACTTTATGAAGAAACCGGGTACTTAGCCTATGTGGGCACCTTACCGGCAGGTGTACAGCGTCAGGCCAACTTGGGTGTGCTATATGACCGAGCACGTCGTTATGAAGCAACCCGTTATCGGGGGTTATTTCGTTTCCTTCGCTTCTTAGAGCGCTTCCAGGGACAAGGTAAAGACTTGGGAAGTGCACGAGCCTTAGGGGAAAATGAAGATGTGGTTCGCTTAATTACAGTTCATGCCAGTAAAGGATTAGAATTCCCCGTCGTATTTGTCGTTGGCCTGGGAAGGACCTTTAACACTCAAAGCCTCAAAGGGAAGATGCTTTTACATTCTAAATTAGGCGTGGGAATGCCGATCATTGATGTGGAAAACAATGTGCGCTACCCGTCGTTAATTCAATATGCTGTAAAACAACGTTTAGCTCAAGAATCTTTGGCCGAAGAGCTGCGTATTCTTTATGTAGCGCTTACCAGGGCCAAGGAGCGTCTGTTTCTTTATGGCTGCCTGGATAACTGGGATACAACTCTTAAGAAATGGTTTCGTAGCTTTGATTGGCAGGATATACCCTTACCAACGGGTCAACTAAGAAGCGCTAAGTGCTTTCTGGATTGGATCGGTCCAGCCTTAGTGCGTCATCCTGCTCAACTTTTCGGTGAAACAAGTCCCCAAACTACTTGTACCTTGCCGGAGTCAAATTCACAATGGAAAATTCTTCTTCATAATAGTGTCGAAGAAACTCATGAGGACTGCCTAGATTCCATTCCAACAGAAGGATTAGAGGAAAGCAGTTCCGGAGAGGCATCTGAAGTTGGGTCTGTAGAAGAGTGGTATACTGAAGTTAGCCGGCGCTTAAGCTGGCAGTATCCTCATGGAAAATCTGTTAGACAAGTGGCCAAAACAAGCGTCAGTGAATTAAAACGACAGCAGACCTGGCACGTGGATAACCAGGCATCTGCCATGCCCACTCTTAAGAAGCAATCAAACATTGTACTGAGGCCGAAATTTATGCAAGTTGCGCAACAATTAACGGCTGCAGAACGAGGGACTGCAATGCATACAGTGATGCAGCATCTCCCCTTTAACGAATTAGCTGAAATCTGGGCAACAATGTCTTATCGGGATCAAGTTAATGAGATAAGAGAATTTGTGCATAAACTTGAACAAACTGAAGTTTTAAATTATGAACAGCGTATGATCATTCAGCCCGAACAGATTGTTCATTTTTTAGGCACTCCTTTAGGGCAGAGACTTTTCAAGGCAAATCAGATTCTCAGAGAAGTACCCTTTACTCTGACCTTCCCATCAGAGAGCATGACAAAAGTTCTGGTCCAGGGCGTCATTGATGTGGTTCTTATCTACAAGGATGAACATGATAATAATTCAGCAGAAATTCTCGACTATAAGACGGATTCGTTTCCTGAAGATGAAGACAGTGATCCTGAGCAGATTCTCAGAGAGCGCTATACCCTTCAACTATCACTCTATGCCCAAGCAATTGAACGCTTAGTTAAAATCGAAGTTCGACGCTGTACCCTTTATTCATTTGCTCTTGGCCGGGAGGTAGCCATCCGGGAACTTCGGAAGAGCGCTTTAGAGGTGGTATTGCCTTTCTGATAATATTTAATATTCTATTCAATTAATTATTGATTATTAAGTTCAAAAGTGATAGTCTAATTTTAAGAATATGTGAAATGTTACATTACCTAAAAAGAAGTAGCTGAATGGATGGTTGTTCAACCACCAAATTGCACTAAAATCCCCTGCTTTAATAAAGCAGGGGTCTTGATGAGCGGTAAATCATTCAGACAATTGGGGATTGGTTTATTGAGCATATGTCAAGAATCAACAAATTAGCTATAAAATTATTTAATTCCATAATATTTCGTCTTTTTAAAAGAGGATTTTTTAATTTCTTGGCGAACATAGTTACTATTCCTTGTGATTGTTGTAACTATCTTTAATAAGGAGTAAGGATGAAAGAGGGGTTGTAATGAGTCAAAATAAAATAGGTTCTGTTTTGATTGTTGGCGCAGGGATTGCAGGGATTCAAGCAGCACTGGATTTGGCAGAGTCGGGATACTTAGTTCATCTGGTAGAAGAATCGTCAGCTATTGGCGGTACTATGCCGATGTTGGATAAGACCTTCCCAACCAATGATTGCTCCATGTGTATTTTGTCTCCAAAGCTAGTTGAATGCGGACGCCATCTGAATGTCAGAACCTACACCAACTCACAAGTTGTCAGAACTGAAGGAGAAGCCGGGAATTTCAAAGTCACCATTAAACAAAAAGCACGTTACATCGACCTGGAAAAATGCACAGGTTGCGGAGCGTGCGCTGAAGCATGTCCAGTCAAAGTCGATGATGAGTTCAACCAAGGCTTAGGAAAGCGTAAAGCTGCCTTCAAACAGTATTCCCAAGCTTTCCCTAATGCTTATGGCATTGACGAACAGAATTGCTTGTATCAAACCCGAGGAAAAGCCAAGGGGAAAGACATCTGCCTGAAATGTGTTAAAGCATGTCAAGCCGGTGCCATCGACCATCATATGGAAGACAAGGAATTTGAAGTCGAAGTAGGATCAATGATTCTTAATCCTGGCTTCAAAATATTTGATGCCGCTTCCTTGGATTATTACGGCTATGGAAAAATCAAAAGTGTCATCACAAGTTTAGAATTTGAGCGACTGCTCAGCGCATCCGGACCCTTCGACGGGCATTTAGTGAGACCTTTTGACAAAAAGGAACCTCAAAAAATTGCCTGGATTCAATGCGTAGGATCCAGAAATGCAAAAATCGGAAATAATTACTGTTCCGGTGTGTGCTGTATGTATGCAATTAAGGAAGCTGTAATTGCCAAAGAGCACAGTCATATTCCTGTAGACACAACCATTTTCTATATGGATATGAGAACCCCCGGAAAAGATTTTGAAAAATATTATAACAATGCCAAGAATCAACAAGGTGTTAATTTCATCCGTTCCAGAGTATATGAGGTCACCGAAGCTAAGGATGATTCTGGTGATGCAGTTATCAGATACTCCACAGAAGACGGTCAAATTTTAACCGATCAATTTGATTTAGTGGTACTCTCTGTCGGTTTAGAGCCAGGAGATAGCTCTAAGGAATTAGCTAAACTTCTAGACCTTAAAGTCAATAAGTATGGCTTCGCTGAGCTTGAGCCTTTGAGTGGGGTTAACACCTCTAAAGCAGGGGTTTTTGCTGCAGGAGCTTTCAGTGGTCCAAGAGATATCCCTGAAACCGTTATGCAAGCCAGTGCGGCTGCCGGTTCGGCCTCTGCTTTATTAGCGGAAGAACGGGGAACTTTAGTCAGTGAAAAAGAATATCCACCGGAAATGGATGTTGCCGGCGATGTTATTCGCACAGGAGTCTTTATTTGTCACTGTGGTGTCAATATCGGCAGTGTGGTTAATGTACCCAGCGTCGTTGAATATGCTAAAACCCTGCCCACTGTAGCTTATGCTACGGATAAGATCTATGCCTGTTCACAAGATGCTCAAGCATCGATTAAAGCGTTAATCAGTGAACAAAAATTAAACAGAATTGTTGTTTCCTCCTGTAGCCCAAGAACTCACGAGCCTTTGTTCCAAGAAACCTTGAAAGAAGCAGGGTTAAATGCTCACCTGTTCGATATGGCTAACATTCGTGACCAATGTTCCTGGGTTCATATGAATCAACCGGAACAAGCGACGGAGAAAGCTAAAGATCTCACAAAGTTAGCGATCGTTCGGGCCTCCATGCAGCAACAAACTCAACCAATCTTCATGGACATGAACCATGCAGCCTTGGTAATCGGCGGCGGTGTTGCCGGTATGACCAGTGCCTTATCCCTTGCTGATCAAGGGTATGAAGTTCATCTGGTTGAAAAGGACAGTGCTTTAGGCGGCGTCGCCAGAAGATTCTCCACCGGCTTCCGAGGAGAAGACATGAAAGCCTTTGTTGCAGAGCTTATCGAAAAGGTCAGCAATCATGCCAACATCAAGCTTCATGTAGGTGTAGGAATTAAAGATGTGGGCGGTTTCTTAGGCAACTTTACCACAACCTTAGAAAACGGAGAACAAATCGCTCATGGTGTTGCACTCCTTACTATTGGCGGTCAAGAGTATAAGCCTAATGAATATTTCTACGGTCAAGACGAGCGCGTCATGACCCAAATCGAAATGGATGAAGCTATTTACAACCATGATCCCAAAGTAGAAGGGGCCAAGAACTTTGTCTTCATTCAATGTGTAGGCTCACGTACTGTAGAAAACCCATACTGCAGCCGTACTTGCTGTACTAAATCCGTTAAATTAGCGCTGAAGATGAAAAAGAAAAATCCTGCTGCCAATGTCTTTGTTCTGTACAGAGATATGAGAACTTATAGTTACTTTGAAGAGGACTATGAGGAAGCAAGAAGAATTGGAATCATCTTTGTTCGCTACAGTGAAAACGCCAAACCCGTCGTTAGCAAAGAAGGGGATACCCTCCTTGTTACAGTTAATGATCATGTCTTAGACAGACCTATTGAAATAGAAACAGATGTCCTTTGCCTAGCAGCAGCTATCAAGGCTCCTGCCGATGGTAAAAAACTCTCTAAATGGTTCAAAATCCCCTTAAATGCCGAAGGCTTCTTCTTAGAAGCACATATGAAATTGCGTCCTGTTGACTTCAGCACTGATGGAGTATTTATGGCTGGTATCGCCCACAGTCCTAAAAACATGGAAGAAGTCATAGCTCAAGCTAAGGCTGCTGCAGGACGTGCGGGAGTAGCCCTGTCTAAAGATCAAGTAGAATCAGCGGGTCTAAATGCCTTTGTTAACAAACGTAAGTGTACCGCTTGCGGAACCTGCGAAGCTGTTTGCTCAGCTAAAGCTATCACCGTTGATCAAGTTAATCGCGTTGCAGTTGTCAATGATGCTCTCTGTAAAGGCTGCGGAGCTTGTGCTTCTAGTTGCCGTTGCGGAGCCTTAAGCCTCAGAGGATGTACCAACGAGCAAATTGTCGAGATGTTAAACTCCCTATAAATTTTTGGACATCGAATAACTAGGGAAAGGTAGATGATTATGGGAGAAATTCAGGTAGAAGCTGAAAATAAAAAGTACGAACCTAAAATTGCAGCTTTCTTGTGTAACTGGTGTAGTTATGCAGGAGCAGATTTAGCTGGTGTTGGCCGGGTACAATATCCGGCGACCATTAGGACGATTAGAGTCCCATGTTCCGGCAGAATCAATCCTTTATATGTTTTAAAAGCAATGGCTAATGGAGCTGACGGAGTCTTAGTTTCCGGATGTCACCCGGGTGATTGCCATTATATCAGCGGCAACTATGTAGCACGCCGAAAATTTGCGCTTATAAAATCCTTGCTCAACCACGTTGGCTTAGAGGAAGATCGAGTTAATTTTTCCTGGGTATCAGCAGCGGAAGGTATCCGCTTTGCAGAAGTCGTAAAAGGAGTTACCGAGCGTGTTAGTGCCCTCGGCCCTAATAACGGAATATTTAAAGTAGTTGATGACGGGGGTGCAGCAGCGGATGAATAATATCATTAACGATATCCGAGATAAAGCCCGTCAGTTGCTGGCAGAAGGCAAAGTTGACGTCGTTATTGGATACGAAAAGGGTTCCCTACCTCTTAAGGCCACACCATTCTTCGCCCATTCTCCTGCAGAGGTCGACTCATTGATTTGGGATGAAACCTGCGAGAATAACTTAGCCACTTATGTTGCTAAGACTCCCGGGAAAAAAGCTATTGTTGCTAAAGGCTGTGACAGCCGTGCCTTAGCAGTTCTCTTACAAGAAAACCAATTAGTCAGAGATGACTTGTATATTATCGGAGTTTCCTGTACCGGTGTTATCGACCAACGGAAAATCGTTGCTGAGGTGGGAGAAATCCTGGAAGCCGGCATCAATGACGGTAAAATTTCTGTAAAAGGAATGGCAGGGGATAAAGAGTATCTCTTCGCTGAAGTAAAAGATGCTACCTGCCAAACCTGTCGTTATCCTAACCCGGTCTTGGAAGATGTTCATATCGGAGAAACCGTAGAAGCTCCTCAGCAAGCTCCAGACTTTGCAGATGTTATAGCTCTGGAAGAAAAATCTACCGGCGAGCGCCAAGATTATTTCAAAGAACAAATGAGCAAGTGCATCCGCTGTTATGCTTGCCGCAATGCTTGTCCTTTGTGCTATTGCCAAGAATGCTTTGTGGATTGCAACTCCCCAAGATGGCTGACCGGCGGCGTGAATCGTGCCGAAAATCTCTTCTTCCAAGCCGGACGTGTCTTGCACTTAGCAGGCCGCTGTGTTGATTGTGGCGCATGTACACGTGCTTGTCCCCAAGGCGTCGACATCCGTGCCTTGAACCGCAAAATGACCAAAGATGTATACACCATGTACAATCATGAAGCCGGTATCAGTGAAGATGGCAAACCTGCTCTTAACGAATACACAACTAATGATCCAGAGCAGTTCTTGGTAAAGGAGTGAGGTGAAGATAATGAAGATAAGTAAAGAAAAATTTGGCCAGGCCTTTGATGCTTTGGTCGCTGATTATAAAGTAATTGCTCCTGTTAGTGATGGCAGCGGAATTGCTTTCACAGAAGTCAAAAGCTTCTCAGACGTCAAGCAAGATTATCTAAATTCTAAACTTCCTCCCAAAGCCTTTTTCTTTCCTCAACATGAAAAACTCATGTCCTATAAGAAAGAGGGTAAGGATGTCACCGTTAAGAGCGAACTGAAGGTTGAGAACACCATCCTTTTTGGCATAAGACCTTGTGATGCTAAAGGAATGCTGCTCTTAGATAAAGTTTTCAAAAATGATCAGTATACAGACCCTTATTATTATGAGCGTCGTGAGAAAGCTGTAATTATTGGTCTGGGCTGCACTAAAATTGCTCCTACTTGTTTCTGCTCTTCTTTTGAAATTTCACCTGCTGGAAGTGAAGGTTCGGATCTGTTTTTGATCGATCTCGGAGATTCCTATGAGGTAGAGGTTGTCACTGAGAAAGGAAAAGCTTTGGCTGATCGTTTAGCTCTTACTGAACTGACAGCTGATGAACAAGCCTTGGTTGAGAAAATTAAGAGTGCGGAAACCCCAAGTAAGATTGATGTTTCCAATACCACCAGTAAGCTTGATAAAATGTTTAACAGTCCTTACTGGGATACCCTCCAAGAAAAGTGCCTGGGGTGTAATGTATGTTCCTTCTCTTGTCCAACCTGCCATTGCTTTGATATTTCTGAGGAAGTACGCAAGAATGAAGGCACAAGAGTACGAACTTGGGATGCTTGCATGGCGCCGCTCTTTACACTTCATGGATCGGGTCATAACCCGCGGGATAACAAAAAGGCCCGTTGGCGTCAAAGATTGATGCATAAGTTCAACTATTTTGTCCACAACAATGGGTCTATGTCCTGCGTAGGCTGTGGTCGCTGCATAAAAAGTTGCCCAGTCAATATGGATATCCGACAAGTCGTTGATGGGGCTAACAAAGCAGAATTGGTGGTGGAATGATGCAACAGAATCCTTATCTCCCAATAACCATGAAACTAGTTAAGAATTTAGTGGAAACTGAAGATAGACTCATTAATACCTTTACCCTGGAATTTATGAACAAACAAGACGAAGAAAACTTCAAATACATGCCTGGCCAGTTTGCAGAACTTAGTGCCTATGGCCATGGCGAAGCTCCTTTTGGAATCGCAACCTCACCCACTGAGCCAGGAATTTTAAAATTCTCCGTAGCTAAGGTAGGCTGTGTCTCCAATGCTCTTCATCTCATGGAAGAAGGAACCATGGTCGGGGTTAGAGGCCCCATGGGTAACTACTATCCCATTGAACAGTTTAAGGGCAAAAATGTAGTTATCATTGGTGGAGGCTTTGCATTTACCACCCTGCGTTCCTTGGCAAAATACATGCTTGATGATAAGCATCGCGGAGATTATGGCGATATAACTGTTATTTACGGTGCCAGAAACCCCGGCTTATTGCTCTACAAAGAAGAATTAGCAGAGTGGGAAAACAATCCCAACATTAACTTAGTTACAACCATTGACAGACCGGCTGAAGGATGGACTAAACACGTAGGCTTTATTCCAAGCATTACTGAACAAATTGCTCCATCTTCCGTAGATACCTATGCTGTTGTCTGCGGACCACCGGCCATGATCAAATTCACCTTGCCTGTTTTAGAAAAATTGAACTTCCCTCCCGAGCGAATCTACACTTCTTTAGAAATGCGGATGAAGTGCGGGTTGGGAATCTGCGGACGTTGTAATATTGGTACAGAATATGTCTGTAAAGACGGCCCGGTTTTCTCCATGGCTCAATTGAAAGAACTGCCTAATGAATATTAATCAAGTCGGAGGTGATAGTAAGAATGGCTGAACCCATAAGAGTTAATGATTTAGATCCTACCCTTAGAGAAGAAGTGGCTGGACTATTAAAAGGATATGATTTCTCTAACTGCCTTACTTGCGGTATGTGTACGGCTGGATGTAAGTACAGTGATTTAGTTGAGGATAATGATCCGCGTAAATTTATTCGTAAAGTTGCTCTAGGATTACGTGAAGAAGTGGAAAATGATCCTTTTGTCTGGAGCTGCAATATGTGTGAGCGATGTACTGTTGAATGCCCAATGGGTGTCAATATTGCAGCTCTCACAAGAGCTTTCCGTGGAAAAACTGCTATGCCTCCGGGTCACTTACAACACATTGCCGATGACCATATACGTACGGGTAACCAAATGGCAGTCGAGCAACTTGATTATGATGAAACTCTAGAATGGCTCGAAGAGGAACTCCAAAAAGAATTAAATGATCCAAACTACAAAATTCCTATCGACAAGCCAGATGCAGATTTCATGTTCGGTTTCAATGCCAGAGAGGTCAAGCATTACCCTCACGAACTGCAAACCATCCTCCATGTCTTCTACGCAGCAAAAGCAAATTACACCCTGAGCAGCAGGCGTTGGGATGCTACTAACATCTGCCTGTTTACAGGTAAAAACGATGAGTTCCAAGAGATTTCCCGTCCGCTTTTTGAAGAAGTTGAACGTTTAAATGCTAAGGAATTAATCGTTACAGAATGTGGTCACGCATTCCGCTCGAGTAAAATGTTCCAGCGCAGCTTCTGGAAGGGAAAGCAATTCCCTGTACGTCATATAGTTGAACTTTACGCAGACTGGATCAAGGAAGGCAGACTGAAACTGGATAAGAGCAAGAATCCTCTGCCAGTTACCCTTCACGATCCTTGTAATACGGTTCGAAAAGAAGGGGTCTATGAACCACAGCGCTATGTTATTAAACATGTCGTCGAAGATTATCGTGAAATGAATCCAGATGGCAAGTATAATATTTGTTGTGGAGCTGGAGGCGGAGCATTGGCGGTTGCAGCGACTAAGCAACAGCGTATGGCTAAGGCTAAACCGAAAGTCGACCAATTAGTGGCAACCGGTGCTAAAATCGGATGTATCCCTTGCCACAACTGTATTGACCAGTTTAATGACATGAATAAATTCTATAAGCTAGGTATGAAAATGCACCATCTCAGTACTCTTATCGAGAATGCTTTAGTACCTGATGATGCTCCTGAGGCTCCGGCAGCAGAGTAACATAGGTCTAAATGCCACTAATAGCTTAGCTTAGACTAAAATCCTCTATGTATCGGAAAGCCCCGACGGCGGAATTATAACCGCATCGTCGGGGCTTTTTTAGGTATAATCATATACTTATTGCCGCGATGGAGAGTATAGGTGATTACTGGAAATACATCCATAACCATTGGTAGGAAATCGAGGACTTCCAACCAATGGTTATGGATAAGTGATATAATATCGTTACAGGATTTCATTCAACTGCTCTCTGAAGGCTGCAGATAACTCTATAATATTAAATATTACACATTGCTCTTCAAGAAAGGGTATAATATAAATTAGAATCGAGCCTATTGACCGCAGCATAGTTACGGAAACTACCTGCCTATAATCGGATCTGAATAATGATGAAAGAGAGCTAAACAATGGCAGTACAGATATTAACAGATAGTACAAGCTACTTACCTGAAGCAACCAGAAACGAATTCAACATAAGATCAGTGTCTTTAAATCTTACCTTTGGAACTGACAGCATTAGAGAAGTTGATATAGATAACCAGACTTTTTATCCAATGATGTCTGCGAAAGGGATTCCCATATCTTCCCAGCCTTCAATTGGCGAACTCTACCACGAAATGAAAAGTGTCGTAGAGACGGGGGATAGTATATGCTGCATCTTTCTGTCTGCTGAGATGAGTGGCACTTTCTCAACAGGTCAAATTGTCAAAGCTATGGTATTAGAAAAGCATAAGGATGCCCAGATAGAGATTATTGACTCCAGATCAAACTGCATGCAACTTGGCTTTGCAGTGCTGTTAGCGGCAAGAGCCGCGCAAGCGGGAGAATCGCTTGAACAAGTTAAAGAAGCTGCCTTAGATAATATTAGAAAAAGCAGGTTCATATTTATTCCGGATAACCTTGAGTATTTAAAAAAAGGTGGCAGAATTGGAGGCGCTAGTGCTTTAATTGGTAACCTTTTTAAAATAATTCCTATCTTGACAGTAGAAAATGGCAAGACAAATATTCTTATGAAAGTTAGAACTAAAAGTAATGCTGTTTTAGCTATGGTTGATAAGATGATGCAGGATATAAAAGAATATGGCTTAGGAGAAATTATCGTTCACCATATCAATTGCCAGACAGAAGCAAGGGACCTTGCCAGGGTGATTAAGGAAAAGATCAACGTAGATCCTGAAGTGCTAGATATCGGTCCAGTCATCGGTCTGCACGTCGGGCCTGGTGCAATCGGAATTGCTTATTATACAAAAATGCCCATGAGATCGTGATATAATGAATAGGTAAATATAAAGTGAACCGAGTAATCTTTTAGAAAGAGGTAATACTTGTGTACGAGTATAAAGGCATTAAGTTTAAAAATGCTAATCCAAAGCATTCCGATGGTACTAAAGCATGGAGCCAAGTGTGTAGAATTTGTGTATCTAACTATAAAATCGACCGCAGTAAACTGGAACTCGTTTGAAGTGGAACCTGTGGTGTGCAGGGCTGTACACGTCAAGCTAGTTTTTACATTAATTTTGAAGACGGAGAACTCATAGAAATAGATGATTTCTAAACTCTTAGGACTTGTGATACAATTAGAGTGAGGAGTAAGGAGGTCTTGACATGTCAAAATTCAGTAGAATAATTTGGTCCCTTGCGATTCTGTTAATTGTTAGCACAACGATTGTTTTTTCCTTTGGAGTCCTTATTGTCGGTGCAGTCACCCTGAGCCTATATGGATTATATCGACATTATTTCCCGAAAAAGAAATTAAAACATAGCACAAGATCCCAGATGTATACCTTTGGAGAAGTTATCGATATAAGATCAGAAGAGGTTCATGAAACAATTAATCTAAAAAAAATTCCTAAATAGCGTAAGCGAAAACCTTAGATAAGCTTAATAACAGTAACCGGATAGGTCAACGAAAGTTGATCTATCCGGCTTTTTTGTTACGGGTTCGATGATCTCCCTAAACATTTTTTTGTCTTTTCCTCGTGTTAAAGTTAAACCTATAAACTAAATCATAAAGACACAGCAGCATTATATAAGGAAAGAAGGTATCTATTATGGCAGTTTCAAGAGTCGGTATAGGTGAGTTTGGAAAAAGAAGTGGATCGCGGGGGACGCAAAAATGGTCAGTACTAGCAAATACTTTTTTAATCACTATGTCAATACTAACAGCTCTAGACCTTATGCTCGCTTATTTAAGTGGTGACACCTTAGTAAATTACACGATATCTGTACTAATGGATTTAACAATTTCAGGCTTGGGATTAGTCTTTTGCAGAGATTTAGTAACCAATAGGGATCAAGAATCTAGGATATGTTTTTTAGCCTATATGGTTTTTTTGTGGACATGTATTTCTGTTCTCAAATTAGTTTTCTGATCCTTAATAAAGGAAAGAACAAGTTTCAAGTAAGCTTGCTCCAGGAATATAATACCATATATTCTTGGAAGGAGGGCCACTATGGAGTTAAGTCAAAACAAACGCGTGGCTGATATGAACTATTTCGAATTAATTGCTTGGCTAGGTATAGGCAGTTCTCATCCAGGAGGCTTTCCTGCCACCAAACAAAATCTTGCTGTCCTGCAAATCTTGCCTGATGAGTATGTGCTTGATGCTGGGTGTGGCAGTGGTCTTACCGCATGTTATTTAGCTAAAACAATTGGCTGCAAAGTTATGGGAATAGATATAAATTCTCAAATGATTGAAAAAGCGCGCACTAGGGCCGAAAAAGAGGGAGTATCTCATTTGGTCGAGTTCAATATTGCCAATGTTTATGACCTGCCCTTCCCAGACAATAAATTCGATATTGTGATAGGTGAATCAATTACAGTATTTTTAGATAAAGTAAAGGTTTATCGAGAATTCTTTAGAGTACTAAAGCCTGAGGGAAGAATAGCTGACTTGGAAATGGCCTTACTAAAGGAATTGCCGGTTAATCTTCGGCATCAAATGGAAGATTGTTTCGGTGCAGGAACTAATCCGTTGTCTTTTGAAGAGTGGCATAACTGTTTAGCAGAAGCAGGATTTCAGGATGTAGAAATTAAGAACCCCCAAGCCTTAAAGGATAATGGCAATATAGTTATGAATGAGCTCAAAAAAGATTGGGTTTTAATTAAGGATCTCACCAATAAAATCAAAAGACAGCCCACTCTTTTGCCTAGATTGCAAAAGAATGCAGGCTTTATGAAGCGTAACCGGAGTTACTTTGGATTTGGTCTAATTTATGGTCGAAAACCTACACCAGTAAAATTGGGCTTTAAAGATTGGGTACGACAAGTAATATTTAGAAAAAAAACTAACAGTAGTAAGTAGTATTAAGGGATAAATTAATTAAGAAAATGTATGGAATATGAATATTTTGCCAATCCTATAGGGGCTTATAGGAGGTAAACATTTTACAATGAATAATCAAGCTTTAAAGACAAAATCTGAGGAGACGGCAACAAGAATCTATTTCAATCGTTGTTTTTCCTCAACTCACAAAATTATCCAAAGGTTTTTAGCAGATAATAATTCCCAAAAGTATGAACTTTATATTTCACACGTGTCACCGAATATCTATTTGGAAGAAATCGCTGATTATTTTGAAGTTGAGCCAGCTATCGATGGAAAGGACTATGCAGACTATTGTTTGGACTTTTGTCAGAAACACAATATTAATATTTTTATACCCAGATATAATGTATCAACATTGATTAAGTTTAAGGATCTCTTTGAAAATCTCGGGGTTAAAGTAATGTTTGTGGGGAATAGTGAAACTTATCAACTTCTTGACAATAAATTGAAAACTTATGAGGCTTTAAAGAACAAAGATATTTTAGGAATTCCGAAATCTTTTTCTGTTAGAAATTACCCAGATTTTCAGATGGCCGAAGATCAAATATCTAAAAACGGAAAGACATGTTTGAAGCCAATCTCTGGAATAGGGGGAGATGGCTTCAAACTTATCATAGACACTATGTCAGAAGAGGATGAACTTTATAAAACGACAAGTTCGACAATCGTTAAAGATAGAATCGTTAGGATATTAAAGAATTCGAATAATCTAAAACCATTTATGGTAATGGAATACTTAGAAGGTGACGAATACTCTATTGATTGTTTAGCAAACAGGGGAGAACTAATCATAGCAATTCCCCGCAGAAAGCTAGACCTATATCGGCAGAACATTGAATATCGAGAAGATCTCATTGAGCTGGCTCAAAAACTTGCTAAAGAATTTTCGCTGAGTTATTTATTTAATATTCAAATCAAATATCATAGAGGTAAAGCCTATCTAATAGAAATTAATACCCGCATGTCAGCTGGAATTCACAAATCCTGTTTTACTGGGGTAAACTTATTAGATCTAGGTATCAAGTTGCTCATGGGAAAGAAGGTTACTACTCCAGAAAATATTCGCTGGGGCATTCAAATACGAACAACTGAAAATTATGAAGTTGTTAATTTATAAAGCAAAAGATCAAGTGATTCTTAGCTTCAGATGGAGTTTTCCTAAGAGGAATACTTACTCCATCTGAGCTTAGAATCACTTATCTAGGGACGTAGCAGCCCTTATCTCATCCTCACCGCTAAAGTTGTTCTCGAAACCCTCACCCAGGTTTCGTTACTGGATGCTTTCTTACTTGTAGAAGATAGGAGTCTTACGACTGGTAGTCATCGGAGAAACTCAGGAATTGAGCTAAAATAAAAAAACCATTGAGCTGGTCAATAGTTTAAAATGAAATACTTATGTATAAAAATATGTTGGTGCCGATGACCGGAATCGAACCGGTACGGATGTTAAGTCCGCGGGATTTTAAGTCCCGTGCGTCTGCCAGTTACGCCA
>JGI2924J29684_1077992_pt1 | contig 27302 bp, 20 predicted proteins | sample BenlonsequencITS_FD_29684 | JGI IMG/M metagenome (IMG submission 29684)
CCCCCCCGGATGGATCGACATGAAATGCCTGCGAGCCGATGCAGCTGCTTGTGACCCGGATGCAGCCGCACACGCTCTATCGCAGCCCGCTCACCGATGACTGGGTCAGGCCACGCTCCCCGGCATCGGCCAGGCCCGTGTAAAAAGATATCGCCATGGCAGAGACCGTCGCTGCAGATCATGTCGATGCCGGGTTACCGCTTGAACGATCGGATCAAGGCTCAAGCCCAACTCGGCATCAGATGTCCTTGCGGACCGAAGCGGAAGCGATGCTGCAGCCATCCCTCACCGAACAGGATCAGCATGCGTTCGAAGTAAGGCAATCCGGTGGTCGCATATTGCGCCACAGGCGGAATCTGCTGCTGCTGGCTTGCAAGCAACTGATTCTGTCCCTGGACGGCAAGATACGGCAACAATGCACCGGCATAGCCACGCGGCTCGCGGCCTTCCTGCAGTCCGCTTTCCAGATGGATTTTTTCCGGCATCCGCTGCCCGTTCCGCAATTGATCCAACGGTCCGTGCAAGGCAGACAGCAGGGGCGCGCGCAAGGCATCTTCATCAGCCAGCATGCCAGCCCACAGATAGGTGCGAATGGCGTCCCAACTTGCGGTGACGTCCCGCTGCATGCTCGAGCCATTCCAGCGGACCCAGTCCGCCACAAACCCTTGAACGGCACTGAGCTGGATCAACCGCAGCGCCTGATGCGGGTATACCGCCCACGGACTTGATGGCGGCAGCTCGAGGGCGCAACGCCTGAGCACCTGGATCGGCAGATAACTGGGGTTGAGCTTCCACCAGCCTGTACCGGCAAAACCCAGTCGGCCAGGCAGCAGCATAGGCCCCAGTCCAGGAATCCGGGCAGCCTCATGGACCTGGATCAATTGCAACAGAGCATGCCCGGCGGCACTGTAATCCTCGCGTCGCCACAGCCGCCCAGCCTCCAGCAGGGCGTAAGCCATCCACAGATCGGCGTCGGATGCGGAATTGCCGTCAAGCAGGCGATACCCGCCCGAGGCCGAGCGCCCCCACAGCCAGCCCGGCAAGGTTATCGGCGCACTGCCTGGCATCAGATTGTGTCGTGTCCAATGCCAGACGCTGGCAAACATCAGCTTGTCATTGGCCACCAGCGCGAAGAACATTGCATAGGCCTGCGATTCGGAGGTGCTCCTCAGATCCGTGGTGATGTAATCGATGACCCGGCCGTCGGCCTGGATCTGTGCCTTCTTGAATGCCTCCCAGCCCGGCCATGCCGGCAGTGGCTCCCGCGCCACGCTCAAGCCCATGACAGGCCCGGTACTGGACAGCAGCGCTCCTGTCGCCAACCAGACCAGCGCCCTGCGCCTGCCGCCACTGACATCTTCACGCCCACCGACATCGCTCACTGCCTTGTTCCTTGCTGGGTGTTCTCCGGAACCATCTTTCCTCTCCTGATGATTCACCGGAAGCCGCGGCCATGCCACTTCCGCAGGCATGGGCTTTGGCCTGAAGGATATTGCCGATGCTTCGAACATGAGGCCTGCGCCGGCAAAGCTCCATCGCCATATTGTCGCGCGTCATTATGGCCTCTAAAGTCGGTTTTGGTGGATGGCACCGACACGACGGCAGTGACTTCGGTGACGAAGCCTGTCGCCAAGTCCACGGAACGTGTCTACGACGTGACGCAATTTTCACATTTGTGTAAGATGTTGTTTGCATTCTTTTAGTTGATTTCCGTACCCGCGACTTGCAGTGGGTTGACGGAACGACTTCATGCCCAACGCTGGGAGCCGGGCACGCAGCCCATCACCGGCAAGGCCAGGCGCACGACTCGCGTCACAACGTCGCACGACGTAATGCAGCCGTCTTGTTGCCCGTTGTTTCGCTCAGGACCCCACACATTGTCGACCTTCAAACCCACAAGCCATGAGCCTGTCTGTCTGCCGTTGCTCGGTCTGCAGACGGAGATCACGGCGATGCATTCGACGGGCCTGTACTGGATCCATGCCGACTCCAGAGCCACGGCCATGCGCCTGGGACTTGCCTTGATTGCCGCCCAGTCGGCAGCAGCGCAGATGCTGCTGATCGACAATGATGCACTGGGACGAAAGATCGTCGAACACCTGCCTGCAGCAAGCGGCCCAGCACGTCTTGATCTATGGCAGCTGGACGCGGGGAAAACCTCGACCATCGCCCGATGGCTGGTCAGGGACCTCGATCGCATCCTGCAACAGCGCCCCGACCTGATCGTGCTGAGCCTGAACATGACCGGTCCGCATGTGTCCGACCCCGCCGAGCTTGCGACCTCGCTGGCCAGCCTTGCCGGTTGGCTGCAGGCACGTGGCTGCCTCATGCTGGTGATTTCCCATGGTCAGGCCGCCGGGCTGGAAACCCGTCTGTTCCAGATGGGCCACCGGGTCCACGGCTTTGCCATGCTGGCAGACCGTGGCAATATCTATCTTTACAAGCTCAGTTACTGGTGCAACCGCAGCGGAGTGTTCTCGCAGCTGGAATACGCTCTGGATTGGCAGTCCGCCGAAACCCGATTCACGCTTGCTTGCGGCCAGCCGCCCCAGCTCCCCTCCTCGTCCACGGATCAGGATCAGGTGCTGGCTATGAGTCCCGTCATGGAGGGCGAGCCCGCTCCGTCATCGAACTGGCATCTTTTCGAGGCATTCGATGCGCTGGCCGATCAGGCCATGAGGGCCTATTCAGCCACCCTGCTGCTGAGCGTGCAGCAGACCGATGACATCATCCCGCTGGCACGCTGGTTGTTTCAGCTTCGTCTGTCGCGCGGCAGCCACATCAAAGTCGTGGTCCGCGAAATGGCCACATGTCTGCGCTACGCCGATGAACATCTGTTGCTGAGTGCCGGCACCAATCTGATTATCCCCTTCGGAGCCAGCTTTGGCCGGGTCCAGACCATGATCGAGAGCGTGCAGGGCCAGCTCTGGCCCGCATCGCCCTACCGGCAGGTCGAGGAGCTGCTCGAACAATACCAGCCGCCCTCGGCCGCAGGGCTGGTCTCTGAAGCGGGGTTCATGCTGCAGCTGCAGAAATTGCGTCTGGGCTCGCCCAGTCAACGCCTGAATCACGTTCTGCTGCGACTGCAGCCCAAAGCGGGCATCGACCTCGAAACCGCCATCCGGCAGTTCACAGTCAAGCGCCGCGGCGACATGATCTGTACCAGTGGCGACCAGGCCTACCTGTTCCTTTACGCTTGCCGTGCCAACGGCATTGAACGGGCGCTCCAGAACCTGTTCCGGCTGAGCTGGCACGACCTTTTCGACCGTCCGGAATCGCTGGATCTGACCTATTTTCTGGAGCATGGCTTCTCGTCAGCGCCGGAGGGACGCATGCCCGGACACCCTGGCCGGAAAGCGACAAACCTCCCCCTGACAGCATCGACTGCCGACAATCGTCCTCTCCCCTTGCGCCCTCGTCCCATGACGACCGACTCCCGCGGAGCCCTTTGACCATGGATTATTCCCAGGCCATCCAATTGATCACCGCAACAGCCATCGTGGCCGGACTCGCCGGCTGGCTGGCACATGAATGGCTGCGTTGGCTGCGCGGCAACCTGCGCCGCATCCTGCCACCTCGACACCTGCGTCACCAGCTCACCCGCATCCGCGATACCGGCAAGCCCCCCGCATGACGCCCGCCGCACCATCAATGCAGCGCGTTCAGGGCCTTGGCATCTGGAATATCTATTTCTGCATCGTGCTGATGCTGGACTGGCAGGGACGTATTCTCTTGCAGCCGGTGGCCAATGCACTTCTTGCCGCGGCCCTGCTGGTACCGCTGGCGTCGATCCGGGCTCGCCGCCTGCGCCAGTGTGTCGCCATCCCTGCCGGCACAGCCCTGCTGTATCACGAGACGTGGCTGCCGCCGATCAGCCGCCTGCGCGACGAGAGCAGCGTATTTCATTTCAGCGCCGACTATCTGGCAGACATCGCGCTACGCTTCGTCAACTGGCAGCTTCTTGCAGCGATGGCATTGATCGCGCTGGGTTATATGCTGCTCAAGCCCTGGCTGCGCATCACGACCGTGAGCCTTGCCGGACTGGCATGGCTGCTGTGTCTGCAGATTCCTCCTCCGTCCTGGGTCCGGGCGACGAGTGACCGTGGCGAGACCCGTATCGGCACCGGATCCAACACTCCTGCCAGCCACCCTGAAGATCTCAACGCGAAGCTGCAGCAGTTCTACGAAAAAGAGTCGCAGCGCGTCACCCGCTTTCCTGCAGCCGCTGCCACAGCCCAACCCTTCGATGTGCTGATCGTCAATATCTGCTCGATGGCATGGGATGACCTCGATGCCGTCGGTCTGCAGAACCACCCCTTATTCAAGAAGATGGACGTGGTCTTCGACAATTTCAACTCGGCGACCTCCTACAGCGGCCCTGCAGCCATCCGCATCTTGCGGGCCAGCTGCGGCCAGACCAGTCACCAGACGCTGTACCAGGACGCGCCGTCCGGCTGTTATTTGTTCGACAACCTGCGGAAACTGGGCTTCGACACCGAACTTGCGCTCAATCATGACGGTCACTTCGACGGATTCATCGATGACATCCATGAGCAAGGTCAGCTGAAGAGCACACCCTTCGCGATCAACGATTTGCCGCGTGCGCTGGTGGCTTTCGACGGTTCGCCCATCCGCGACGACGGCCAGGTCCTCGGCCATTGGTGGCAGCATCGGCTGGCCAGCCCCGTAGCGCGCACCGCGCTGTTCTACAACACCATCACCATGCATGACGGCAATCGTGAAATACTGTCCAATGGCGACAGTCGTCCGGCCGGCTACGCCCCCCGCGCCAGCCGATTGCTGGATGAGCTGTCGACACTGGTCGATACCATCCAGCGGAGTGGACGCAAGGTGGTATTGATCATATTGCCCGAGCATGGTGCCGGACTGCGCGGTGACCGCATCCAGATGCCGGGCCTGCGGGAAATCCCCACCCCGGTGATCACCCATATCCCGGCCGCCGTCAAGTTGATCAACATGACGGCGGACACGCCCCACCAGCCCATGCAGATCAAATCCCCGTCCAGCTTCCTGGCCATTTCCGAGCTGCTGTCCCGCCTGTATCGGCAGAGCCTGATCCTGCCTCCGAACTATGACTTGTCGACCCTGCTGGATCAGCTGCCTGAAACCGCTCCGGTCTCCGACAGCGGCGCGGCGACCGTCATCCAGTCCGCCGGCCGGCCGTGGGTGCGAATGAAGGGTGAAACGGACTGGACTCCTTATCCGAGTGCCGCGCCATGAGCCAGACTCCCAAATCGGCCATCGAGGCTGCCGTGCACCGCACGGATGACATTGCCCGTCTGAAACAGCACCTGCACGCTTCCGGGATGGTCTATCACGATTTTGCCCGGGAGCAACGCCAGACCAGTGTGGTGCATCGCTGGCCACTGCTTGGCGAACTGGCCGCCAGACTGACGGATACGCCGTCCGTCAAGGAGCAGCCATGATACGGGCCGGTTTGCGCGGCATGCGCGGCGGTGCCGGCTGCACTTCGCTCACTGCAGGGCTCGCTTACTCGCTGAGTCTGCTGGGAAAGTCGGTGCTGTGCGTCGACATGTGCGCGAGCAATCAGCTGCGCCTGCACTTCAACCACCCGCTGCAGGCCGTCGAAGGCTGGAGCCGACGGGACGGTACAGACGTGCGCTCGGCCTGCTTCGAGCTTTCATCGAAACTGGCGGTTCTACCGCATGGTGGTCATCGCGACGCGGATATCACGGCCCAGGGACCGGGACCGGAACTGGAGGCCCTGACCGCAGGATTCGACTGGGTACTTTTCGACCTGGGCAGCAGCTCGCCTGCGCCGGCCCGGCCCGACCTGTCGCTGGATATCGAACTGAGGGTGTTGCCGCTGGACGTTGCCGCCGTGATGCGCCTTGACCGTGCCGACCTGCAGGCCGATGCGCCTCCCCTGCTGATCAATCGCTACAACCCCACCCGGCCATTGCAGCGCGACCTGGTCACCTTGCTGGACAGTTTCAGCGATCTGGCCACGGTTTCACAGAAAGTGCATGAAGACCCTGCCTTCGAGGAGGCTCTGGCCTCCAAGATGCCCGTCGGCTACTACGCCAGCCAAAGCATGGCCTGTCAGGACTTGACCGGGCTGGCCACCTGGTGTCTTTCGCATGCCGCCCACGGGAGCGCGCCCCGTGGCTGATCCGCGCCGCTGGCCCTGCCGTCGCAACCAGGCTTTCCGTCTGGCCGGTCACGGCCGTTTGGCCGCCTGCTGCCTGACCGTGGTCACCGCGATGGCCTGGCTGCTGTTTCCGCTGGAGTCCGATGCATGGAAAAGCTTTGTCAAGGACTATCGACGCTGGTACCCCCAATTGGATCAGGCAGGGTCCAGCAGGCCAGGGCGTCTGCTGCGCATCCTACTGCAGACCCCTGCACTGCTGCTGCTCCAACCCAGGTCCCGTCATCCGGGGCAGATGCTGAGAAAGCAGCTGCGGCGCGGCAGGCATCGACTGCGCCTGCTGGCCAGTCTTCCGACACAGTGGATCAGGCGCTGGCGGCGGCGCATTGCCCACAGCCAGCGATATCACGACGCGCGCGGATACCTGACCAAGCGTTATCATGCGCTGCCGGCGAAGATACAGCAGCGACTCGCCTGGCTGGCGCTGGCCGCAGCAGCGGGACTTGCTGCCATCTGCATCAGCCAGCCGCTCAGCTATCCGGCCCAGGCCGTGTTCGCCTTGACGCTGCTGCTGACGGCCCAAGTCATTTACCGCATACCCGGTCGTTTCGCCGGGTTGCTGATCGCCGTGCTCTCCATCGTGGTGTCCAGCCGCTATCTGTGGTGGCGCTATACCTCGACCCTGCATTGGAACAGGAGTCTGGACCTGATGTTCGGCATCGGCCTGCTGCTGGCCGAGACCTACTCCTTCGTCGTGCTGCTGATGGGCCACGTGCAGGCAATATGGCCGCTGCAGCGCAAACCGGTCTCCTTGCCGGACAGCCTGGAATCCTGGCCCAGCGTCGATGTGCTGATTCCGACCTACAACGAAGACCTGGACATGGTCCGCAACACCATCTTTGCCGCGCAAGGTATCGATTGGCCGGCAGACAAGCTCAAGATCTGGGTACTGGATGACGGTGATCGCGACACCTACCGCGACTTCTGTGCCGAGATCGGCGTCGGCTACCTCCGGCGTGCCGAACACAAGCACGCCAAGGCCGGCAATCTCAACCACGCCCTGACCCAGACGGATGGCGAGTTGCTGGCCATCTTCGATGCCGATCATGTCCCCTGTCGGTCGTTTCTGCAAATGACCGTCGGCTGGCTGCTGCGTGATCCGAAGATGGCCCTGGTACAGACACCGCACCATTTTTTCTCGGCCGACCCCTTCGAGCGCAATCTGGACGAGTTCCGATCCTCTCCCAACGAAGGCGACCTGTTCTATGGCCTGCTGCAGGACGGCAACGATACCTGGGATGCGACCTTCTTCTGCGGCTCCTGTGCCGTGATTCGACGCAGCGCGATCATGAGCATCGGTGGCTTCGCCACGGAAACCGTCACGGAAGATGCTCATACTTCGCTGCGGATGCATCGACATGGATGGCGCTCGGCCTACCTGCGCCTGCCCCAGGCGGCAGGAATCGCCACCGGCAGCCTGGCGGCGCATATCAACCAGCGGATCCGCTGGGCCCGCGGCATGACCCAGATCTTCCGGCTCGACAATCCGATGCTTGGCCAGGGACTGAGCCTGTTCCAGCGACTGTGCTATCTGAACGCGATGATGCACTTTCTGGCCGGACTGCCTCGGCTGGTATTTCTGACCGCGCCACTGGCCTTTCTGATTTTCCATATCGAGATCATCTATGCACCGGCCGTGGCCATCACCTTGTTCGTGTTGCCGCATATGGCTCACAGCGCCATCGCCAATGCCCGGCAGAAAAGCCGGGTCAGGGCACCTTTCCGCGGCGAGATCTACGAGACGGTGCTGTCCTGGTATACCGCCCGGGCAACCACCTCGGCCCTGATCAACCCCTATCGCGGCAACTTCAATGTCACCGCCAAAAATGAGCTGCAGCAACGCAACTGGATTGACTGGCGAATCGCAGCCCCCTACTTTCTGCTGGCCGGCCTGAATCTGTGCGGCATCGGCTTCGCCGTCTGGCGCATACGCTTCGGGCCCCAGAACGAGATCCACACCACCTGGCTGGCCGCCGCCTGGACGGTATACAACCTGATCGTGCTGGGGGCGTCCATCCGGGTGGCCATGGAGATCCGGCAACAACGGCAGCGCCACCGTATCGCGACCAACCAGCCCGCCGCCATCCAGTTCGAAGACGGCCGCATCTATGCCTGCGAGCTCAGGGACTATGCCGGAGGTGGCGTCGGCATCAGGCTGGAGGGAATGGTCGACGCCCCGGTCGGCAGTCGCGTCCAGATCATTCTCGACCGGGCCGGCGACCCATCGTCATTTCCAGCCATGATCCGCCGCCACGCCGGCCAGTATCTGGGCATGGAAATGCAGCTGAGCCATGTACAGATGGTGGAATTCATCCGCTGCACCTTCGGACGTGCCGATGCCTGGATCAACTGGCATGACAGCCGCCCGAAACGCCACTTCATCGGTGAAGTCTTCGACTTCGTACTGATGGGGCTGGGTGCCTACCCAAGACTGTTGTGCTACCTGCCCGCTCCAGTACGGCGATTGGGGCGGCACTCGGTGCATCTTGTGCGCTGGCTGCTGAGCTTTATGCCTCGCCGTCCGCTTGCCGCATCGCCAACTTAATTCACAGTGACCGTACCCATGAATCTTTGCCCTGACATATTTCGCTCGCTGCGGGCAGGTCGCCTGTTGATGCTGGGCCTTGCCATCACCAGTGCCTGCCCGCTCCAGGCCACGCCTCTGCCGCTGAAAAAACCGGCCGCACCGGTTGCAGCGGCCTCGACGCAGGCAACGCCGGTCGTGACAGACATCGACTGGCAGCAAACCCAGAGCTTTGCCCAGCTGGGCCAGAACGGCGATCTGATGCTGAGCGGACTGGCGCCGGACGGCACCATCAACTTCATGTTGCGGCGCGACCGCGTCGGCACCCAGGCCAGCCTGAAGCTGGACCTGACGCCATCGCCGGCCCTGCTGCCGGGCCTGTCCCAACTGCAGATATTCCTGAACGATCAGCTGGCTGAGGTCATTCCCTTCCGCACCGAAGATCTCGGCAGGCACATCCTGCGGCAGATCACCCTGGATCCCAAGCTGCTGGCCAACTTCAACCACCTGCGCTTCCATCTGATCGGACACTACACCAACAGCTGCGAATACCCGGCACATACTTCGCTGTGGCTGGCCCTGGGCCAGAACAGCGAACTGCAGCTGGCCGGCAGCTCGCTGGACATGCGCAATGACCTGGCATTTCTGCCGCTGCCGTTCTTTGACCCCGAAGGCGGTCGCCGACTGAATCTTCCCGTCGTGCTTCCCGACCAGCCCGGTGCTCTGCAGATCCAGGCCTCGGCCGTGGCCGGCTCTTATTTCGCGCAACACCTGGGCTGGTGGCGCTCCAGTCATCTGCAGGCGATGTACGGCCGACTGCCTGCCGAAGGCAATGCCGTGGTGCTGATGGACAATGCCCAGCGGCAATCATTGTTCCCCGACCTACCGCCGGTCGATACACCAACCATCGAAATGCTGGATCGTCCTGATCGGCTCCCAGGCAAGATCCTGCTGCTGACCGGCCGCGACGATGCCCAGGTGTTGATCGCGGCGCAGACCCTGGCCAGCGGAAACGTCCAGTTTCGCGGCAGCCAGGTCCGCATTGACAGCTTTCAGCTGCCGCCGCGGCGCCAGCCATATGACGCGCCGACCTGGGTGCAGACCCGGCACCCCGTCCACTTCGGTGAACTGGTCACTGCGCCCTACCAGCTGCAGGCCAGCGGAACCGAAAGCCCAGAGGTCAACCTGTCGCTGAACCTGCCGCCCGATCTGTTCGTGTGGGGCGATGCCGGCATTCCCATGAAGCTGCATACCCGGGTCAGTCCGCCACCGGCCCACGACCAACCCTCCTGGCTGGAGGTCAAGGTCAATAACCAGATCATGGCCACGCTGGGCGTACCGGATTCGGACCATACCTCGTTCATGAGCCGGCTGCGCATACCTCTGGTCAATCGTCTCGGCGAGCTGGACCGGAGCGTCCCCATCCCGGCCCTGGAGATCGGCAGCCGCAATCTGATGCAATTCCGCTTCGACATCAATGCACAGCCTTCAGGCGCAGGAGGCAATCCCTGCGTCCCGGTCAGCCTGCCGCTGATCCAGGCGGAAGTGCTGAAAGACTCCAGCCTGGATCTGTCGGGCTATCAGCATTACATCGGCCTGCCCAATCTGTCGGTCTTCGCCCAGTCCGGCTTTCCCTTCAGTCGCCAGGCGGATCTGGCCGACACCATCGCGGTGATGCCACCGCATCCCTCTGAAGCCGACACCACCCTGCTGCTGTCAGCAGTCGCTGCCATCACCTCGGAAACGGGCTACCCGGCTTTGCGATTGCAGGTCTCGACCGATTTCGACGCGGCCAGCCGCCTGGATGCCGACCTGCTGGTCATTGGCGCAGGTACCGGTCATCTGGAGGGCAAGATGCCCGTGGAGCTGCAACTGGATGGCAACCACAGCCGCTTGCGTGGCGGCCAGCCAGGCTCTGCCATTCGGGCAGAAGGCCAGGCCGCACAGGGCGCCATGTCCTCGTTGGGAGACGCCGGCACCTCCAGCATCACCGCTTCCGGTGCCATCGCCGGCGTGGTACAGATGCAGGCACCCCATCATCCACAGCGAAGCATCGTGGTGCTGGAGGCCTCGCCGGGAAGCGGCCAAAGCCTGCTTCAGGGCGTGCTGGATGATCCCACCCAGCGCACCGAACTGCGTGGCTCGGCGACCATCCTGCGTGACAGCGGCGCCAGTCCGCAGTTCACCGGCGTGCATTATTACATCGGCCATCTGTCCTGGTGGGCCTTGCTGTGGTTTCACTTTTCCAACCATCCGCTGGTGCTCGGCTCGCTTGCCGCACTGCTGACCTTGATGGTCGCCGGCTTGCTGTGGCGAGTGCTGCGCTGGCAGGCACGTCGTCGACTGGAGGGGCACGATTGAGCATGCAGGGCCTTGTGCCAGCTCCGGCAACACGACCGGGACGGCGCTGCCATCGCCTGATGTCCCGATTGCTGATCCTGCTGGCCAGTGGACTGACCGCTCACGCCAGCCTGGCGGCGTCGCTATCGGATCAGCAGCGTATCTGGCTGCTCAGCCAGATCAGACTCGGCATGGCCACCGCAAGGCCGGAACTGGCTTCGGATGCCTGGCAGCGCCTGCAGATGCTGGCTCCCGAAGATCCGGCGATACTGCAGCAAGGCGTGCTGCTGGCCATGTCCCAGCATCGTGGCGACGATGCCCGCCGCTACTTTGAACAACTGCAACATCTGACCCGGGATCCTGAACTGCTCGAGCCGGCCCGGCAGGCTCTGGCACTGGATCAGCCCCAGGTCCAGGCGGCGCTGCATCGCGCCCGGCTCTTCGAGACAGCCGGACAGAATGCCCAGGCCATCGCCAGTTTCCGGAGTATCTTCGGTGATCGGCCACCGACGCTGGATCTGGCCGTGGAATACTGGTCTCTGCTGACTCGAGATCCGGCACAACGTGAGCAAGCCATTGCACGGCTGCAGGTGCTGAATGACGACTATCCCGGTTACGCCCCCCTGCGCTGGGCCCTGATCGGCCCACTGTTTGCCGCCGGACACCCGCAGCAAGCCATCATGGTACTGCACCAGCTGGCCTCGACCCCGGGCAATCGGGAGGTTGCCTCTGAACGGGAGTTCGCCTATCTGAAGTCTTTGCCCGTTGATGCCTCCACGATCAGGCTGTGGCAGTCCTTTCTCGCTACTTATCCCGGCGTCAGCGCCTGGGAACAGGCGCGGCAGATCCTGGACCGCCAGCAGCATCTGGCTGGTGATCCGGCCTGGCGCGATGGCCAGCGCGGCATGACCCTGAGTCAGAATGGCCGCGATCAGGCCCTGGCCCAGTCATTGCTGCAACGGGCACTGCAACACTATCCGGATGATCCCAAGCTCCTTGGTTACTACGCGCTGAGCCTGTTCCAGTCCGCCCGCTATGATCAGGCGGCCATCTATTTCAAGAAAGCGACCATGCTGGAGGACGATCCCTACTTCATGACCAAGTGGCGGACCCTGCACCAGGACACCTTGTACTGGCAGGAATTGCGCCACGCCGACCAGGCCCTTTCCCGCCAGCAGCTGGATGCAGCGACAAGGCTCTATACCTTGGCCCACCAGCAACGACCCGACAATATCAATGCCCGTCTCGGGATGGCAGACGTGGCCATCGCGCGCCGCCAGTGGCCGCGTGCGATCGAGCTGCTGAATGCGGTCCGGACCCTCCATCCGGGGGATGATGGCGCGCTCCGACGCCTGCTCAACATCCACGCCGAGATGGGCAGCTCCTCGCTGCATGATTTTCTGGCGACCCTGCCCGCCCCCGTCGCCGCACGCTATCGACCACGCGAGATGGCGCTGCGCCGTGACGAATTGAGCCGCCGGGCCGGAGAGGCCCGGCAACACGGTGACATGGCGCTAGCTATCCGGTTGCTGCAACAAGCGCATGCGGCAACTCCCGATGATCCGTGGCTGAGTCTGCAGCTGGCCCGTACCCTGCAGGACCAGGGACGCAACACGGAAGCGGAGCAGGTCTTTGCCCGAGTCTCTGTTGATTCGCCCATCGAGCTGCGATATGCCCGCGCCCTGTATCTCGATGGCAGCGGCCGCGACCCGCAGGCGCTGATCCTGCTGCAGACCATGCACGGCGCCCGGATGACCGCGGAAATGCAGCAGCTGGAACATCAGATCCGGATCCGACAGCTGACCCGTCGCGTCTGGTCCGAACTTCAGGCCCGCCATTTCGGCATCGCCTCCGATCTCGTCAAACAGCTGCCGGATACCCTCGATACATGGCGCCTGCAGGCCGAGCTTGCACGCCAGCAAGGCCACCACGATACGCAGTTGGCGATAGACCGGCGACTGCTTGCGCAGTGGCCACAGCGCATCGATCTGAGGCTGGATGAAATCGATGCACTGCTGCAGTTGCAGCGCACGGGCGAGGCCCGCAGCCGGCTTGAGCCGCTGGCTGCCGCCAGCCTGGCCCCCTCGGCCAGCGACCGACGGCGCATGGCCAGAGACTGGAGTCAGCTGGGCGAGCCGCGGCGTGCCGCGGCCCAGATGCGAGCCGCGCTGGCTGACGAAGCTCATCCCTCGGCCCTGGATCTGCGGGACCTGGCTCGCTGGGAACGGAAAGACGACCCTGCGCGCGCCCTGCAGGACGACGCCCGCGCCCTGCAACAACTCCGGCTGCTGCCCGCAACGATCACCACGCCGGCAGATCCGGCTCAACTGACCCGGGCCACCCGGGCCCGGGACAGCGATGACTGGTTGCGACAAAGTCTGCGCAGCGACATCGCCGAGTACTATCAACGGACCGACCCGGTACTGACCCTGGACGAAGGTCTGAACAGCCGAAGCAACGGTCAGGCCGGCGCCACCGATCTGCGCAACCAGACCCAGATGCTCGACTACGCCTTCCCTTGGGTCACCGGCCGCGCCTTCGTGCGGCTGGAACATCAGCAACTGGATGCCGGCAGCTTCCGGCTGAACAGCGGCGGCCGCTATCTGGATGATTTTGGCAGCTGCCTCTTCGCCGGGCTGGACAGTCTGGGCAGATACCAGCAGCTGCCGGGCTGCAGCAATCGCCAGCATCAACATGCCGATGGCGTACTGCTTGCAGGGGGATGGCAGAGCGCCGATGGCCGAGTGCAGGCCGATATCGGTCATTCGCCCTTCGGTTATGCGGTGGGCAACTGGCTGGGGGGCATCAGCTGGCGCGGCGATCTGGGGTGGCTGGGCTGGCGTCTGACCGGTTCGCGCCGTCCGATGGACAATTCGCTGATCTCGCTGGCCGGTGCCATCGATCCCCGCACCGGCCAGCGTTGGGGCGGCGTCACCGCCAACGGTGCGACCCTCGGCCTCAGTGTGGATCAGGGCGGGAGCGATGGCGCCTGGGCCAGCCTGGGTGCCCATCTGATGCTGGGCCGGAATGTCCCGTCCAACTTCCGTCAGACCGCGATGGCCGGCTGGTATCACCGCTTTGTCGAACGTACGCATCTGCAGATCCGCAGCGGCCTCAGTCTGATGTACTGGGGCTATCGCCACAACCAGGACTATTTCAGCCTGGGCAATGGCGACTATTACAGCCCCAGCCGCTACACCTCGATCGGCTTGCCTTTGACCATCGCCTGGCGCAGTGCCGACTGGTCGGCGCTGATCGATGCTTCGGCAAGCTGGTCCTGGGCCGGTCTCGATCCGTCGCGACGCTTCCCCATCGAACGCCTGATCCGCACACCGCTGGCCGCGCTGCAGGCTCAAGCCAGTCCGGCCACGATCGATACCGCGCAGTGGTTGAACGCCGGAGGACGCAGCCAGGGGCCGGGGGCCCGATTGCATCTCGCCCTGGAGCGCCGGCTCGGTGCCCACTGGGTGCTGGGCACGTCGTTCACCGTCCAGCACAGCCAGGACTATGCGCCCAGTTATGGACGTCTATATATCCGCTACAGCTTCCACCCCTGGGAGGGTGACCTGCCGATGCCGGTCACGCCGCTGACGCCCTACGACAACTTCCGCTGACCGCTGAACTTGCGGCGCCGCCGACTCAAACCTCGGCGGCGCTTCCGGGCAGGATAAGCATGGCGTCACCATACGAGAAAAAGCGGTATCCCGCTGCCACGGCATGTTGATAGGCCTGCATGATCCTGTCGCGACCAGCCAGAGCACTGATCAGCATCAGCAGGGTCGATTGCGGCAAATGGAAATTGGTGACCAGACCATCGATGCTGGTGATCCGGTAGCCCGGGTAGATGAAGATCTGGGTCTCGCCGGCATAAGCGCCCAGCTTGCCGTCCACAGTGGCACTCTCCAGCGCCCGGACCACGGTAGTGCCCACTGCGATCACCCGGTTGCCGCGGGCGCGGGTGGCGGCGATCCGCTCGACCAGATCGGTATCGACCTCCAGATATTCCCTATGCATGACATGGTCTTCCAGGCGACCTTCGCGCACCGGTTGGAAGGTACCCGCGCCCACGTGGAGCGTGACATAGCCGAATTCGATGCCCTGCCCGCTCAGCTGATCCAGCAATGCCTGGTCAAAATGCAGACCGGCCGTCGGAGCAGCCACCGCACCGGGTTCACGGGCGTAGACGGTCTGGTAACGACTGTCATCGCTGTCATCGGCCTGGCGGGTGATATAGGGCGGCAGCGGCATCTTGCCGACGCGCGGAAGCAGATCGTCCAGCGCGGTATCGAAACGCAGCCGGAAGAAGCTGCCTTCCCGCCCCTGCATGGTGGCCCGGCTGCCGTCGGCCAGCACGATCTCGCCGCCTTCCCTGGGCTTTTTGCTGGCGCGCAACTGGGCAATCACCTCATGCGTGCCGCAGACCCGCTCGATCATGATCTCCACTGCACCGCCGCTGGGCTTGTGGCCGTGCAGCCGGGCCGGCAACACCTTGGTGTTGTTGAAGACCAGCAGATCACCCGGCTGGCAGAAGGTCGGCAGATCGCGGAAAACCTTGTCCTCGATATGGCCGTCATCCGGATTCAGCCACAACAATCGGCTGGCGCTGCGCTGGGCCAGAGGAGCCTGAGCGATCAGCCCGGGCGGCAATTCAAAATCGAAATCGGACTTGTCCATGGTATCTGGCCTGACCCGGCATCGGTCCGGGCGGAAAAAACGGCCAGTTTACATGTTCCTTCCATCGGCACTGAAATCCCGTGACGATCCCGGTCTTAGAGCCAGCCCTTCTGACGGGCCAGTCGCCAGGCTTCGATGCGGTTGCCGACACCCAATTTGCCGATGGCTTCGGACAGATAGTTGCGTACCGTTCCCTGCGACAGATTCAGCCTGCGGGCGATATCGCCGGAGGCCATCCCTTCCCCCACCAGACGGAGTACCTGGCGCTCGCGCTCAGTCAGGGGATCGCCGCCCGACCAGGCCGCCAGCGCCAGCTGGGGATCGATGGCCCGTCCGCCCCGATGGACCAGACGCAAGGCCTCGGCCAGGCGTTCGGCAGGCGCATCTTTCAGCAGATAGCCGCTGACCCCGGCCTCCAGCGCCCGCCGCAAAAAGCCCTCGCGCGCAAAGGTGGTGACAATCACCACCTTGATCGGCAAGGCGTGGCGTTGCACCCGTTGCGCCAGCTCCAGTCCGCTCAGACCCGGCATCTCGATATCGGTCACCAGCACGTCGGCCCGGCCATGCTGCAATTCGCGCCAGGCCGCCTCGCCGTCAATCGCGGTGGCGGTCACCTCGATATCGGCTTCCAGATTCAGCAAGGCCGACAAGGCACCGCGCACCATGCCCTGGTCTTCGGCCAGCACCACCCGGATCATGCCGGCGCCTGCTGCAAGCCGACACCGATGGCCGGACCGGACGGGTCATGACCGAAAGGCCACAGACTGATCACCCGGGTACCCGCCGGGCCTGTATCCAGCTGCAGGCGCCCGCCATGAGCTTCGACCCGCTCCCGCATGCCGCTCAGACCATGACCGGCCATGCCCCGGATACCGTGACCATCATCACGAACCTCGACATGCAGGCCATCGGTATCCTGCCGGAAACTTACTTTTGCCCTTGCCGCCGCCGCATGGCGGGCGATATTGGTCAGCGCCTCGCGTACCACCAGCGCCACACTGCGTTCCATGGCCGGGGGCAGCCCCGTCGGCAAGACATCGTGCTCCAGTGCCACCCCGGCGGCGGCCAGCAGCAGCCGGGCCGACGCCAGTTCGGCGGCAAGATCCGTCGCGCGAATGCCTGTGACCGCGGCCCGGACCTCGGCCAGCGCCTCACGCGCGATGATCTCGGCTTCGTCACGCTCCCGCGCCGATCGCTCCGGGTCGCTCTCCGACAGCCGCCGCGACAACTCCAGTTTCAAGGTGATGGTGGACAGGGTATGCCCCAGAAGGTCATGCAAGTCACGCCCGATCCGTTCACGCTCGGCCAGGCCCGCCAGACGCCGCACCTCGCTTTCCGACATGCGCAGACGATCGGCCTTGCGATTCATGGATTTCATCACCTGGACAATGATGCTGGCCACCAGCGCCGCACCGCTCATCCACAACAGCAGCACCTCGGGGTAATGATGGCGGGTACAGACCAGCACGAACAGGCCGATCATCAGCAACAACTGGGTCGCGAAGGCCCGCCAGCCGCGCCAGCGTCCGCCATCGGCATCCAGAGTCATGCAGGCAAACATGAAATAGGTCCCGCTGGCTCCCGAATTCCAGCCCGCAACCAGCAGCGACAGGATCAGCGTACCCCAGCTGAAACGGTTGACCTGGGTGCGAGGGCGCAAAAAGCTGGCCAGAAACAAGACCAGAAAAAGGGGAAAGCTCAGGCTCGTACTGAGCCACCAGGCCCGACTGAAATCATGGTTCAGCCAAGGCACCACCACGATCCACAGCGACCACAGCAAGTGGATCAGATCCACCCACGGCGAGATGCCGCGAGCCATATTGGCCGCCGCATCCGAACCCGGCGCAGGCGTCAGCCAGCACCGCCAGATCGAGCCGGACTTCGGCATGGCAGCATCTGACCTGGTCATCGGCGGCTTCCCCCTTGGTCTGCAGACGGCGTATCGCCCATCCCGCGAAAAGCAGAGTGTAGCCGAGCAGCACCAGTACATGCGGCCGGACGGATGCGTGCTGCGGCATCACCCCCAAACGCCTGCATGACGCCAGCACCCGGAGAGAGCCGCCCCAACTGCGGACCTGTCCCCGATCCGGCACGACCCGTCCGTTGATCATGCCCATCGCCGTGCTCTTGCCCGCGCCATCGGGCCCTGAAGGCCATCACCTGCACCGGCGGCAGCGTCATGCTCAGATCCTTCAGCACCACTTGCCCGTCATGCGACGGGCCCGTTGCCTCGAGCTGCAGCGGTCTGTCCACCACATCCGACATGATCATCTCCTGTTTCAGCCATCGTGCACCAAGCATCTCTCGCCAGACCAGGATGCCCCAGTGGTCACCGTCAGCTGTTCGACCTGACAGTTGTCAGCCTCTCCGATCCGGACGGGGTACCCCCTGCCATCCCTGCGCGCTATGCTCGGGCGTTCATGTTCCGCTCCGGCGGGGGCCGCTGCCGGAGCATGAGCCGCGGTTGATTCTCAATGCACTACTTGGGAGTGTGGGCAAGCCGCCGACATTCCGCCCGGGAGACAGGTTGATGAGCGTGATCGAGCAATTGCAGGAACTTCGTGATTTCGGTGGAAAGGCCCTGACCTGGGGCCTGGACGATGCCAGCATCGCGCATTTTGCGGCCGGCGACCCACAGCTGGGGCTGGCCATCGCCGCGGCCCTTGAGACTCACCGGCGTCTGCAGACCGACGATGCGGAGTTTCTGCGTCTGGATGAGGCCGAGCAGATCCGGCAGGCCCAGAGCGGCTTCGTGAACTTCTATCCGGACGATGCCATCAATCGATACCTGCCGGCTGCTGCCCAGGGCCCCTGGATCGTGACGCTCAAGGGTGCCGTGCTGCATGACAATGGCGGCTACGGCATGCTGGGTTTCGGTCACAACGACCCGGCCATCCTCAGCGCGCTGGCCCGGCCTCAGGTGATGGCCAATATCATGACCCCCAGCGTGGCTCAGCGGCATTTTGCCAAGGCCTTGCAACAGGAGCTTGGCCATCGCCGCGGCGGGTCGCCCTATGCTCGCCTGCTGTGTCTGAATTCCGGCTCCGAGGCCGTCAGCCTGGCCTGTCGCATTGCCGACATCCATGCCAAGCACCTGACGGACCCGGATGGCCGCCATGCCGGCCGCCGCATCAAGCGTTTGGCGGTCAAGGGAGCTTTCCACGGCCGCACCGACCGCCCCGCACTGTATTCCGACTCTTCGCATGCGGTGTACCGTCAGCATCTGGCCAGCTATCGGGAGCAGGACAGCCTGCTGACCGTCGAACCCTATGACCTGGAACAGTTGCAGGCCGTGTTCGCCGAGGCCGACCGCCAGGGATGGTTTATCGAGGCCATGTTCCTGGAGCCGGTGATGGGTGAGGGCGACCCCGGCCGGGCGGTGACACCGGAATTTTACGCCGCCGCCCGTCAGCTCACCGCCGATCACGGCAGCCTGCTGCTGGTCGACTCGATCCAGGCCGGCCTGCGGGCCCACGGTGTCTTGTCACTGGTCGACTACCCCGGCTTCGAGACACTGCCACCGCCCGACTTCGAGACTTTTTCCAAGGCCTTGAATGGCGGCCAGTATCCGCTGTCGATACTGGCGGTCGGCGAACAGGCCGCAGGTCTGTATCGCAAGGGGGTATATGGCAACACCATGACCGGCAACCCGCGGGCACTGGAGGTGGCGATCGCCACCCTGGGCCAGTTGAACGACAGCGTCAGGCAAAATATCCGCGAACGTGGCGAAGAGGTCCTGCAGCGACTGAACCAGCTGAAGGAAGAGTTGCCCGGCCTGATCACCAAGGTGCAGGGGACAGGACTGCTGTTTTCCTGCGAGCTGGCCGAAGCCTACAAGTGCTACGGCGAGGACTCGATCGAGGAATACATGCGCAGCCATGGCGTTGGGGTGATCCACGGCGGTACGCGCTCACTGCGCTTCACGCCGCACTTTCGCATCAGCAGCGCCGAGATCGGCCTGGTCATCGACAAGCTGCGTCATGCCCTGCTGCATGGGCCCAGGCAGACGGACACCGACAGGTCCTGAGTGCCGAACATGCTGTCGTTCGACACACGAGCGACAGCAGACAGCCCCGCCAGCACTCCCCTTTGCACGCGTATCGACATAGACTGCGGCTGCACACTGCCTGCGGGCAAACCTGCATCTCGTCATCCATCGCAAAGGGGTTTCCATCATGTTCCTGCGTACCAGCCTAGCCGTTGCCGCCCTGGCCGTGGCGGCATCATCCGCTTTTGTTGCGCCTGTTTCCGCCAAGACCCTCACCGCCCAGCAGCAGCGGATGGCCACCTGCGCCAAGGAGTCGACCGGCAAGAAGGGGGCCGAGCACCGCGCCTTTATGAGCAGCTGCCTGAAGGGCAAGACAGCTGCCAGCAGCGCCTTCTCCACTGCCGAAAAAGCCAAGGATGAAATCTCCACCACGACGGGCAAGACGGAAGCTGCCGTGACCGGTACAGGCAAGAGCACCGACCAGCGCGCCAAGATGACCGAATGCAATGTGCAGGCCAAAGCCAAGAGCCTGAAGGGCGCCGAGCGCAAGAGTTTCATGAGCAGCTGCCTCAAGGGCTGATTCAGCCAGACGGGGGCCGGTTCAGGCCGGTCCCGCGTCAAACCGGCCTTCCCTGTTCCCACCGGAACCGCCATCACAGACAGGGTGAACTACGCCCGGAAATCGCTACCCTTCCGCCCACGCATGCCGCCGCCGGCCCGCCGCAAGGCTGAACCAATCATGGGTGGCAAGCGATGGCGGGCGCGGGAATCCGGTCGGGGCTGGTAAACTCCAGTTGCAGGTGCCTGCAGGCACCTCGACCTTCTGTCCCACAGATAAGGATTTCAGTCCATGTTCCTGCGTACCACTCTCTCCTTCGCCGCCCTGACCCTGGCCACTTCGATGGCCTTCGCCAGCCCGGCCCCCCAGACCTCGCTGCTGGACAAGTCCAAGGCCGCGGTCGAGTCAGGTTATGACAAGACCAAGGACGGTACGGTCTCGGCTTACGACAAGACCAAGGAAGGCAGCAAGAAGCTTTGGGACAAGACCAAGAGCGGAACCGAAAAGGCTTACGACAAGACCAAGGACGGTTCCGAAAAAGCCTGGGACAAGACCAAGGAAGGCACCACCAAGGCCTGGGACAAGACCAAGGAAAAGTCGACCAAAGCCTGGGACAAGACCAAGGAAAAGAGCCAGGAAATCTCCGACAAGAGCAAGAACGGCGGTGACACCGCCTGGGACAAGACCAAGGAAGGTACTACCAAGGCCTGGGACAAGACCAAGGAGGGTACCACCAAGGCTTGGGACAAAACCAAGGAAGGCACCACCAAGGCCTGGGACAAGTCCAAGGAAGCCGTGAAGTCGGCAACCGGCGGCGACAAGTAAGATTCGCCGCGGCCGGCATCGCGCCGGTCAGCGGGTTCCATGACGGCCGATTCCTGCGGGGATCGGCCGTTTTGCATGGTCTGACCCGTGTTCAAGGGGCCGGCCGGCTCGCAACACCACCACGGATCAGGCACTATCTTCCAGGTCAACAACCGGTAGTGATGGTCTGCAACGCATGAAAATCGTCGAAGTCGCCCACCCCTTGATCCAGCACAAGATCGGCCTGATGCGCAAAGCCGGCATCAGTACCAAGGACTTCCGGGAACTGGCCTCTGAAGTGGCCTCCCTGCTGACCTACGAGGCCACCAAGGACCTGGAGACCGTGGAGACCACCATCGATGGCTGGGCAGGACCCATCAAGGTCCGCCGCATCGCCGGCAAGAAGGTCACCATCGTGCCGATTCTACGGGCCGGCCTGGGCATGCTGCCCGGCGTGCTGGAAATGATTCCCGCCGCCCGTGTCAGCGTGGTCGGTCTGCAGCGGGATGAGGAAACCCTGGAAGCCGTTCCTTATTATGAAAAGCTCACCGGCCAGATGGGTGAACGCACCGCCCTGATCGTGGATCCGATGCTGGCGACGGCCGGCACCTTGATCGCCACGGTGGACATGCTCAAGGCCGCTGGCAGCAAGTGCATCAAAGCCTTGTTTCTGGTCGCCGCACCGGAGGGCTTGAAGCGGGTCGAGCAAGTCCACCCCGATGTGGAAATCTATACGGCCTCGATTGATGAACGCCTGAACGAGCAAGGCTACATTCTGCCCGGTCTCGGAGACGCCGGCGACAAGATATTCGGCACCAAGGCCTGAACACGGCACGGCCGGAGGTGTTCCCGCCTCCGGCTGCCGGCTGGACCCGAACCTGGCGAGGTGACGACCCCAAGGCCGCCGCCACACGCAATTCAGGCGTAACGGTCGGTCGCGGCCACCAGTTGTTCGGCGATCCCGGGTTCAAAAGCCGAATGCCCGGCATCGGCGACAATGCGCAGATCCGCTTCCGGCCAGGCCCGGTGCAGGTCCCAGGCACTGCGGATCGGGCAGACGACGTCATAGCGGCCTTGCACGATGGTGGCCGGAATATGCCGGATGCGATCCACATGCCTCAGCAACTGGTCATCGTGATCGAAAAAGCCGCCATGCACGAAGTAATGACATTCGATGCGGGCAAAGGCCAGCGCGAATTCATCCTCGCCCGTCGCCGCCATATGCCCCGGGTCCTGATGCAGATGGCTGGTCGAACCTTCCCACACCGACCAGGCCTTGGCCGCCGCCAGCTGCTGCGCCCGGTCCGTCCCGGTCAGACGACGATGATAGGCGCTCATCAGGTCACCGCGCTCGACTTCCGGAATGGCAGCCAGGTATGACTCCCAGGCATCCGGAAACAGGCTGTCAGCGCCCTTCTGATAGAACCATTCCAGCTCGCTGCGGCGCAGCATGAAAATGCCGCGCAGGACCAGCTCGCTGACCCGCAGCGGGTGGGTCTGGGCATAAGCCAGCGCCAGGGTCGAACCCCAGGAACCGCCGAACACCTGCCATTGTTCAATACCCAGATGTTCGCGCAGCCGCTCGATGTCCGCGACCAGATCCCAGGTGGTGTTGTCACGCAGCTCGGCATGCGGCGTCGAACGGCCGCAGCCGCGCTGATCGAACAGCACGATGCGATAGATCGCCGGATCGAAGAACTGGCGACAGCGCGGATGGCTGCCGCCACCCGGTCCGCCGTGCAGGAATACCACCGGCTTGCCCTGCGGATTGCCGCTCTGCTCGTAATAGAGGCTGTGCAGCGACGAGACCGCCAGATGATTTTGATCAAAGGGTTCGATCGCGGGATACAAGGCTTCCAGGCCGCGGGCAGTGGTCACGGTTCAATCCATCAACAAGACGAGGGCGCAGATTACCACGCCCGTTGCAGCCTCTCAGAACAGCTTGCCGGGATTGAGGAGCCCGTCGGGATCAAACGCCCGACGGATACCTTGCATCAGGGCGATCTCGGCCGCGCTGCGGGTGCTGCCCAGATAATCGCGCTTGACCAGACCGATGCCGTGCTCGGCGGAAATGCTGCCGCCATGACGTTGCAGGGTAGCTGCCAGCAGCTTGGTCACTCGCTCGCACTGGCCGATAAAGTCTTCGGCCGCCATGTCCGCGGGGCGCAACACATTGATATGCAGGTTGCCATCACCGATGTGGCCGAACCAGACCACCTCGATATGCGGATATTCACGCCCCAGCAGATCCTGCATGTCGGCCAGAAAAGCCGGCACCGCACTGATCCGGACCGAGACATCGTTCTTGTAGGGCTGGTACGGAGCCAGACTTTCGGTGATGCCCTCGCGCAGTCGCCACAAGGCGGCGGCCTGCGCCTCGCTCTGGGCCAGTACGCCATCCAGCAACCAGCCCTGCTCCATGGCCTTCTCGAAAGCCTGCAGCGCCACCTCTTCCGCGGCTTCGGTAGCGGCATCGAATTCGCAGACTGCGTAATACGGATAATCGCCATCCAGGGCTCGACTCGCGCCATGGGCCAGTACATGCCTGAGTGCGACATCGGTGAAAAATTCGAAGGCCTGCAATGGCAGCCGATGCTGAAAAAGCTCGAAAACCTGCATCAAGGCCGCCATGTCCGGCAAGGCCAGCAACATCACCTGCGACGGCGGCGGTGGATCGGTCAGTCGCAAGGTGGCCTCGACCACGATGCCCAGGGTGCCCTCCGAGCCGATCATCAGATGACGCAGGTCATAGCCGCTTGAATTCTTGACCAGCCCCCGATTGAGATCCAGCAGCTCGCCCTTGGCAGTGACCACCTTGAGACCGGCCACCCATTCGCGGGTATTGCCGTAACGGATCACCCGGATGCCGCCTGCATTGGTAGCGATATTGCCGCCGATCGAGCAGGAACCACGGGCGGCAAAGTCCACCGGGTAGATCAGACCATGTCCGGCGGCGGCTTCATGCACGGCCTGCAAGGGCAGTCCCGGCTGCACGGTCAACAGCCTGGCCGCCGCATCGAAAGCCAGCACCTGCCGCATGCGATCCAGGCTGATCACCAGTTCGCCATGAGCGGCCACCGCGCCACCTGACAAACCTGTGCGACCGCCGGAGGGAACGACGCAGACCTGATGCCGGGCAGCCCAGCGTACCAGCTGCTGCACTTCGGACGTATCGGCCGGCAAGGCAATGGCCAACGGCGCCGGATTCCACCGCCGCGTCCAGTCCCGGCCATAATGTTCCAGCTCGGCCGGCGCGGTCAGCAGACGGATATCCGGCAGATCGCGCAACAGCGCCTCACGCAAATCGCTCATGGTCTTTCGTGTCCTGGCAAGGGTGGCTGGCCGACAGCCTGCCACTGCCCCGGGACGCCGTCCAGTCATGCTGCATTGCAGCTTTTGATGGCCTATAGTATTTGTCCCTCACGCGTGGCGCGCCCATGAAAACCTCGTTTCCGAAAGAAGACATTCGCGTATTGCTGCTCGAAGGCGTCAGCCAGAGCGCGGTGGACACCTTCCGAAATGCCGGCTACACCCAGATCGAATACCACAAGAAGGCCTTGCCCGAAGCCGAGCTGATCGAAAGCATCAGCCAGGCCCATATCATCGGCATCCGCTCGCGCAGCCAGCTGACGGCCGAGGTCTTCCAGCATGCCAAACGCCTGATCGCCGTCGGTTGCTTCTGCATCGGTACCAATCAGGTCGACCTGGATGCGGCCGAGCGTCTGGGCATTCCGGTCTTCAACGCACCGTATTCCAATACCCGCAGCGTCGCCGAGCTGGTGCTGGCCGAGGCCATCATGCTGATGCGCGGCATTCCGCAGAAAAACGCCGAATGCCATCGCGGCGGATGGTCCAAGTCGGCGGCCGGCAGCTACGAGGTGCGTGGCAAGACCCTGGGCGTGGTCGGCTACGGCCATATCGGCACCCAGATCAGCGTGCTGGCCGAGGCACTGGGCATGCAGGTGCTGTTCCACGATATCGAGGCCAAGCTCTCGCTGGGCAATGCCCAGCCCACCGCCAGTCTGGACGAGCTGCTGCAGCGCTCGGACATCGTCACCTTGCATGTCCCCGAAACCCCGGCCACCCGGATGATGATCCAGGCCCCCCAGCTGGCCGCCATGAAACCGGGCGCCATTTTGCTGAACGCCTCGCGCGGTACGGTGATCGATATCGATGCGCTGGCCGATTCGCTGCGCAGCGGCCATCTCGGCGGCGCCGCAATCGACGTGTTCCCGGTCGAACCCAAGGGCAATGGTGACGCCTTCGTCTCGCCGCTCATCGGCATGGACAACGTCATCCTGACCCCGCACATCGGCGGCAGCACCCTCGAAGCGCAGGACAATATCGGCATCGAGGTCGCAGCCAAACTGGTGCGCTACAGTGACAACGGCTCCACCTTGTCGGCCGTCAACTTCCCCGAGGTCTCGCTGCCCGAGCACGCCGACAGCCGGCGACTGCTGCATATCCACCAGAACGTGCCGGGGGTGCTTTCACGCATCAACGAGCTTTTTTCAGCCGGCAATCTGAATATCAATGCGCAATTTCTGCAGACCCGGCCCGCGCTGGGCTATGTGGTGATCGACGTGGCCGCGGATGAGGCCACCACCCAGGAACTGCGAGACAGATTGAGCGCCATCACGGGCACCTTGCGAACCCGCGTGCTGTACTGAGCTCCGCCCGGACCTTCCCGTGCCGCCTGGCGGCACGGGAAGGTCCGGCGGGACCGCTTCAGGCGTGGCGACCGGCGGCCACCATCGCCAGCGGGGCCGCTTGACCGCCCTCAAGACCATCAGGGCTCGCAGCCGTGCCACAGGCCGATTCGGATGTCCGGGCCGGCCGCTTGGATGGTGACAATTCACGCAATACCGGCATCGCCGCCGCCATGCTTTTCAGCATCGCCGTCAGATGGGCAAGATCCTCGGTCCACGGATTGGCATCGCGCCAATACAGCAGGATCCGCCGCCCGGCCGCCCGGCCCTTGAGACGGCTGATCGCGACATTGGGAAAGGACTCCAGACGCTGACGGGCCAGCGCCGGAACCAGGGCATAACCGCCATGCAGACTGATCAGGCCAGCCAGGCTTTCCAGACTGACATCCTGCACCTGCTGACAGCCTTGCGGGCAGTCCAGCAGATCCTCGGCATGACTTTCCTCCATCAAGACCGCCTCGGCGGGATCGAGTTGATCCAGGCTGATACTGGCCTGCCCCGCCAGCGGATGACCGGCACCCAGCATCAATTCCCACGGCTCGAAAAAGATTTCCTGAACCGCAATGCCGCTGGGCACGGCACCCAGCGCAGGCGGTGCCAGCACCGCATCCAGCTCGCCTTCATGCAGCCGCCGCAACAGACCGCGGGGCTTGCCTTCGGAAATGCTGAGTCGCGCGCCGGGAAAGCGCTGCGGAAATGGATCGATCAAATGAGGGAGCAGATAAGGCCCCAGACTGATCGGCAAACCCAGCTTAAGCTCGCCACCAAAGGCTACCTGTCCGGCCCGGGCGGCCTGCTGCAACTGATCGGCCCCCAGCAGCAGCGCATCGATCTGCTTGAGCAGGCCCTTGCCGGCGCCAGTCACGCCGATCTTGCGACCACCCCGCTCAAACAAAGGCACACCAAGGGCCTGCTCCACCTTCTGCACCTGATGCGACAGCCCGGAAGGACTGATGTGCATGGAGCGCGCGGCACTGTTGAAACTTCCATGTCGGTGTACTGCCTGCACCAACGCCAGATCGCGCAAAGAAACCACCGACAACGCTGTCGAAATCATGACCGCCAACTATCCTCACCGGTCCACCGAGTGGTGGCCGTTCTATCCTAGCATCACCTGCCGTCCAGACGGCAGGCAGCCGTCATCCCCGTTGGCCGATCTGTTCAGACCGCACCGGCCAACGGGGACAGGCCGAGCCATGCCACCGCTCAGATCAAGCGGCGACACCCTTGGCCATATCGGTGTAGTCGCTGATCTTGTCGAAGTTGAGATATCGATAGATCTTGTCGCCATTGGCATTGATCACGCCGATATCCTCCATGTACTCCTGCTTGGTCGGAATCCGGCCAAGCCGTGAGCAGATCGCGGCCAGCTCGGCCGATCCCAGATACACGAACGTGTTGCGACCCAGGCGATTGGGGAAATTGCGGGTACTGGTGGAAAACACCGTGGCACCCTCGTGCACCTGGGCCTGATTGCCCATGCACAGCGAGCAGCCCGGCATTTCCATGCGTGC
>JGI2924J29684_1077990_pt1 | contig 27222 bp, 23 predicted proteins | sample BenlonsequencITS_FD_29684 | JGI IMG/M metagenome (IMG submission 29684)
GGTGCCGAAGTCGTATTCGACGAGTTTGTACGCGCCGTCGGTCGAGCCATAGAAGCCGGTGAGGTCGTAGACGCCGCGCTGGGCGACCGCAGCGGTGAAGCGGTCGGTGCGCCCGACCGCCCAGGCGGCCATGTAGCCGCCGAAACTGCCGCCGGTGACGTACTGCTCGTCGGCGTCGATCTCGGGGCGCTCGCTCACCACGTCGGCGCCTGCCAGAACGTCCTCGAGGGTTTTGTCGCCCCAGTCGCGGTAGGTGGCCATCGCATAGTCCTCGCCGTAGCCCGTCGAGCCGCGCGGGTTCGACCAGAAGACGGCGTAGCCGTTGGCCGCGAGCGTCTGGAACTCGTGCCACATCGTGCCCGACGTCGTCCACTGGACGTGCGGCCCGCCGTGGATCTCGACGACGAGTGGGTACGGTTCCTCGCCGATCGCGTCGGCGCCACCACCGTCGCCGTTTGTATCGTCGCGGTCAGCGTCGTCGGCCGATTCAACGCCAGACGGCGGGGTCAGCAGCCAGCCCTGACACTCGGCGCCGTCACTCTCGAACCACAGTTCCTCGGGTTCGGCGACCGCGTGCGCCGCGAAGTAGTCGGCGTTGACGTCGGTGAGGCGAGTCGGATCGCCGCCCGAGCGGTCGGCGAGGAAGACGTCGCCGGGGTGGTCCCACTCGCTCTGCGTGACGGCCAGGTGGTCGTCACCGACGGAGAACCCATCGACGTGACTCCCGTCGTCGTAGACACGGTCCGGATCGGCGCTCGCGTCGCCGGGCGCGGACCACAGGCAGACCGCCCCTTCATCGGGCGTCGCGAAGAAGAGCGACTCCTCGTCCGGCCCCCACTGGAAGCCGCCGCCGTGGGCGAGCGTCCGGTCGAGTGGATCCGTCGGAACCACTTCCTCGCCGGTCTCGGTGTCGTAGACGACGATGTCGACCTGTCGCATCGTCATCCGCTCTTCGGGCGTGCGCGGGAACGCGACCAATCCATCGGTCGTCGCCTCGATCATCCCACCCCAGCCGATCGTCTGCGTGAGAACCTCGGGGTCGGCGTCCGCGCCGAGCGGATGCGCGTAGATGTCGAGGACGACCGAATCGTCCGGGACATCCTCGTCCGCGGGCTTGCTCGCGTAGTAGATCGTCTCGTCGTCGCCCCACGCGGCACCGATGTAGTCCGTGTCGCCGTCGGTGAGGCGCGTGAGCGCATCCTCGCGCGACGGGTCGTCGCCCGCCGCCTCGGCGGCCGCGATCGCCCGTTCGACGTCCAGCACGTAGACGTGGTTTCGCTTCCCGTCGGCGTACTGTTGCATCGAGCGGAAGTTGAGCCGGTCGATGACCCGCGGATCCGGCGTCTCGGGTTCGAAGTCCGGCTCGACGGACAGGTCACGGCCTTCCTCGCGATCCTCGGGAGTCGACGCCTGCGTGAAGACGATGCGCGAGCCGTCGGGACTCCACTCGATGCCGGCGACGCCGCCAGCGACCTCGGTCACCTGACGCGCCTCGCCGCCCGCAGTCGGAAGGACCCACAGCTGCGGGCGGTCGTCGTCGGCCCCGCGCGTGCTCACGAACGCCAGGTACTCGCCGTCCGGGCTCCATCGGGGCTGGCTGTCGACGCCCTCGGAGACGGTGAACTGTCGGGGCTCACCGCCGTCGGTCGGGACGACGTGAATCGTCGCGACGGAGGACTGGTCGTCGTCGGCCGCCTGCCGGACGAACGCGACCCGCTCACCGTCGGGAGACAGTCGCGGATCGCCTACCTGCACGAGGGTGTGCAAATCTGACGCGTCAATCGGATGCATACCCCGTGGCAACAGGCGACATCGATTATACGTTTCGCTTCGAAGGTGGATGGCGTCGCGATGGACCGATTCGTGGGGCCGATGGAGACGGTCGCTCACCAGTCCGGATCGAACGCGGACGCAGAGTGAGACGGCGCTCAATCGAGGTTCGCCCGCCCGCTGGTCGCGCTCCGGAGTCGGTCGCGAAAGGCGTCGGCCTCGGCGACCGGAACGTCGACGGCGAACGTCACGGCCTCAGCGTATTCGGCGTCGATGTCGTAGCCCTCGCTCTTGATGATGGCCCGAACCGTCCCCGAGTCGTCGTAGTCGACGCCGATCACGACCCGCTCGTGGGGTCGCCGTTCCACCACGCCGGCGGCCTCGAGGGCGTCTTTCACGGCCTGCGAGTACGCCCTGACGAGACCACCGACGCCGAGGTTCGTCCCGCCGTAGTAGCGCGTGACGACGACGGCGACGTTCTCGAGTTCCTGTCCTTGCAGGACCGAGAGGGCGGGTTTGCCGGCAGATCCCGACGGTTCGCCGTCGTCGCTCGAATACTCACGGAGAAAGTCGGCGTCCGGATCCGTCCGCACGCGGTAGGCAGGGACGTTGTGCGTCGCGTCGGCGTAGGTCTCGCGAACTTCGTCGACGAAGTCCTCGGCGGCAGCCACCGACTCGACGGGGCGGACGTGGCCCAGAAACTCCGATCCCTGCACCTCGAAGCTGGCGGTGGCGGCCTCGGCGACGGTGGTGTACGAATCCATGGCGAACGAGGGACGTCAGTTCTCGGTCACTGCAACTCGATCGACCGAACGAACGGCAGATCACGGAGTTCCGTGATGAGCGAACCGGGGATGTCCTGGTCGGTGACGAGGTAGAGGCGCGGTTCGTCGGTGAACTCGGGATCTTCGCTGATCGTCTGGCGGATCGAGACGCCGCGGTCGGCGACGACGCCCGTGACTGTCGCGACGATCCCCTCGGCGTCGGGGTCGTCGACCTCGATCGAGAGGACCGTCAGGTCGAGCACCGGCGCGAGGTCCATCAGACTCGGCACCTGCGAGATGTTCTGGAAGATACGCCGGAGTTCTCCGTCCTCGAGGATCGCATCGGTGGTCGAGTCGACGACGCGCCGGTCGACGTCGATCTCGCGAGCGATGCCCGTGTTGGGAATCTCGATCCCGCCGGAGACCACCCGCCCCTCGTCGCTGACGGAGAAGCCTCGCTCTAACAGCAGCCGGATCACGGCCTGCTGGCTCGGCGAGCCCTCGAACTTCTCCATGATCTCGTCGAACATGCGCCCCGCTTTTGGGGCCACGCACATATCTGTCCCGGAGCGCGGACCGGAACTGGTGACGACGAGCCGATTCGCCGAGGGCAGTCGAGATGGACGGCGTGCTGCGACGATCCGACGGCGGGTGAGGCGGCGATCCCGTGGGGCGTCGCCCGGCGACCGATCGGGACGGGCGGTTTTTTGGTTACCGACCGGCAATCACCGCGCATGCGACAGCTCCGGACCTGTGACTTCTGTGGCGACGATGCGGTCGGCACGTTCGAGATCGTGCCGCCGGAATTGCACCCGACAGAGGCCGAGCAGCGCCGCGTCGTCCTCTGTGGCGACTGCCAGCCGACGCTCGAAGAACTGCTGGAACCGCTGCTCGCCCGCGCCGGGGCGGCACCGACGGGAGAAACGGGCAGCGAAGCGTCCGGAGACGACGCGCAATCGAACGGGCAAGCCGATCAGCAGGCGTCCGAACGCGACGACCAGCCAGAAACCCGTCCCCTCAGCACCCGCGACACCGACGACACCACGAGCCGTGGCACGCCGGGGATCGAGACCGACGCGGCCGGTGACGAGGCCGGCGACGTCGTCACGCCGAGTGCGTCCGAGCGCTCGACCGGCGACGAGGGCGTCGCGATCCAGCCGGGGGACAAGACAGCCGACGACACCAACCCGTCGGCGACTGGGACTGCCAACGCGAGCGACGATGCATCGACCGCGACCGCGGCACAGGCCGACACGTCGAACACTCCCTCGGCGCCGAAAGCCTACGGGAAAGTGCTACGACTCCTCCAGAACCGGGAGTTCCCGATGGCGCGGGCCGACGTCGAGGCGCTCGCGGCCGGCGCGTACGACCTGGAGGACCACCAGGCCGAAGCCGTCGTCGATCACGCCGTCGAACAGGGCGACCTGGTCGAAGACGGCCGGAACGTTCGGCTGGGATAGGTGGGTCCGCGGGAACCGACGGAATCGACCGTGGGAATCTGTGCCGTCGGAGAAGATCGAACGGACTGACTACTACTCCTCGTCGCCGAGCAACGCCCGTGACGAGTTCGTCACCACGAGGAGGCTCGACGTGCCCATCGCGACGGCGGCGAACAGCGGATTGATCAGGGTCGACACGGCGAGTGGGATCGCGATCGCGTTGTAGACGAACGCCCAGCCGATGTTCTGGCGGACGCGGCGACGGGCGGCGTTCGCGATGGCGAAGACCGTCGACAGCGAAGACAGGTCGTCGTCGACGATGGCGACGTCGGCGGCGTCGGCCGCGAGAGCGGTGCCGCCGCCGAGAGCGATGCCGAGATCCGCGCTGGCGAGTGCGGGCGCGTCGTTGGTTCCGTCGCCGACCATCGCCGTCTTGCCACGGGCGCGCAGGCGGCGGACCGTCTCGGCTTTCCCCTCCGGTGGGACGCCCGCGAAGACCTCCGCGACGCCGTCGTGCTCGCGAAAGCGGGTCGCGGCTGCTTCCTCGTCGCCGGTGAGGACGACGACCTCGACGCCGCGATCGGCGAGATCGGTGACCGTTTCGTCCCAGCCGTCGCGGGGTTCGTCACCGACGACGACGATTCCGGCGGCCGTGCCGTCACGACCGACGAGGATCGGAAGACGACCGGCGGTCCGCTCCGATTCGGCGCGGTCGGCGAGTTCGTCGGGGACGGTCCAGCCGCGCTCGGCGAACAGACCGGGGTGACCGACCAGAACGACCTCGCCGTCGACGGTGCCACCGACGCCCGTGGCGTAGGACTCGAAGTCCGACAGGCGGTCGTCCGCGGGGAGATCCGTCGATTCGTCGTCCGTGGTGGCGTCCGCCGGTGCGTCGTCGGCGTTCGCAGGCGCGTCGGCGGCAGGTTCCGTGAGTGCTTCGTCCGATTGCTGGCCGTCCGCTGCCGCCACCCTGGCCGACTCGCCGGCCGGGACGCCGCCGTCGGTCGCCGGGTCAGAACTGGCGTTCGACGGCGATCCCGGAGACGACTGGTCGCCTCCCTCCGCACCCGCCGCGTCCGGCCCGAACGCATTGGCGATCGCCCCCGCGACCGGGTGGGCAGAGCGCTGCTCCAGGATCCCGGCGCGTTCGAGGAGGGTGTCGGAACCGCTGGCGTCTAGCACTTCCATCTCGCCGGTGGTGAGCGTGCCCGTCTTGTCGAAGACGACGACGTCGACGTCGCGGATGCGCTCGAAGACGGTCTCGTCGAAGACGACGATGCCGCGTTCCAGGGCTTCGCGTATGCTCGATGCGACCGCGAGCGGGGTCGCGAGGCCGAGCGCACAGGGACAGGAGACGATGAGGACGGTGAGGCCGACGAGCAACGCGTTCGAGACAGGCGCGCCGAGGACGAGGTAGCCCGCCGTCACGACGAGCGCCAGCGTCACGACCACCGGAACGAAGATCGTCGCCAGCCGATCGGCCAGTCCCTGGATACCGCCGCGAGCGCTCTGGAGGTCCCAGACGAGGTCGGCGATGCGGTCGACACTGCTCGTCGGTTCGCCGTCGACGCCGACGACGAGCGAGCCCTCGGCCAGGATCGAACCGCCGACGACGCGGTCGCCTGGCTCCTTCGAGACGGGCAAGGATTCGCCGGTGATGACCGCTTCGTCGACCGCCCCGTCCCCCTCGGCGACGACGCCGTCGACCGGGATCCGTTCGCCGCCACGAACCAGGAATCGGTCGCCGTCGGTGAGAACGGAGACGTCGACGGTGGTCGTCGAGCCGTCGGCCTCGTAGCGCTCGGCCGTGTCGACCTGGGCGGCCGAGAGATCTGCGAGGGCCTCGGTCGCCCGTTGCTTGATCGTCCCCTCGTAGTAGCCGCCGACGGTGACGACGAGGACAATCGCGACGGTGACGTCGTAGTAGATCTCCGTCGGCTCACCCACGAGGACCGCGAGCGTGCTGTAGACGTAGGCTGCCGTGGCGGCGAGCGCGACCAGCAGGTCCATGTTCGGGTTGCGCGTCTTCAGACTGACGTAGGCACCTCTGAGGATGGGGCCGCCGGTGACGAAGAGGACGATGCTCGTCAGCGCGAAGAGGACGATGAAGAACGGAACCGAGGCCGAGCTCGTGACCATCTCGACGAGGAACTCGTGGGTGCGTTCCGGGTAGAAGAGGTTGACGTGCAGCGGGTAGACGAGCAGGAGGTATTGCATCATCACGACCATCCCGAAGAGGACGCCCACGATGAGGCGGATCTCGTTTTGATCCTCCGCACGGCGCTTCGCGAGAGCGTTCTCCCGGTGGTAGGCGGTGTAGCCGAGGCCGGTCAGGTCCTCGGCGACCGCGTCGGGGTCGGTCTCGTCGGGATCGTAATCGACGCGGACGGTCTCGGAGACGTAGCTCGCCGCGACGTCGGCGACGCCGTCGGCCTCTGCACCCGTGCCCTCGATGAACACCTCACAGGTCGAGCAGTGCATCCCCTCGATCTGGAAGAAGGCACGCTCGGTTCCCGGCGGTGCCTCCGTCGGTTCGTCGGGCTCCGATGCCGTTCCCTCGGCGACGGCAGCGCCGTCGACGTCGGCCGGATCCGTCGTGTCGTCGAGCGTGCCCGCGACGTGCTTGCAGCCGGCACAGCAGTACCGATTTCCCTCGTCGTCCGTGACGACCGTGGCTTCGAGGGGAAGCTCACACAGTGTGCAGGTGCCGTCCGTCTCGGGACTGACGTCGACGGTCACCGACGATCACCCGAGGCGGGGCGTTTCCGGTCGGCGTGCCGACTCGCGACACCGCGAACGAGTCGCAGAACGCCCGCATCCCGGAAACAGTTGGACATAGGACGTACTCCGGGCTGGACGGGAAAAACGGTTTCGTGGTGGCGTTGACGGCACCAGCGGTTCCACGGAGAGGATGAAGTGGCTCGCCCACGCTGGTCGCTACAGTTCGCCCTTCGTACTCGGTGTCGTGTCGGCGCGCCGGTCGTCGATTCGAGTCGCGTCGTCGAGCGTGCGCGCGGCGGCCTTGAACAGTGCCTCGATCTCGTGGTGGGCGTTCTCGCCCTCGATGTCGGCGTGCATAGTGAGGCCGGCGTTCGTCGCGACCGAACGCCAGAAGTGTCTGGCCATGTGACTCGTGAGGCCGCCGACCGATTCCTGGGAGAACTCGCCGTCGAAGCGGTAGAGCGGGCGGCCGCTGACGTCGACGACGACGCTCGCGACCGCCTCGTCGAGGGGCACCCGGCGATCGGCAAAGCGGACGATACCGGCCCGGTCGCCGAGCGCCTCGTCGAGTGCGGTGCCGAGACAGAGGCCGACGTCCTCGACGGTGTGGTGGTCGTCGACGTGGAGGTCGCCATCGCACGAGAGCGTGAGGTCGAACAGGCCGTGCGTCGCGACCGCGGTGAGCATGTGGTCGAAGAAGCCGATACCGGTCTCGACGTCGGTCTCGCCCGTTCCGTCGAGCGCGAGCGTGCACTCGATCGTCGTCTCGGCCGTCTCCCGCGAAACCGTCGCGGTTCGATCGCTCATGCCGGAGACACGGACCTGCGGCTACAAGGCGGTTCCGCTCGCGACAGGACCCAGCGAATCGTGGTCAGGGGAAGGGGCAGCGACAACTGGCAACCGGGATCGGCGCTGATCGAGCCGACGAGTGACCGACCGTTCCAGTGGAAGAGAGATAATCCGGCGCGAGTGGGTTTATCCGCACAGATAGTTCGATAAAACGTCTAATGGATTTTCAACCCGTCGTAAAATGTCGTAACTGGACCCTTCCGTCGTGAAACCGGTCGAAATGACACCAAGATTAGTCGGTTTATATGATGGTACGGATCCCGTGGTTCTCACGAGCGCTGATCACACATGCTGTCCAAATCATCCCTCCTCGTCCCCGGCCCGGTCGCCCGATTCGGTCGCGAAGTGGACGCACTGGTGAGCCCGGTCCTCCGGACGGTGAAGACGCCCCTGCAGGTCGTCTCGTTCTGGGGCGCCATCGGGCTCCCGTTCGTCCTCGTCGGCGTCCTCGCGAACGGGCTCGAAAGTACCGGCGCGGCCCTCTCGTTCGTCGCACTGGTGGTCCTCAACCTCCTCGCGCTGTACGTCGGCCACGGACACAAACAGCCCTGACACGCCACACGCAGCCGTCTCTCCCATCAGAGACCGCCCCGCTGCCGCCAGCCGCCATCCCCGCGCTGGACAGCCGATCACGATCGACCGCGGCCACCTATTCCTCGATGGCCTGCTGCCCCTCCGCGAGCGTGAATCGCCCCTCGTAGAGCGCACTCCCGACGACCGCGGCCGCCGCGCCCGCGTCGGAGAGGGCCTGAACATCCGCGAGCGTCGCGACGCCGCCGCTGGCGATCACCGGGAGGGTCGTCGCCTCGACGAGTTCGCGGACCGGTTCTGCGGCGATCCCCTCGAGCTGGCCCTCGACGTCGACGTTCGTAAAGAGGATCGCGGCGGCACCGAGGTCGGCGTAGCGCGTTGCGGCTTCGGCCGGAGTCAGGCCGGATCCTTTAGTCCACCCTTCGACGACGACCTCGCCATCCTTGGCGTCGAGGCTCACGACGACCGATTCAGGGCGTGTCTCGGCGATTTCCGCGACGATATCGGGATTCTCGACTGCTGCCGTCCCGAGAATGACGCGGTCGACGCCACGATCGAGCAGCGAGAGCGCCTCGTCCGCGGTGCGGATACCGCCGCCGATCTGGACGGGGACGGAGACGGCGTCGACGACCGCTTCGATGGCCGCGGCGTTGGCCCGCTCACCGTCGAACGCACCGTCGAGGTCGACGAGATGCAGCGATCGAGCGCCGGCGTCGATCCAGCGCTCGGCCGCCTCGACGGGGTCTCCGTAGCGCGTCTCGGTCCCCCGCTCGCCCTGGACGAGCTGGACGACCTCGCCATCCTGGACGTCGACGGCGGGGATCACCTCGAACGTCGGGAAGTGGTTCATACGTACGGAGGCGGCCGGCGACGAAGTAAGGGTGCTGATCCCGGTCGACGGGTTATCGTGGATCCGGTCGACGGGTCGTCGTAGATTCGGTCGACGGGTCGTCGTGGGTCCGGTCGGCGGGCCGTCACTGTTCCGTCCGACCGGTCATCGCGACTCCAGTCGGCGATTCCCTCCCCGTCGGTGCCTTCACTCCCCGCCGCGTGGTTGCGTGTGTGAGTCGACGACAGCGAGTCGTTCGTCGAGTTCGACGACGAGTTCCGACGACTCGAGCGGGACCCGGATCGAGAACCGCCACGGGTCACGGTCGAGAACGGTGGTCGTCCGGTCGGTCACGGCCCAGGCGAGTTCCCAGCGCGGGATCGCCGTGAGATCGCGCCCGTGTTCGTGGAAGAACGAGATCGTGACTGGCCGATAGCACAGCGTCTGGGCAACCGGCGCGTATTGAAAGCCCGTACACTCGGTGCAGTGGTAGACGACGTAGGCGTCGAGGTCACGCGTGTCGTGCTGGGACGGGAGGGGGCTCTCGGCGTGGATTTCGGGCTCGACGGCCTGCGCACACCAGGGACACTGGCCAGCCGTCATTGCACTCATGATCGATCGACTCCGTCGGTGAACAGTCTGTAACAGTGCGTCTCGGTCACGGTCGACCAGGCCGTGAGACGGCAGCGAGATGTCCGTATAGTTCGCGTCGCACGTGGAACAGCGAACGCGGACGAGCGTCTCGTAGCGTGTGAGTTCGATGGGGTGACTACACCGGTGGCAGTCGGTCCCGACGTCGACGTCGGCGAGCGCCGGCGTCGATTCCTCCGTGAGCAAGCCGGCGACGAGCGTCCGAAATAGTACCATTCCGGGCCAGCGGAGGCGATATCCGTCGGGCTCCTTCGCGACGTAGTTGCCACACAGCTTCGTCAGATGGTAGTTGAAACGCCCGGAGTCGCGGATATCGACGCGCGACTGCAACTCGGCGTAGCCAAGGTGGGCGATTCCGGTCTCGGGTGAAGCCGTCGCTTCGCCGAGTTCCCGGACGATCGCGACGCGCGTCTCGTCGGCCAGGAGCGAGAACGCGGTCTCGGCATCGAGGGCACTCGGATCCGATTCGTCGCCAACCGGTTCGTCGGGACGCATTCGTTCAGGTGGCAGATTCGTCGCGGGGGACTATCGGTCTGGTGCCCGAACCCCGATCGAGCGAGCGGGCGTCCTCGAGCGGGTTCGTCAGGACGACCGTCGCTTCGCGCCCGGGTCCGACGCCAACCGCGACGAGCGGGGCGTCCAGCGCCTCGGCGATGGTCTCGAGGTACGTTCTCGCGGCGTCCGGGATGGCGTCGTAACCCGCCTGGACGACTGCACCCCAGTCCTGTGGCGACCAGGTCGCCATCGATTCGTAGATCGGCTCGCACCGCTCCCAGGCGGATCGAGTGGCCGGAATCGTCTCGACGCGTTCACCATCCAGCTCGTAGGCCGTACAGAGCCGAAGCTCGTCGAATTCGGCGAGGGTGTCGACGTGAGTGATCGCGAGGCCCGTGAAGCCGTTCACGCGGGTCGCGTGTCGGAGCATCGGGAGATCGAGCCAGCCGATCCGGCGGGGGCGACCCGTGACCGTGCCGAACGCGCCGACCAGATCCCGCACCTCGTCAGCCCGGCGTTCGGCCAGTTCCGTCGGCATCGGACCATTGCCAACCCGGGAGAGATAGCTCTTCACGACGCCAATCACGTGACCGCCGGCGACGATCGAGGGATCGACACCGGTACCGGTGATCGCACCCCCGAGCGTCGGGTTCGACGACGTGACGAACGGGTAGGTACCGTGATCGACGTCGATGTGCGTTCCTTGTGCCCCTTCGAACACGATCGACTTCCCGTCGTGATGGCTCGCAGTGAGGAAGGCACCGGCGTCGACGACCATGTTTTCGGCGTCGAGACGCTCGCCCCACTCTCGGAGGGTTTCTGCGATGGCATCGGCGTCGAACGGAGCCGTCGAGTCGGCCGCAGAAGAGGTGACATCGGAGCCGTCGACAGCGACGGGAACCGCATCACCGTCGGTGATGGCCTCGACGAGTCGCCGCTTCCGCGAGACGAGGGCGTCGAGTTGGCCGTCGAGTGACCCGGCGGCGACCAGCTCACCCGCCCGGACGCCGCGCCGCCCGGCTTTGTCCTCGTAGGCCGGGCCGATCCCGTTGCCGGTCGTCCCGACGGCGTCACCAGTCTCGCCTCTGGCCGTCTCCTCGATCGAATCCAGTGCACGATGATACGGCAGTACGACGTGTGCACGAGCGTCGATCCGTACGTCGGGGGAAATCCCCCGCTCGCGGAGTGCATCGAGTTCGGCGAAGAGGACCGAGAGGTCGACGACGCAGCCGTTTCCGAGGACGCCCACGGCACCCTGGACGACACCGCTCGGAAGCAGCCGAAGTTCGTACGTCTCACCGTCGTGTTCGACGGTGTGGCCGGCGTTGGCGCCACCCTGATACCTGACGACGATATCCGCATCGCCGGCGAAGACGTCGACGATTCCGCCTTTTCCTTCGTCCCCAAGCTGGGAACCGATGACAGTTGCGTTCACGGCGAGACCCACGGCCGACCGGGTCGTAACCGTTCTGTGAAGCACGATTCACGTCGGTGAAGCGACGTTCACACGGAGTCGCGATGCCACGGGCCGTCGGGCAGGTCCCACCGGCCGCGCTCGGCACGCCCGTACAGTGACCGTGGACGTTCCGCGGAGCGTGACTTCGACGAACGGAACGACTGCCATATTAGGGTCGTGACGGTGTAGGAACGGGTCTCGTGACGCGGCCCGGTGGACCGATACCGTGGAGTGTCAGCGACAGCGGGACGATGACGTTCGATCTGCGGGCTGTGACGGCGCTCGATTTGCAGATTGCGACGGCGGTCGATCCACAGACAGTGATGCATCTCGATTCGCAGACGGCAGTGGCCGGACTCACCCGACCGCTCGCCGCGCAGCCTGTCGACACGCCATCGCTATCGCCGGCGATGCTCGTCGTCTTCGCGATCGTCGTGGTCGCGGTCGTCCTCTTCGTCACCCAGCCGGTGCCGCTCGACGTCACCGCACTCGGCGTGATTGTCGCGCTCGTGGTTCTGGAGCCGTGGACGACCATCTCGCCGGAGGAGGGGATTTCTGGCTTCGCCAGCCCGGCGACGATTACGGTCCTCATGATGTTCGTCCTGAGCGAGGGCATCCGTCGAACCGGGGCCGTCCAGCTGCTGGGCGAGCGCATGGCCGCGTTCGCTGGCGACAGCGACCGGCGCCAGCTGGGCTCGATCGTCGGCGTCTCTGGTCTCTCGGCAGGATTCGTCAACAACACGCCCGTCGTCGCGATCATGATCCCGGTCGTCATCGACCTGGCCGAGCGGACGGGGACGTCCCCGTCCCGGTTGCTGATCCCACTCTCCTACGCCTCGATGCTCGGCGGGATGCTCACGCTGATCGGCACCTCGACGAACATCCTGGCGAGTTCGATCGTCGCCAGGGACGCCTACCTCGGGCGCCCGTTCTCGATGTTCGAGTTCACCGCGCTCGGCGTGCTGGTGCTGGCGACGGGATCGCTCTACCTCCTGCTGGTCGCGCCGGCGTTGCTTCCCGAGCGGATCGAACCGAGCGAGGCGCTCACGGACGAGTTCGACGTCTCCGGCTACCTGACCGAGGTGACCGTCCCGACCGACTCGCCGCTCGTCGGGACGACCGTCCACGCCGCGCTCGAAGCGGTCGACGTCGACCTGGAGGCGGTCACCCTCCTGCGTGGCGAGGACGCGTTCGGCGCCTCGATCGACGAGAAGGAGTTGCGGCCAGCCGACGTCCTCATCGTGCGGACGGGCCGAGAAGGGGTGATCGACCTCGCGGCCGTCGAGGGACTCTCCCACCGCCCGCGACGGGGAATCGACGAGGCGGACCTCGAGATCACCGGCGACGAGAACGGCGGGACTGAACAGCGACTGGCGGAGGTAATCGTCGCCCCCGACGGCGATCTCGTCGGTGAGACACTCGAATCGACGAGCTTCCGCCAGCGATACGGCGCGACGGTGCTCGCCTTGCGACGCGGTCCGGACGTGTTCAACACGCGGATGGACCTGCGTCCGCTTCGCGGTGGCGACACCCTGCTCGTTCAGGCGGATCACGACGCGCTCGATCGCCTCGGACGGAACCGGAACGTCATCGTCGCCCAGGAGTTCACCCGACCGACGTACCGGCGTGAGAAGCTCCCCCTCGCGCTCGGAATCGTTGCCGGTGTCGTCGGGCTCGCCGCCCTCGACGTACAGCCGATCCTGGTGACGGCGATCGCCGGCGCCGGCGCGATGGTCACCGCCGGGATCCTCGAACCCCGCGAACTCTGGGACGGTGTCGACTGGAGCGTGATCGTCCTGCTCGCGGGGCTCATCCCGCTCGGCATCGCGCTAGAGGAGACCGGCGCTGCGGCGTTCCTGGCCGGACACGCCGTCGCGGCCGTCGGCGATCTGCACGTCGTCTTCGTCCTCGGCCTGCTCTACCTCGGGACGGCCCTGCTGACGGAACTGCTCTCGAACAACGCGAGTGTCGTCCTCATGATCCCGATCGGGTTCGACGTGGCCATCCGGCTGGGGGCAGATCCCTACGCGTTCGTCCTCGCGGTGGTCTTCGCCTGCTCGACGCCGCTGCTCTCGCCCGTCGGCTACCAGACGAACCTGATGGTGTACGGGCCCGGCGGCTACGAATTCACGGACTTCGCCCGCGTGGGCGCGCCGCTGCAGGTGCTGCTCGCCGTCGTGACGACGCTCGGCATCGTGGTGCTCTGGGGCGTGTAGTCGGAGCAGTCGTCGTGGTTCCGACATCGGTGGTCGACCGCCGACACACCTCGTTGAAAGACAGTACCTACATCAGGACGGGCGGCATTGCCCCTGCTAGTATGGTAGAGACGGTGTTGATCGTGGGTGTGATCGCGTCGCTCTTCGTCGGCTTCAACATCGGCGGCTCATCCACGGGGATCGCGTGGGGACCGGCCGTCGGCGCCGGCCTGTTGAAGAAGACGACGGCGGCCGGGCTGATGACGGTGTTCGTCTTCCTCGGCGGGTGGACCGTCGGACGGAACGTGATGGACACGCTTTCGGGCGACATCATCACGATCGAGATCTCGCTCGCGGCAGGCGTCGCCGTCCTGTTCTTCATCGGCCTGGGGATCCTGATCGCGAACGTCTTCGGCGTCCCCGTGCCGACGTCGATGACGACGGTGGGCGCCATCGCTGGGTTGGGACTGGCGACGGGGACGGTGAACTACGAGACGATCGCCTGGATCCTCTCGTGGTGGATCGTCACGCCCATCATCGGGTTCTGGATCGGCGCGTTCATCGGCCGGTACATCTATCCGGAGCTCAATCGCCGGGTTGGAATCGAAAACTCGCCGGGGCCGCTGCTCACGTTCGATCGAAGTGGCGGCCTCCCGACACCTGCTCTCGGACCGAACACGACCTATCGCGAACTCGTGAGCACGATCGTCGTGCTGATCGTCGGCTGTTACATGGCGTTCAGCGCCGGCGCGAGTAACGTGCCCAACGCCGTCGCGCCGCTCGTCAGCAGCGGAGCGCTCGAGCCGAACCCAGCCATCCTCATCGCGACGGTGGCGATCGGGCTGGGCGGCTTTACGATCGCCCGCCGAACGATGGAGTCCGTCGGGGGCGAGCTGAGCGACATTCCCCTGCTCGCGGCGCTGATCGTCATGGTCACGGCCTCCACGATCACGACCGTCCTCTCGTCGATGGGCATCCCGATCAGCCTCGTGATGGGGTCGGTCATGACGATCGTCGGTCTCGGGTGGGGCCGGGCGACCCGACCGGTTACCGTCCGCGAGGCGGTCGCGGGCGAGGCCGGAGAGGCGGAGATCGCGATGGGAGCGCTCACCACCGAGGAGACGGCGGGCGCCGAACCGCGCCCGATCGGCGAAGCCGAGCGGAGCGAGGTGCTAGACGCGCGCGACCTGTTCAACCCGGGCGCCATCATCAAGTACATCTCGATGTGGATAATCGGGCCGACGATGTCGACGGCGCTTGCGTACGGATTCTTCGTGCTCGTCCCTGGCATCGCCTGACGGACCCAGCCGACGCGAGCTCACTGGCCGCCCACTCCCGTGAATCCGACCACCGTACTTATTCACCATGTCGACGTAGCGTCTCGTATGAGTTTTCGCGTCCTCGTCCCGATGGACGACTCCGAAATGGCCGAGCGAGCCCTCGAGTACGCACTCGAAACGCATCCCGACGCCGACGTGACCGTCCTCACGGTCGTCGGCGTGCCCTCGATGCTGATGGGCGACGCAGTCAGTCTCGCGCTGGAAACCGATCTTGACGAGGCGTCGCAAGAACACGCCGGCCCAGTGCTGGAACGGGCCCGCACCATCGCGGCCGAACACGACCGAGAGATCGACACCGTCGTCGGCCTGGGCCATCCGGCCCGGGTCATCGTGCGCGACGCGGACGACTACGACGTCATCGTGATGGGGAGCCACGGCGAACACAGCGCAGACATTGCACGGCGATTCCTGGTCGGCAGCGTCGCGAAAGAAGTGTTCCGCCGGTCCCCCGTCCCCGTCACGTCGGTCCGGTGATCGAGCCGATCCGGGACGGATGTGGACGTGTGCTTTCGACTGGCGAGAAACGAGTGTATTCGATCGACTGACTGAACGGGTGTATTCGATCGACTGATCGAACGAGTTACTCCTGATCGTCGTCGTTCTCGGTAGTCTCCTCGATCAACTCCTCGACTTCGTCCTCCCGTGGCCGGCGATCGACGCGCTCCTCGACCGACTCGACTTGCTTTTGGACGTCCTCGATCTGCTCGACGACGGTCTCTTCGATGGTGTCCGGAACCGTCTCCTCGACGGTTTCGGCGACCGTCTCTTCGACGGTCTCACCGACCGTTTCCTCGACCGTCTCACCGACTTTCTGTTCGACGGTTTCACCAACCGTTTCTTCGACCGTCTCGCCAACCTTCTCGTCCATCGTCTTCTCCACGGTCTCCTCGACGGTTTCGCCGACTTTCTGCTCGACAGTCTCGCCGACAGTCTCTTCGACCGTTTCGCCAACCGTCTGTTCGACTGTTTCGCCGACCTTCTCGTCGACTGTCTTCTCGACCGTCTCCTCGACGGTTTTCCCGACCGTCTCGTCCATCGTCTTCTCCATCGTCTGTTCGACCGTTTCGCCGACCGTCTCGTCGACCGTCTTCTCGACTGTTTCCTCCACAGTTTTCCCGACAGTCTTGTCCATCGTCTCGCCGACTTCCTTCTCGACGGACTCGCGGACGGCGGTCGTCATCCAGTCCGGATCGAACCGGGACATCTTCCAGACGACGTGGACGACGTAGGAGGCGAAGACGCCGACCCCGAACGCGAGGCCGACGTTCGTATCACCGGTGGCGATCAGCCCGATCGAGAGGACGATCAAGGCGCCGTAGGTCAGATCGACGATCGCATCAATGCGGACCGGGTTCATGGCTACGACCTTGCGGCGTACCCCGGTAAAACCTCTGGATCGGCGGCCATCGGCGAACGGTGCGGGCGATCGTCACGTCGACGGCCGCCCCCGATCAGTGCAGATGAACGTTCTTTTGAGCGCGGACGGTGTGGATGGTGATAGATACCGTGTTGGAACCGCTCCTCGTCGTCGGATTGCTCGTCGCCGTCTTCGTCGGATACAACATCGGCGGCGCCACGACCGGCCCGGCCTTCGGCCCGGCCGTCGGCGCGAACGTGATCTCGAAGGTGATGGCCGCCGGCCTGATGGCCGTGTTCTTCTTCCTCGGGGCAATCACGATCGGCCCCCAGGTCGTCACGACCCTCGGGGAGGAGCTGGTCACGGACACCGGGATCTTCACGATGCGGGCGAACGTCGCCGTCCTCTTCTTCATCGGCGGGGCCCTGTTCGTCGGCAACTACGCGGGCGTGCCGGCCTCGACGTCGATGACCGCCGTCGGCGCCATCGCCGCGCTGGGATTCGCGACGGACGCGGTGAACTGGGTCGTCCTCGGCGAGATCGTCAGTTGGTGGATCGTCGCCCCGATCCTCGGGTTCTGGGTCTCCGGCGTCGTCGGGCGGTACTTCTACCCGCGAATCAACGCCTGGGTCGCGATCGAGGGGAGCGACGACGAGGACGAGCTCATGGTGCAGATCGCGTGGAAAGGGGTCTTCCCCCGCATCCGATTCGGACCGGACGCCGATCGCCGCGAGAAGACGGGCGCGCTGGTCGTCGTCGCCATCGGCTGTCTGATGGCCTTCTCCTCCGGGACGAGCAACATCGCGAACGCGATCGCGCCGATCTACGGAACCGGAGAGGTCGAGATGATCCCGCTGATCCTGCTCGGCTCCGCCGCGGTCACCGTCGGCTGTTTCACGATCGCCCGCCGCACGCTCGACACGCTCGGCAACGATATCACGAACCTGCCGCTGACGGCGGCAATCGTCGTCGCCGTCGTGAGTTCCTCGATCGTCATCGTCCTCTCCTCGCTCGGCGTCCCCGCGAGCTTCGTCGTCATCGCGACGATGAGCATCATCGGCCTCGGCTGGGGCCGGGCGACCCGGACGACGACGCTCCCCGAAGTCGCCAGGGGTGAAGAGACGCACGTCTCCGTCGGCGCACTGACCGCCGAGGAGGAAGGCGAGTCACTCCCGGAGATCGGTGAAGAGGAACCGACGGACATCCCCCGGGCGTCGGACCTCTTCGACCCGGGGACGACCGCCAAGGTCGTTCTCATGCAGAACGTCGTGCCGGCCATCGCGACAGTCGGAGCCTATCTCACGTTCCGGTTCGTCCCGGTTTTCGGGTTCTGAACGGCGGCGGAGCAATCGGTCGGGTGCATCGACCGCCGAAGTGCCGGTCCCGCAGTCGACGGACCCCATATTCTGCGGTGTCTCGGGCTTGCACCGACGATTCCCAGGATATCCTACGTGATTAACGATGCAAGTCGCAACAGCAAGGTATTACAGGGCGGGTGCCGAATTCTCCGCTGATGCCCACGGTAGAATACCTCAACTACGAAGTGCTGGACGATCACGGCTGGGAGATGGACGACGACGACCTCTTCGACGAGGCCGCCGACGCTGGCCTCGACGACGAGGACTACGGCACGCTCGAGGTCAACGAGGGCGAGTACATCCTCGAAGCCGCCGAGGCCCAGGGCTACGACTGGCCCTTCTCCTGCCGCGCCGGCGCCTGTGCGAACTGTGCAGCCATCCTCAAGGAAGGCGAACTCGAGATGGACATGCAGCAGATCCTCTCCGACGAGGAGGTCGAAGAGAAGAACGTTCGCCTGACCTGCATCGGTCACGCCCTGACCGACGAGGTCAAGATCGTCTACAACGCAAAGCACCTCGATTACCTGCAGAACCGCGTCATCTAAGCAGTCTCCTCTTTCGCGATACTGCCGTTTTCGCCCACCGGATCCGAGCCGTGGGTTTCGATATCGGGAGTCTCTCGGACGAATCGCGCGACGTTAGGCTTCGACGAGACACCCCGTCCGGGACGCCCGAAACACTAACACGAGTGGCGCGTCGATGAGCGCTCGTGCTGTCGAATCTCCCCGCCTCGGTCCCCGATCTCCTTCGCCTGCTCGCGCTCCCCGTCTTCGCCTGGGTCGCCGTGTTAGACGTGCGAACCCGGCGCGTCCCGAGTGCGGTCTGGATTCCCCTCGGTGCGCTCGGCGCGGCCCTGCTCGCCTGGGACGGCTGGGTCGCCTACACCGCCGACCTCCACGCCTGGCAGTCGTTCCTCATCCCGACGGCGTTCAGCGTCGGCTTCGTCGTGCCGCTCGCGTACCTCTTCTGGTGGTTCGGCGGCTTCGGCGGCGCCGACGCGAAGGCGTTGCTCGTCCTCGCACTGCTCTTTCCCGTCACCCCGTCGTACGGGATCGGTGACTGGGCGTTCCCGCTCGTCGGCGGCGATCAGCTCTTGCCCTTCTCGCTGGCGATCCTGGGCAACGGCGTCCTCGTCGGGCTCGCGATTCCGGTCGCGCTCGGGCTCCGAAACGCGCTCGCCGGACGATTCACCCCGATCGCCCCGCTCGGCTGGCCGACGGCCGTCGACCGCATTCCACACCGCCACGGCAAACTCCTCCAGACGACCGACGGCTACACGCTCTCCGGACTAGATCTCGACGCGCTCAGAATGTACCTTCGCTGGCGTGGCGCGACGTTCGCAGAACTGCGGGCCGAACCGGATCGACTCCGCGATCCCGAGACGCTCCCTGACGAACCGAATCCGCCGACCGACGGTGCGATCGACGCTGGGCCGCCCGTGGCCGACGGTGGGGAGGTGGAATCCATCGATGCAGTGGAACAGACGGGACGCGATGAAGCCGATTTCAGCGCCGAGCCGACCAACGGCGATCCGACCGACGCCGACCCGAGCGGCGTCGAGTTCGACGATCCCTGGGGTGCGGCGGCGTTCCTCGACTCGATCGAGGGCACGGCCTACGGCACTTCGCCCGATGATCTCCGCGACGGACTCGACGTCCTCGCGTCCGAGGAACGCGTCTGGTACTCGCCTGGAACGCCGTTTCTCGTCCCGCTCTTTCTCGGCCTGCTCGTCGCGATTGGTTACGGCGACGTACTCATTTCGCTGATGAGCTAGCGGTGGTCGTTACGCCGCGAGTCGCGCTCGTAGCCGTTCGTACAGCGGCCAGCCGACCGTCCAGAACGCCGCGAACGCGGCGCCGACGGCGACGACGGCCAGCCAGAGTCCGCCGGACTGATCCGGCGACCCCGTCGCGAGGGCTGCGACGACGCCGAGGAGCAGGAGGAACGAGATCACCAGACTCCCCAGTTCCAGCGCGGCCGCAACGGGGTTCGCACGCACCGCAGCGAGAAACGAAGCGAGGGCCATAGACGCTTCTCGAAGGGCGACAACAAAATACTCACGATGGGGCCGCACGGGCCCGAAGCGAGTGCGCTCCGCGGTGCCTAGTTGTCGATGTTGACGGTGATCGACTGCGTCTGGAGGTACGAATCGAGCGCTTCCATGCCCTTCTCACGACCGATGCCGCTCTTCTTCGTGCCACCGAAGGGCGTCTCGACGCCGTCGCCGAACCACTCGTTGATGAAGACGGTGCCGGCGTCGACGTCGCGGGCGAGCGAGAGCGCCTCGTCGATGTCCTGCGAGAAGACGCCGCCGGTGAGGCCGTATTCGACGCCGTTGGCGATACGAATCGCCTCCTCGGGGTCGGAGTAGGGGATAACCGTGAGCACCGGGCCGAAGATCTCCTCCTGGGCGATTCGCATGTCTGGTTCGACGTCGGTGAAGACCGTCGGCTCGACGAAGAAGCCATCGCGGTCGGCCGGTTCGCCGCCGGTCACGAGCGTCGCGCCCTCCTTCACGCCGACGTCGATGTACTCGAGGACGCTCTCGTAGTGTTCCTCGTAGTTGAGCGGGCCCATTCCGGGATCCTCGACACCGGGGCCGAGGTCGTAGGACTCGGCACGGTCGACGATCGCGTCGACGAAGTCGTCGTAGATGGACTCGTGGACGACGGCGCGGTCGGCCGCCGAGCAGATCTGGCCGGCATTGGTGAAGATGCCGAGTGAGGTCCAGAAGACGGCCGAACCGAGGTCGGCCTCCGGTGTGACGATCGAGGCGTTCTTGCCGCCGAGTTCGAGCGTGACGGGCGTGATCGTCTTCGCGGCGGACTCCATGACCGCCTGGCCCGTCGGGACGCTGCCGGTGAAGGTGAGGACGTCGACGTCCTCGTGTTCGGAGAGGGCGGCACCCGGCTCCCCGCCGCCGGTGAGCACGTTGAGGACGCCATCCGGGAGGCCGGCCTCTTTGCCCAGTTCCGCCAGTCGGATCGCGGTCAGCGGGGTCGTCGGCGCCGCCTTCACGACGACGCTATTGCCGGCGGCCAGCGCCGGCGCGACGCCGCGAGCGGTCAGGTTGAACGGGAAGTTCCACGGGACGATCTGGCCGCTGACGCCGTAGGGTGTGCGCTCGGTGAACGCCAACTTGCCGTCACCCGTCGGTGCGGTCCGCCCCTCTAGTTTGTCGACTGCGCCGCCGTAGTACTCGAAGAACCTGGCGGCACCCGACACGTCGTGGTGGGCCTGGGTGAGCGGCTTGCCCTGATCCCGACTCTCGAGTTCGGCCAGCTCGTCCGAGTGTTCGGCAATGAGTTCGCCCAGCTGGGAGACGATCCGGCCGCGCTTGCCGGGCGACATGGCTTCCCACTCGGCCTGGGCCTCGCTGGCGGCCTCGACCGCACGGTCGACGTCCGCCGCACCCGCCTCCGCGGCCGTCGCGAGTGTCTCGCCCGTCGCCGGGTCGATCGTCTCGCGCGTCTCACCTGCCGCCGCCTGTACGAACTCGCCGTCGATGAAGAGCTGGTATGCTTCTGCGATTGCGTCTGACATTGTGGATCACTCGAGGTCGGCCTCGACCGAACCGACCGAACGAGGCCGTCTATCCACTCCATCGGGCTCGTGCACGATAATAACATTCATCTCGATCGGTTCGAATTCGGTCACGCCATCCGGGTGGAGTCGTATCGTCGCCAGCCAACGAGTCCGGCGAGTGAGGCCGCGAGGATCAGTACGGCCTCGAGTTCGGCGCCACTCGTCACGAAGTAGAAACCGGCCAGCGGAATCGCCACGGCGAACGCGACGGTCGCGCGGTCCAGCGAACGGTGGTCAGCGAGCGCTCGTACGCCGAAGAGAAGCGTGAGAGCGAGGGTAACCCCAGCGACCACGTCGACGAGGTAGTGGAGACCGAGGACGATTCGCGCGAGACAGACGAGGGCGACGACGGTGCCGGCGGCTGCGTATCGACGCCGGGCGGTACTCACGGTGAGGACGGACGCCAGCCCGACGTAGACGATCGTCGTGCTCGTCGCGTGTCCGCTCGGAAAGCCGTAGCCCCCGGCGAAGGCCGTGAGTTCGTAAATCGTCTCGACGACGCCCGGGAGCGCCTCCGGATCGAGTGGCATCGCGGTCGGCCGTGGCCACGCCAGCAGTTCCTTCAGCCCCCGGTACAGCCCCAGTCCGGCGAACCACGCACCGCCGACGAAGGCCACGCCCGATCGAGAGGGCGTATCGAGCAGGAAAAGCGAGGCGAGGAGGAGCGAGAGGAACCAAATGTCACCGAGCTGAGTTAAGACGCCGAAGACGACGGCCAGCCAGTCCGGAAGCAGTTCGTTCACCAGCGCGTGCTCGCCGATTCCCCGGGTCATAGAACCACACGGGGAGAGGAGCGACTAAATAGCTTGGATCGATGTGATAGGTGTCAGACATCCGATAGATGCTCGAACGAGAAGCGGTTCAGCCCGGGTCGAAACCGTCGGTGGACGGGCCCGGTCAGCACCGTGATTCGATGTCGGCCGCGATGTCGTCGAGTTCGTCGTCCGCGAGATCGGGCGTCTGTCCGGCGATCGCGTGGATCGGCCCGCCACCGTCCCCGTCGAATCGCGGGACGATGTGGCAGTGGACGTGCGGGACCTCCTGTCCCGCCGCTTCGCCGTTGTTGAACGCGACGGTGGTCGCGTCGGCGTCGACGGCGTCCTCGACTGCCGGGACCAGGTCGTGAATCGTCGCGTAGAGGTCGGACGCGACGTCGTCAGGGACGTCGTTCAATCGCTCGTACTCGTCTTTCGGGATGACGAGCGTGTGTCCTGGCGCGAGCGGGTTCGCGTCGAGGAAAGCGTACGTGGTCTCGTCCTCGTAGACGGTGCGGGCGGGGATCTCCCCGTCGACGATCTGACTGAAGATCGTGGGCATGTCTGTGGCTGTGTCGCCACGTCGTATGAAGGTTACCCGCGATCGCCGTCACTCGGTTCAACAGGGGGGAGCTAGGCTTCCCAACAGCCGGACGTAACTAATAGGGAACGACCCTCCCCTCGGTTGTATTAAAATATTTACGACATTAGCCGAATGCAGTGATGGGTGAACACCCTGCCTTCGAGACGTGACGTGATCGTCGGTGGCGGCGGTCTGATCACCGGTGGCTCCGGCGCCATCGGGGTCAAACTGTACCTGGAAGACCCAGACGCCGGCTACGTTCCGGGCCGTACCCCGCTGGCATGGGCCAACACCGAGTGGCCATTCCCGGACTACGATCCAGCACTGACGCGCAACCCGCCCCCTGAGAGCCCCCCGATGCAGATCTCGAGCGCGTGTGGGCCGTTCGAGACGACTCACTGTACGCCAACGAGTGGTCACCCCCGATCGTCGCGAACGGCCGGGCGTTCGTCGCAGGCGCCGAATCGCGCGGTGTCGCCCTCTGGGCCGTCGATATCGCGAACGGCGACGTCGAGTGGAGTCGAAGGTACCTCGGGGACGGCGGAATGGGCCCCTCTATCGCCGCTCCGGGGAGCGAACTCTACTATCGGATCGATGATTGGACACCGCCGGTCGGTGCGTTGGCCGCGGCAACCGGCGAACAGGTGTGGAGCTATAGCGATCCGCCCAACGGAAACTGGTTGATCGGCGGCGGACGATTCTACCACACCGACACGATCGATGGGGATCTCCACGCGTACGACGTCCGGACCGGCGACCACCTGTGGGTAACTCCCGTCGACGACGATCGGCTCTTCGTCCGGTCGTTTCATCCCGAAGTCGGGGTATTCGCGTCCGGATACGGAACGCTGTACGCGCTCGATCCCGTGAACGGATCGGTCCGCTGGGACAGGGACGCCCCAGGCATTACGAGATCGGGGCCTGTAATCACCGGCGAACGGGTATTCATCACCAAATCGACCGGCGAGAAGGACCTTCTGTCGCTCGATCCCGCGAGCGGCGAACGGCAGTGGCAGTACCCGCTTTCGCAGGTCTGGGGAGACACACAGGAGGGACGCGCAAAGCGGTGGTACGAAATCGGGGCGGCGACGCCGGAGGTCGTCGTCGTTCGAGAACGACGCGCCGACCGGTCGGCCGGGCGACTGCACGCCGTAGAAGCTAACGCAGGCGAGCGCCGCTGGCGAATCGCGCCGCCCGACGGCACCGCCGGGTTCGGGGCGCCCACCGTCGTCGGAGACAGCGTCTACGTCGGCGCGGCCGGCCCCCAGCGGAGCACGTTACTTCGCCTGGCGCTCGACGACGGGTCGCAACTGTCGTCCTGGGACCTCCCGCCAGGCGCCGGGGATACGCTGGTCGCCGACGGCCTGGTGATCGTCAAGGTTGAGGACGGGGTCGTCGCGTTGGCCTGAGAAGAAAATCCGTTTCCGAGCAGTCAGCGGGTGCACAACTCGCCCAGCGCTTCGCGGAGTGCGGTCGCGTACTCGTCGGCCTCGTACCCCATCCGACTGATCCAGACGTCCTGATTGGACGGATGGAGGATCGGCAGGAGCCAAGTATCCAGCGCCCCACACCGAGTGGGTTCGAGAACGGTGTCGAGAAAGCCGGACCCGTCGAGGTCGTCGAGCGAGCGGTCGTCAGCCGCTAACACCGACGTGGTGGCGTGTTTGCCGGTCGCGACGACGACATCGGGCTCGACACGATCGAGTTCCGTCAGGAGGTGTGGGCGACAGGCCGCGAGTTCCTCGGCGGTAGGTTCGCACGTACTCACCGAGTCGGCGGACTCGCTCGCGGAATCGGTGTCCGACTCGGCAGCGGCGCCGCGCGTCTCGTCCGCGGGCATGCACTTCACCGCGTTCGTGAAGTAGCTCTCGTCGGCGTACCCCACCTCGTCCATCATCCGGCGGATCCGCCGACCGGAGTGACGCGCGGTGTAGGCCATCCCGGTCCAGTTGCCGCCGCGCCACGGGTCAGCATCGGGATTGCCGGCACCTGGCGCCTCGCCGACGACGAAGACCGGGGCGTCGGGCGGCCCCGTTCCCCACGAGATGTGCTCGCGACAGGCGGCGAGTTGCGGACAGCGATCGCAGTCCGGTTCGATGACGTGGCGCGACGCGGGGAACGCAGGATCGTCAGGGTCGGAGGGCGATTCGGAGGACACGCACTGAGGCAGGGGCGCATCGACGAAGGGCGTGTCGATCCGACGCGTCCACCACGCACGCCGGGCCTTCGAGCGGAAGTCAGCTGGCACTGTCGGCCCGCCTCAGAAGTGCCTTTGGGAAGGTTGTTTTTACCATTTATCCCTATACGACTCACCCCAACGCACCATGGAAACAATTATACTATACAAAATTGAAGTGTCCGTATACGATGACTCCGAGCGATCGTCGCCGATCGAGAAGTTTGCAGAGGCAGGCGGAGGACGGCTAGATGGGGCGGAAGAAGGATCGCCGACGGAACCGCAGAAACGGCGAGCGACGGGAACGCGACCGAGACGATCGCCGCGAGAATCGCGAGGCCGACGAGCAGGCGTTCACTCCCATGGGAATGCCCGATGCACCGATTCCCGACGCGCCAGTCCCCGACGCGACACCGCCCGATGCCAGGCCGTCGGTCGGCTTGCCAGCGATGGAGAACGTGAATCCGATTCCGCAGACTGACCGGGTGCCGATGGCCAGTCGCGGCTACGGTCACGAGGCGCAAGAACACATCATGCGTGCGACGGACGGGACGGAGACGGACCCTCACGACGTGCCGGATGCAGTGCTCGATGTGCTCGCGACCGGCAGCGGGCAGTCACTCGACGCCTCGCTCCAGCGCGCCCTCGAAGACCGGATGGATGCAGACTTCTCGAACGTCGAGATTCACACGGGTCCGGAAGCGGCAAAGGCCGCCGACGCGATCGACGCGCGAGCGTTCACTTGCGGCAACGCGATCGTGTTCAACGACGGCGAATACGATCCGGAAAGCGCGGAGGGACAGTACCTGCTGGCGCACGAGTTGGCTCACGTCAAACAGCAAACGGGCGCGGCGATCTCGATGATGCCGCAAGCGGACGCCGACCTGGAAATCGATCCTGACCCGCAACTAGAGCGGGAGGCTGATCAGGCGGCCGAAGACGCGCTGTCCGGAGAGGAACCGCTGACCGTGAACCGGCTGGGCACGGACGTCCACGTCCAGCGGGTATCGGAAAACAAGGTGTTCGAGGCGATGGCGCTGTTCGAGGCCGAGAACGAGAGCGGCGAGATCAGCGACTTCCGCGAGGACCAGAACGAAAATCGGCTTGCGTATCTGCACGGAGTGGCCCAAGACGTCATCGAAAAGCAGCAAAAAGAGTCTTCGCTGGGGACGAAACAGGAGCTCAAGGCATCGAACTCCAGAGAAGTTCGCGATCTCGCAAAGCGCGGTCCGTCGGAAGCCGATATCAAAACGCAGATCGAGCAACTCAAATCGAACATCGATGCCGACCTGAGCGACGTGGCCCTGACCGAGGACCAACGCCGGCTCCTCGATGGTGACATCGAGGTCGGGATGTGGGACAAGGTCTCCTGGGGAATCGTCAAGGGTATCCTCTCCGTGACGACGATCCCGTATCTGATCAAGGCGGCGAAGCTGGGAACGGCGGCCGCGGGGAAGGACCTCGACGACCGGGGAAGACAGACGGTGGCGCAACTCCGGGACGGAAAGATATCAGATCTGGACGACCTCAAGCACCTCTGGGAGCAGACCAACGGCTCGCTCGAAGACCGGGCCGAGCAGATCGAACAGGAGATCCGGGAGGGAGTCTGGTACGATGAGGATGGCGACCCATACCAAACTGGTGGAAATCAATGAAGACCAAAATCGAAGGGGAGAAAGATGGTTACATAAAGGTCTATGTGACCGACAATGGCGGGGCTGAGCATGACTTGACTATTGAAAACGGGGGAGAAATAGAGTTCCATAAATGCGAGGAATACTCTAACAATCCCGCCAAACGAACTCGTAAACAGTCGGAATACGGGCAGCAAGCCCGCCGATATGCGCAGTGGACTGTGTACCGCGAGCGCGGGTACGACACGGTTCCACCAACCGAAAACCCCGATCGCCTCGTGGCTGGCCTGCTGGCCATCACCAGGCTCTCCGAAGATGAGTTCGACGACTATTTCGGCGATCTCCACGCCAAACTTCGTCGCCACTACGACGGGTTCGGCGTCGAATTGCCGTTCGACGACGCAGATCCCGACGACGCCATCGTCTACCAGAAGGATGTCTACCTGCAACCCGATCCGGTCGACTTCGACCCGCCGGTACTCGAGCAATTCCTCGATCGGTTCGACGGGGATGCCGATTCACCGGCCGTCGGCGACGGCGACATTCCGTTCGACGAGATGGACGAACTCGATTTCGAGGTCGAAGCCGTCTCGGGGATGCACGTGTTGCACAACGACGGGCAGGGGAACGAGCAGGTATCCCACGGCGAGCAACCACTCGATCGCGACCCGGACGTTCGCGTCGAACTGATGGCGTTCGATCCTGCGTCGGTTGACTCGTTCCAGCACTACGTC
>JGI2924J29684_1077988_pt1 | contig 27175 bp, 26 predicted proteins | sample BenlonsequencITS_FD_29684 | JGI IMG/M metagenome (IMG submission 29684)
GTGGTTCACACGGTCGAAGAACTTCTCCAGATCCATGTCCACGACCCAGCGGAGGCCGCTTTGGATATACTGCTGCGCTTGAGATCGGCGAGCAGCTGATCGTACTGCGTCTTCATCTCCAGCGCCGCTTCCTTCGCGCAGGAGAGATCGGCCGCCGCCGTCTGTTCGGACTGGGCTTGCATCTCGGTTTTTTTCATCGTCGTCAACCTTTGCAACAGATTCATTCCTGCATCTTCCCCTTTCTCATCGAGCGGCTGCTGCCGCCGTCATCGTCTTTTCGGCCTAGCCGACGCGCTGTCTGACCATTGTGAAGCCCCGCTTTCTGTAAATTGATGGAACAACCGCTGCCCGAAATACGCATACACCTCTTTTATCGTCCAAACCACATGGTTTTCATTAGACTTTTTAGTAAAAATGATTTACAAAACGACATTTTCCGACAGAAAAAAGGCGGGCGCCCCGGCCTCCCGCCGAAGCATCCGCCCGACATTTGTCCCAGTTATCGTTATCCGCCGCCAGTCACCGTTTACCGGTCTATGATTACCGGGTCATCCGTAACCGTCCTTCTGCCGACATCCGATCCGCGGCCATCCGGCCATGCGGACGATCATGCCTCCGCTTCAAGTCCCGCAATACGTCCGATACGGACGATCCGGCTTCGGCGGCACCGCGGCATAATCCGCATGGTCCGCATCGTAATCGTAAGGCGCCGCCAGCGCGGCCAGCAGCCGCTCCATGACGGACAAATCGCCGGCTTCCGCGGCGGCCAGCGCTTCCTCGACGCGGTAGTTGCGCGGGATGACCGCCGGATTGGCGCTCATCATGAGCCGCCGCGCCTCGGCCTCGGTCTGCGGCTGCCGCGCGAGCCGCCGCTGCCGCCGGGCAAGCCAGTCCTCGAACTCCCGGGTGCCGTGCATCGGCGTATCCTCCGGCCGGCCGAGCGTCAAGTCGAAGAAGGTGCGGGTGTAATCCGCCCTGGCCTTGCGCATCAGCTCGAGCAGATCCCGGGCCAGCGCTTCGTCTTCCTCCTCTTCGCCGAACAGCCCCAGCTTGGCGCGCATGCCCTGAAGCCAATGGCGTTCGTACCGGCCGGCATATTCGCCGAGCGCCTCCTCCGCCAGTTCGACGGCTTTCTCCTCGTCTTCGTGAAGCAGCGGCAGCAGCGCTTCGGCCAGCCGCGCCAGATTCCATGCGCCGATCGCGGGCTGACGTCCGTATGCATAGCGGCCGTGCGTATCAATCGAGCTGAAAACGGTCAGCGGATCATACTCGTCCATGAATGCGCACGGGCCGTAGTCGATCGTCTCCCCGCTGATCGTCATGTTGTCCGTGTTCATGACGCCGTGTATGAACCCGACCAGCATCCACCGGGCGATGAGCGCGGCCTGGCGCTCAATCACCTCCCGGAGCAAAGCCAGGTACGGCTGCTTATCCTCCGCCGCCTCCGGCATGTGGCGCGCGATGGCGAAGTCGGCCAGCGCCTTGAGGTCGTCCCGGCTGCCGCGCCATGCCGCGAACTGGAACGTGCCGACGCGCAGATGGCTGGCTGCCGTGCGGGTCAGCACCGCGCCCTGCAGCACGGTCTCGCGGATGACGGGCATGCCGGTCTTCACGACCGCGAGGCTGCGCGTCGTCGGAATGCCGAGGGCATGCATCGCTTCGCTGATGATGTATTCGCGAAGCATCGGCCCGAGCGCCGCCCGGCCGTCGCCGCCGCGGGAATACGGCGTGCGGCCCGATCCCTTCAACTGAATGTCGATGCGCGCTCCCGAGGGGGTGAGCTGCTCGCCGAGCAGCAGCGCCCGGCCGTCGCCGAGCATCGTGAAATAGCCGAACTGATGGCCGGCGTATGCCTGGGCAAGCGGCTCGGCACCCTCCGGCAGCCGGTTGCCCGCAAGCACCTCGACGCCTTCGGGGGAGCGAAGCGCCTCCGCATCGAGGCCGAGTTCGGCCGCCAGCGGCTCGTTCAGCATGACGAGCCGCGGCTCGCGCACCCGCACCGGCTCCTGTCTCACATAGAACAACTCCGGCAGCCGGGCATACCGGTTGTCGAAGCGCCATCCGGCTCGCTGCTCTGTCCGTTCCACCTGGCACCACGCTCCCCTGTCATTCGAAAGTCCGGCACAAATGCCGGCCAGCTTCAAGCTCGCAGCCCTATTCTTCCCCGTGATGGCCGAAATTGTGCGCCAAGACAGGTTGAAGCCCCGGCGGCATCGGCGCTCCAAAGTCAGGATCATCTTATCACACCGGCATGGAAAATGTAATTAAGCATGATCGGGGACCGCTTGCCGTCGCCTGCGAATGCGGGCAGCGTCGGATGGCGCTGCGAACGCTGTCGTGCGGGCGGACGAATCGGGACTTTCCGGGCGGCGTCCCGGCCGGGCGGCGGACATGCCGGTACCAACGGAGCATTTTGCGGCTTGACAGCGGGCTTCGACAGCCTCCTCGGCCGCGGCGTAATAAGATGAAGACAGGCCGTTCCGTCAACCGGAACGCCGTCACAAACGATGCAAGGAGGCGTAATGTCATGCGAAGCACGATGGAAGCGGACGCCGTACGGTCCGCAGCTCACGGCGGAACGAGGGAAGCGCGGGTCGACCGGCCGGCGGACACGGCGGAAGAAAAGGCGGCGCGCCCGAGGCTTACGCTGCGCCATTTGCACAGTTTGATCGAAGCGCTCAGGGAAGAGCATCTGAAACTGGAAATGCGGGTAGACAGGCTGTCGAGCCTGGTGGACCGGCTGGCCGAGCCGGATGCCGGCGCCCGGCGGGAGTCCGCCCTTATCGGAGATCGCATCACGGAGTCTCGGCTTGCCATGCCGGAATTGCCGACAGGGAGGGAAGAAGCCGGCGGCCGCGGAGCGGGTCAATCCGCCGCCGCGGAAGACCGGGCGGCGTTCGGATTTGCGATCTGGGCCGGCGTCGAACGGGCGATCGGCAACGCCGCCGTCATGCTGGCGGCCGGGCGCGACACCGAGTCCGGCGTTGCGGATTCGGATCCCCAGACCGAGCGTGCGGATGCGAAGCCCGCGCCCGCCGCCCTCTTCAAGCGTCAGCGGCCGCCGGCGCACGAGCAGCACGAAGTACCGATCGAGCATCTGCTGCACGAGCTGCGCGAAGCGGCGCGAATCGCCGATGAGATTGCGGCGAATGCTTCCGCCGATTACCGGGCGAACCCGGCCCACCCGCCGCGGGCGCCGGACCTGTCCGGGGGCGGCGCGTCCGGCGGGGACGCAGAAGCCGGGCCGGCGTCGTCCGCCCCGGAACCGGGCGCGTCCGGAACCGCAGATGCCGGCCCGCAAGCGCGGGACGCCTCCGCGGATACGCCGCGGCCTGCCGGCGCCGAAGCAGCCGCCGCAGCGCCGGATCCGTCCGCGGAGTCCGCGGCCTCCGGCCATCGCGGTCCGGTGACCGCGCAGCCGCCGGACGCCCCGGCGGGCGCGCCGCCGCAAACTTCGCAGCGGCAGCCGGCAGCGGACATGCCATCCATTACGATTCCGCGTTCCGAGCGGCACCGCGTGCGCAAGAAGCCTTCTTTATGGACGCGGCTGTTCGGCCGGCAGCACGCGTAATCCTGATCCCGGGGGCCGATTCCGGAGCGGCCGCCGGGATTTTTCATGCCGGCATGCAAACAAGCGGCCGGTCAGGTCCCCGTCCTGACCGGCCGCTTCGCATGTCGACACCATTTCCCGGGAAATGTCGAGCCCGTCCCTCTTCGTCTCCACCGTCATCAACGCTTCCTCCAGCGCCGCATCCCCGGACTCCGCCATGCGCGCCTTGTGCTCCTCATATTCCCGCCAGCCGCCCTCGAACACGTGCACCCGGCCGTCCCGGATCTCCAGAATGCGGTCCGCCGTCCGGTCGGCGAAACGCCGGTCGTGCGTGACGAACAGCACCGTGCCCGCATAGTCGGCCAGCAGCGATTCGAGCGCCTCGATCGACGGAATGTCGAGAAAATTCGTCGGTTCATCCAGCACCATTACATTCACGTCGCCGACGATCAGCTTCGCCAGCGCCGTCCGGACGCGTTCGCCGCCGCTCAGCACGCCGACCGGCTTGTGGACGTCGTCGCGCTTGAACAGCAGCCGGGCCAGCACGGCGCGCACCACTTCCGGCGGCTGCGCCGCCCCGTCGGAGACGTTGTCGAAGACGGTGCGGTCCGGACGCAGAATGTCCAGGTTCTGGCTGAAGTATCCGATTTTCGCCGCCGGGGCGATCGTCACGCCTTCGCCGCCCTCCAGGATGCGCTTCAGCAGCGTCGTCTTGCCCGACCCGTTCGGACCGAGCAGCGCGGTCTTGCTGCCCGCGGGCAGTCCGAACCGGACGTCGCGCCAGAGCAGCCGTCCGGCGGCGCGGGCTTCGAGCCCGTCCACGCGGATGATCATCCGGCTGCCGAGGCGCGCCGCTTCCGGGATGTCCATCCGCACCCGCTCCGGCTCCCGCGGCTTGTCGACCCGCTCGAGCTTGACAATGCGCGTCTTGATCGCCTTGATGGATTGATGGATGCTCTTCTGCACGGAGCCGTAATGATCCTTGCCCATCCGCGCTTCCGACGGGCTCAGGTTGCGCGGCGCCTTCTCCAGGCGCGCCGCCTTCTGCGCTTTCTGCTGAATGGCCGCTTCGAGCTGTCGCCTTTTGTCCACGTAGGATTCGTATTTTTCCCAATGCCGCCGCCGCTCCAGCTCGCGCATTTGCCGATAGAACGAGTAATTCCCGCTGTAACTCGACACGGCGCCGTCCTCGATCGCCCAGATGCGCGTGCAGACGCGATCGAGAAACTCCCGGTCGTGGGACACGACGACGAACGCGCCCTCGTATGCGAGGAGCGCCTTTTCCAGCCTGCGGATATGGTCGGCGTCGAGATGCATGGTCGGCTCGTCGGCGAGCAGCAGCGCGGCGCGTTCGGCCAGCGCCCGCTCCATGCAGAGCGCCGTCGTCTCTCCGCCGCTCAGCGTCCCTTCGTCCGGCTTCAGCTGCGGAATGACTGCCCGCGAACCCGCGATCCGGACCGCCCCGGCATCCGGCTTCACTTCGCCGGCAATCATCCGGAGCAGCGTCGTCTTGCCCGTGCCGTTCATGCCGACAAGGCCGATCCGCTCACCGGATGAGATGCGCAGCTGTTCGGCGCGGAACAGCCGCCTGTCGCCGATGAACATTTCCACCTGTGACGCTTCAAACAACATCGTCATGAAAAAAACCTCCCGTATCCATCTATGTGGACAGGAGGCTTGCGTCATGCGAAAGGCACACGCGCCGCTGCCGCCGCACGGCTGCAGCGGAGGGCGGGCGTATCCATCCCGTATGAAGGCGCGACCCAAGGTCCATGCGGCGGAAGCTGTGCCGCGGCAAGCGCAAGATCCTGTCCGGAAACTGCGAACGAACAAGCCGTATCCGGCGCCTGCAAGGCGCCCGCGGGCAACACGGAACAAGCCGTCATGGACGGCGTCCGCCGTTCGTTCTTCATGCGTCTCCATTCGTCAGGATCTCAGTTGCGCATCGGACCAATGGTCACCCTTTCCGTATCGTGTTGTCCTGATTGTAGCGAAAAATACCGCGTGAATCAACCCGTGCCGTCCGACCCCGTGCGTTCCCACAGATCATCCAGGAGCCGTTCTTCCAGACGGAACAAGGCGTCGAAAGCCCGCCCGGCTTGCAGCAGCTGATCCGGAATTTCGCGCCCGCGCTCCGGCTCGGACGCCGCGTTCGCAAGGCCGGCCAAGTACCGGTCCAGCCGGTTCTCCGCCAGCCGGATCGCCGCGTGCAAATCATCGAGCAGGCTGGCAGCGGCCTCCAGCGCCTGCTCCAGCAACGGACCGAGCTGCTTCTCTGTCCAGGCGGCATGTTCGCGCAGGTCTTCGCGGAAATCGCCGGCTTTCTCCATCAGCCAGCGGATCTCGTCTTCGTGAAAACGGGAATTCCGGTGTCTCAAGATCGATCGGGACAGGACGGCCAGTTCGTTCCACTCTTCCATGAGCAGGCTGCGCTCTTCCTGCAGCCTCTGCATCGCATCGCCCAGCGGGTACAACGGATGCCCGAGTACGGCGTTCAGATCGTCGATAATGCCATGCGCGTGCGGCTTCACGTCCACCCCTCCGATTGTGCATCGTGTTCACTTCGAGGGTAACGGAACCGGAGAGGCAATGCTGTGAAAAGTGTCACAATCCTTGAAAAGATGCCCTGAATAAGCGAAAGTGACCGAATGCGGCACCCGATCCGATGTCCGCATCCGATCCCCGAAGCCGGCGCCTCACCTCAAAACGCCATCGCCGCCCGCACCGCGCGCTGCCACCCGGCATACAGCCGGTCGCGCTCCGCGGCTTCCATCGCGGGCTCGAACCGCTTGTCAAGCCGCCATTGCGCGGCGATCTCCTCCCGGCCGCCGAATACGCCGGCGCCGAGTCCGGCCAGGTACGCCGCGCCGAGCGCTGTCGTCTCGTAGTGCACCGGCCGCTCGACGGGCGTGCCCAGCAGGTCGGCCTGGAACTGCATGAGCAGATCGTTCATCGCCGCGCCGCCGTCGACGCGGAGCGCCTTCAACCGGACGCCCGCGTCCTCCTCCATCGCGTCCAGCACATCCTTCGACTGGTAGGCGATCGACTCCAGCACCGCCCGGATGAAATGCTCCTTCGACGTGCCCCGCGTCAAGCCGAAAACGGCGCCGCGCACGCTGCTGTTCCAATACGGCGTGCCGAGTCCGACGAACGCCGGCACGACATAGACGCCCTCGCTCGATTCGACCCGGCCCGCATACGCCTCCGAATCGGGCGCCGCCTTGATGATGCGCAGGCCGTCGCGCAGCCACTGGATCGCGGAACCGGCGACGAACACGCTACCTTCCAGCGCGTACTCGACCCGTCCTCCCGCGCCCCAGGCGATCGTTGTGAGCAGGCCGTGCTTCGACGGAATCGCCTTCTCGCCGGTATTCATCAGCATGAAGCAGCCGGTCCCGTACGTGTTCTTCGCCATGCCGGGCTCGAAGCATCCCTGCCCGAACAGCGCCGCGTGCTGGTCGCCCGCCGCCCCGGCGATCGGCACTTCGCAGCCGAAGAACGCATTCGGCGACGTGCGGCCGTACACCTCCGATGACGGCCGCACTTCCGGCAGCATCGCGGCCGGCACACCGATGAGCCGCAGCAGCTCTTCGTCCCATTCCAGCTTGTGAATGTTGAAGAGCAGCGTCCGCGACGCGTTCGTCACGTCGGTGACGTGGAGAGCGCCGTCCGTCAGCTTCCAGATGAGCCAGGAGTCGATCGTGCCGAACAGCAGCTCGCCCCGCTCCGCCCGCTCCCGCGCGCCGTCCACATGGTCGAGCAGCCAGCGGATTTTCGTGCCCGAGAAATACGGGTCGATGAGCAGCCCGGTCCGCTCCCGGATGAGCGGCTCGGCGCCTTCCGCGCGCAGCCGTTCGCAGATGTCCTCCGTCTGGCGGGACTGCCAGACGACCGCATGATGGATGGGACGACCGGTCTTGCGGTCCCAGACGACCGTCGTCTCCCGCTGGTTCGTAATGCCGATGGCGCTGATCTGGTCAGGCTGGATGCCGGCCTGCGCAATCGCCGTGGCCACAACGCTGTGAACGGAGATCCAGATCTCCTCGGCATCGTGCTCGACCCAGCCCGGCTGCGGATAATGCTGCCGGATCTCCTGCTGGGCCTTGGCCGCGATATGGCCTTCCGCATCGAAAAGGATCGCCCGCGAGCTCGTTGTCCCCTGGTCAATGGCAAGCAAGTAAGGGCCGCCCATGTTTCTCACTCCCCGCACTCGTCTGCTCGTTTCTGATTGTAAGCGCTGTAAACACTATAGCCGCCGCCGGCCCGGGCTGTCAACGACGCCCGGCCTTCTTGACGATCAGCACGGGCACGGTGGCGTGCTGCACGACATGATGGCTGACGCTGCCGAGCAGCATCTCCCGCAGCTTGCCGAGTCCGCGGCTGCCGAGCACAATCAGATCGCAGCCGTACGCCCGGGCGTATTCCAGAATGACCGGTCCCGGCGCGCCGTACGCCAGCTCCGCCTTGAACCGGACGATACCGCGCGCGGCTTCCTCCGCCTCTTTCAACAACTTGGACGCGCGCTGCAGTTCATCCTCGGGACTCACGGCCGGCGTGAACAGCATGTCGCCGGCGAATCCGGCCGGCACCGGCGCGACATGCAGCACCGTCAACTTCGTTCCGCCCCCGGCGTCCGCGATGCGCACCGCCTCGCGCAGCGCATGCCTCGCCTGTTCCGAGCCGTCGTAGGCCGCCAGAATATGCCGATAGAGCATAAGCGTACCTCCTCCGCATCCCGCTGGACTCCTTTATTCCTATAATATCTTGGCGCCGGTCCGGTTGGCATTGATGATTTGCGGGTGCTGCAGGTTACGGCAGGTGATCAACCGGCTGATTTCGTTGGCGGAGCGTGCGCCTGGAAGATGCCGCCGAAAACGCATGTTGCCGATGACGCGTCACGCATCGGGTTGAGCGAAGGGGATATGGTCAAAAAGGGATGGAAACCGGCAATCCGCGATTGCGATTTTCCCCACGCCGATATAAAATGAACTTTAGTGGAATCATTTGAACCAAAATGAACGTGAAAAGGAGAGAGTGCACGATGGAGATCCGTTACGCGGTCCATCCGCAGGAAGCCAGGAAGTACGATACGACGGCGCTCAGGGAACATTTTCTCATTGAAACGCTGTTCAAGCCCGGCGAGATCGTGCTGACCTACTCGCACGTGGACCGCTTCATCGTCGGCGGCGTCCAGCCGGCCGGCTCTCCGGTCAAGCTGGAGGCCGACCCGAAGGAGATCGGCGCGGCCACGTTCCTCGAACGGCGGGAAATCGGCATCATCAACATCGGCGGCAGCGGCACGGTGACGGTGGACGGCACGGTCTATGCGATGGAGCCGAAAGACTGCCTGTACATCGGCCGCGGCGCGAAGGACGTCATCTTCGCGAGCGACCGCGCCGACGCGCCGGCGAAGTTCTATTTCAACTCGTGTCCCGCCCACCAGACCTACCCGACGGTGAAAGCGGCAATCAGCGAAGCGACGCCTCGCCATCTCGGCAGTCTCGAACAGTCAAACGAACGGACGATCTACCAGTACATTCATGAAGGCGGCATCAAGAGCTGCCAGCTCGTGATGGGCATGACGCTGCTGAAGCCGGGCAGCATGTGGAACACGATGCCCTGCCATACGCACAACCGGCGGTCGGAAGTGTACTTCTACTTCGACATGCCGGACAGCGGCGTCGTCTTCCACTTCATGGGCGAGCCGCAGGAGACGCGCCACATCGTCGTCCGCAACGAGCAGGCGGTCATTTCGCCGAGCTGGTCGATCCACAGCGGCGTCGGCACGGCCAGCTACACGTTCATCTGGGGCATGGCGGGCGAGAACCAGGCGTTCGACGACATGGATCCCGTCGCCATGCAGGAGCTGCGCTGATCCGTCATGAATGTGCTGAAACGGCATGAAGCCATCATGGAGCAACTGCTCGCGCATCGCGAAGTGACCGTCGCGGAGCTGAGCGAGCGGCTGCAGGTGACGGGCAAGACGATCCGCGAAGATCTGGCGAAGCTGGAGGAGCGCGGGCTGCTCGTCCGCGTCCGCGGCGGCGCGATGCTCGCGCAGCGCGAGCAGTTCGGCATTCTGCCCGAGCGCGGGCCGGTCACGCGCCATCTCGCGGAGAAGGCGGAGATCGCCGCCGCAGCGCTCGAGCTGATCGAGCCGGGCGACACGATCGCCCTCGACGGCGGCTCGACGACGCTGGAGCTGGCCCGCCGGCTGCCGAACGAACCGCTTACGGTCGTCACGAACGACGTGTACATCATCGGCGAGCTGGCGTTCAAGCCGGAGATCCGGCTCGTCGTTCCCGGCGGCAGCCGCGTGCGGAACATGCTGGCCGGTCCGGAAGCGGTGCGGTTCGTGCGCGGCCTCAATCTGCGGAAAGCGTTTCTGACCGCGACGGGCGTGCACGAAACCTACGGATTCTCCATCTACACCGGCGAACTGGTCGAGTTCAAGCGCGCGCTGATCGAGACGGCGATGCACCGCTACATGCTGGCCGACCGGCACAAATTCGGCCGTATCGCGCTGCGCACCTTCGCCGCGCTTGCGGACGTCGACCAGCTCATCGTCGACAGCGGCCTGGACGCGGAGACGGCGGCGCGCTATGCGGCGGCCGGCGCCCGGATTGTCAAGGCGCCGGGCGGATCGCGCGAAGCTTCCGCTTCCGGATCGGAACAAGGACAAGAAAGCGAGGGAATTTCCGAATGAAAGATTGGTTCGACCTGACGGGACGCCATGCGTTTGTTACCGGCACTTCCGGCGGACTCGGGCGGGCGATGGCGATCGCCCTGGCGGAAGCCGGCGCATCCGTCGCCCTGGTGTCCAGCTCGGGCAGCGCCGAGACGGCCGGCATCATCCGCGGTTTCGGCGGCCGGGCGGAAGACATCCCCGCGGATCTGAGCCGTCCGGAAGAAGCGGAACGGGCCTGGCGGCAGGCCGTCGAGACGTTCGGCCGGATCGACATTCTCGTCAACAACGCCGGCATCATCCGCCGCACCCCCGCGGCGGACCATTCGCGCCAGGACTGGAACGACGTGATCGCGCTCAACTTAAACGCCGTCTTCTTCTTGTCCCAGCTCGCCGGAAAGCATATGATAGAGAATGGCTATGGCAAAATCATTAACATTGCCTCCATGCTCTCGTTCCAGGGCGGCATCAACGTGCCGGGTTATACGGCCAGCAAGCACGGCGTGGCGGGGCTGACGAAAGCGCTCGCCAACGAGTGGGCGGGCAAAGGCGTCAACGTCAACGCCATCGCGCCGGGCTACATGGAGACGAACAACACGGCGCCGATCCGCGCGGACGAGCAGCGCTATCACAGCATTTCCGAACGCATCCCTGCCGGTCGCTGGGGCGTGCCGGACGACCTGAAAGGGCCGGTCGTCTTCCTGGCTTCGCGCGCGTCCGACTATGTGCACGGGCATATCCTCTGCGTGGACGGCGGCTGGATGGCGCGTTAGAACCGAAAGGAGCCTTGTCCCGATGAAGAAACTTCAGTTGATCGGCCGGCTGCACGAGGCGGGCGTCGTCGCCGTCCTGCGCGGCGAATCGCCCGAGGATGTCGTGCGGATGGCGGAGAAGTCGATCGAAGGCGGCATCCGCGCGATCGAGATCACGATGACCGTGCCGTATGCGCTTGAAGCGATCACCGCGCTTGCGAAGAAATATCAGAGCGGCGACCCGGCGGCTGCGAACTATGCGATCATCGGCGTCGGCACCGTGCTCGACAGCGAGACGGCGCGCGCGGCGATTCTCGCCGGCGCCGAATTCGTCGTCTCGCCGAGCGTCGACGAAGCGACGATCCGGCTGTGCAACCGGTATCGCGTTCCCGTCATGCCCGGCGCGGTCACCATCGCCGACATCACGAAGGCGCTCGAGCTCGGCGTCGACGTCGTCAAGCTGTTCCCGGGCAGCATGTTCAGCCCGTCCATCATCCCGACGCTCAAGGGGCCGCTGCCGCAGGCCAACATCATGCCGACCGGCGGCGTCTCGCTGTCCAACCTCGGCGAATGGATCAAATCCGGCGCGTTCGCGGTCGGCATCGGCGGCGATCTGACGAAGGATGCCGTCAAGACCGGCAACTACGACCTGATCACAGACAAGGCGCGCGCGTACATGGACGCCTTCCGCAAGGCGAAGGCGGAATAACCGGCAAAAAAGGCGGTCCGGCTGCATGCCGAACCGCCTTTTTTCATCGCTCACCGATCCGCCCGCGCTGCAAGGTACTTCCAGCTGACCGCAAGGCTTTCGAACGGATCGCGCCGGCAGACGTCCTGCTCGACGATGTACCATTCCATGCCGACTGCGCGGCAGGCGTCCAGAATCGCATCCCAGTTCATGTTGCCTTCGCCGAGCTCGGCGAAATGCTGTTCGTCCTCGTAGATGGCCATGTCCTTCAGGTGCACGACCTTCATCCGGCCGTCCAGCTTGCGGATCCAGGCCGCCGGATCGGCGCCGCCTGCCTGCGCCCAGTACGTGTCCAGTTCGAAATGGAAATCAAGCGGGTCCGTCTCCGCCAGCAGCAGGTCCATCGCCGTGCGGCCGCCGTATTTCTCGAACTCCAGCTTGTGGTTGTGGTAGACGAACTGCAGCCCGGCGTCGCGCAGCTTCCGCGCCGGCTCCGACATTTCGCGGATGAACGCCTCGTACCCTTCGCGCCCGGCTTCGGCGTAATGCCGCGGAATCATGCCGAGCCCGACGTACCGGCAATTCCACAGCTTGTGCTCCGCGATGACCGCGTCCAGGTCGCCGAGAAGACGCGCGTACGGCACATGCGTCGCACAGATCGACAGCCCGTGCCGGTCGGCCGAAGCCTTCACCTCGCGCGGATCGATCGGCCCGATGGCCGACACCTGCACCGCCGTGTACCCGATTTCGGCGACGCGCTGCAGCGTCAAGTCAAGATCTTCCGCCGTCTTCGTGAACTCGCGCAGCGTGTACAGCTGCGCCGCAATCTGCTCCTTCTTCACGCGTGTGTCCCGCCTTTCGCGCCGAACCCTTTTTATCCGTACACCCGCTCGGCCCGCGCCTGCGCGATCAGGCAGAGCTCCGCCGCCTTGAACGCGTGCGCCTGCGTCATCGCGTGCTCCGTCCGGTTCAGGCAGTCGAGGATGAGCCGGCCGAAATACGGATAGCCGACCTTGCCGCGGCAGTCCATGTAGAACTCGCCTTCCCCGTTCACCAGGTACAGATGCCCGCCTTCCGGCGACCGGGCGATGTCGATGTATTTGCGCAGCTCGATGTAGCCATCCGTGCCGAGGATGACCGTCCGCCCGTCGCCCCACGTGCCGAGGCCGTCCGGCGTCAGCCAGTCGACGCGGAAATAGTTCGTCGCTCCATTGTCGCCGAGCAGCGTCGCATCGCCGAAGTCCTCGAGCTCGGGGTACTCGGGATTGCGGTAGTTGCCGACCTTGCTGTGCAGCACCTTCGCGTCCTTGCAGCCGGCGTAGAACAGAAACTGCTCGACCTGGTGGCTGCCGATGTCGCACAGGATGCCGCCGTATTTCTCCCGTTCAAAAAACCACTTCGGCCGCGAAGCCGCATTCAATCTGTGGGGCCCGAGTCCGAGCACCTGCACGACCCGCCCGATGGCGCCCGATTCGATCAGGTCGCCCGCGTGGACGGCGCTCTCCACATGCAGCCGCTCGCTGTAATAGACGGCGTACTTCCGCCCCGTCTCGGCGCAGGTCCGCCTTGCCTCCTCCAGCTGCTCCAGCGTCGTGAACGGCGCCTTGTCGACGAAATAGTCCTTGCCGTGCCGCATCACCTTCACGCCGAGCGGCCCGCGCTCGCACGTGACGCCGGCGGCGGCGACCAGCATCACTTCCGGGTCCTGCAGAATCGCGTCCGCCGAGGGCGCAACTTTCACACCCGGATACGTCTTCACGAACCGCTCGACCTTCGCCGGATCGTCATCGTACACCCATTTGAGCGTTCCGCCCGCTTCAATCAGCCCGTTGCACATGCCGTAGATGTGGCCGTGCTCCAGATCCATCGCCGCGAACACGAACTCGCCCGGCTTCACGACCGGGCTGGGCCTTCCCTGCGGCGCGTAGTTCATGCCGTCTCCCTTCATGGTCTCCGCTCCTCTCTCAAGCCTTCGCGCCCTGCGTCCTGCGCTGCCGCGATTCGTCGATCCGCGCCATCAGCTCCACATGGAACCGGTCCTCGTCAATCGGCATCTCGACCCAGTCGTCCGTCCAGGTCGACAGCAGCATCGCATTGGACAGCATCAGGCCGTGGATGCCGTCTTCGCCCGGCGCGAGCAGCGGCGTCCCCTTGAGCACCGCGTCCGTCCAGTTCTGCAGGATGCCCTTGTGCTGGGGTCCGCTGCCGGGCTCGACCGGAATCTCCACCTTCCAGCACTCCGGCTTGCCGAACAGGCCGCGGTACGACGCGTTGAACTCCGGTTCGGACACGCGCAGCCGCCAGAACGACATCTTGCCGTCCTCGATGACGATCTTGCCCCGCGTGCCGGTCACCTCGAACCGGTTCGTGCCCGGCGCCTCGGCCGTCGTCGCGATGAACACGCCGGTGCCGCCGTTTTCGTACTCGACATAAGCCGTGACTTCGTCCTCGACCTCGATGTTCCGGTATTTGCCGAAGCGGCAGAACGCGCGCATTCTTTTCGGCTTGAGCAGCGTCGTCCAATGCCACAGATCGAGCTGGTGCGGGCACTGGTTGATGAGCACGCCGCCGCCTTCGCCTTCCCATGTCGCGCGCCAGCTTCCGGAATCATAGTAGCTCTGGGGACGGTACCAGTCCGTAATGATCCAGTTCGTCCGCCGGATCTCGCCGAGCTCGCCGCTTTCGACCAGATCGCGCAGCTTGCGGTAGAGCGGATTCGTCCGCTGATTGTACATGATCGCGAAAACGGTGCCCGCCGAAGCCGCCGCTTCGTTCATCTCGCGCACCTGTTTCGTATAGACGCCCGCCGGCTTTTCAATCAGCACGTGCAGCCCGTGTGCGAACGCGCGGATCGCCAGCGGCGGATGATCGTAATGCGGCGTCGCAATCACCACGCCGTCGATCTCTCCGGAGGCCATCATCTGTTCCGCGTCGCCGAAACCTTTCACTTGATCGCCGTACTGCTCACGCGCCCATTCCAGCCGCTCCGGCCGGGCATCGCATACCGCAGCCAGCACGCCGCCTGCCACTTCGCCGCGCGCCAGCACATCCGCATGCGAGGTGCCCATGTTGCCGAGCCCGATCACTCCGATGCGCAGCATTGCTTCCACTCCTGACTTTCGGTATTGGTGTTCTCCGCCCCCATCCTAACATCTTGGATATGTCAGCACTTTCACGACAGTAACCGTTTTGCGGCCGCATTTGATCCTGATTGACTTTTTTCTCGATAAAAAAACTCCCGCCCGGCAGCTGCCGTTGTGGTACACTTGGCAGCAAGGAGGAGTTTTCGATGACCCTGCGCGACCAATTCGGACTGCCGATCGACGCATCGTTCAATCAGGATCAATACCCGACAGGCCGGTTCCATGCGCATCCGGAATATGAGATTTACTATTTCCACGGCGGCGGCTGCACCTATCTGATCGGCGGGCGCATGTTCGAGCTCGCCCCCGGCGATCTCATCATCATGCACGGCATGACGCTGCATGCGCCGATCATCAATCGCCGCCTGCCGTATTTGCGGACGATCGTCCATTTCGATCCGGCGTTCGCCGCCGAACTGCTGCGCCCGCCGCTTCCATTCCGACCTAACGCCAGTCCGGATACAGATCGGTCCGCCGGTCGCGCCACGTCGTCACGGAGCCGCTCTCGCGCACTTCTTCGAGCAGCCGCAGGTCGAGATCGGCGGTGATCACCATGTCCTCGCCGATTTCGCCTTCGGCCAGAATGCCGCGCGGCGGGAACGGAATGTCGTTCGGCGTGATGATCGCGGCCTGACCGTAGTTGAGCCGCATGAAATCAACCGTCGGCAGCGAACCGACCGTGCCGGTCAGCACGACGTACACCTGATTTTCGACCGCCCGCGCATGGCTTGTATAGCGGACGCGGAAGAAGCCGTGGCGGTCGTCCGTGCAGGACGGACAGAAAATGACGTCCGCCCCCCTCGCCTTCGCCATCCGCACAATTTCCGGGAACTCGATATCGTAGCACGTCAACAGCGCGATCGTGCCGTGATCCGTCTCGAACACCTTCAGATCCTCGCCCGGCGCCAGATTCCATTCCCTCACTTCGGTCGGCGTCAGATGCAGCTTCGGCTGCTCGAACACCCGGCCGTCCGGCATGAACAGATGGGCGGTGTTGTACAGCTTCCCGCCCCGCTCGATGACGTGGGTACCGGCGATGATGTGCATCCCCGTCTCCCTCGCCAGCCCGGCGAACAGCTCGCGGTAGCGGTCCGTGAACTCCGGCAGCCGGCCGATCGGCAGCGCCCGGCCTGTACCGTCGCCGATCGAAAGCAGCTGCGTCGTGAAAAACTCGGGAAACAGCACGAAGTCCGCCCCGAACTCCTGCGCGGCGCGGACATAATGCGTCGACTGCGCGGCGAACGCGTCGAATGAATCAATCGTCTGCAGCCGGTATTGCACGGCGGAGACGCGGAATTTTCCGTTTTTCATGCGCTTGTCCTCCATGCTCCTCGCCATTCCATGCTCCCATTATGCAGGCCGCCTGCCGATGAAGCAAGCATCCGGCGCATCATAAAAGGACCGGCCGCCTCCCAGGCGGTACCGGTCCTTCCCTGTTTTCGAAAACTATGATTCCCGTCAGGCTTGCTCGGCCGCTTCGATCTCGAGATGGATCTTCACCTCGTCGCCGACCAGCACGCCGCCGGTCTCGAGCGCCGCGTTCCACGTCAGGCCGTAGTCGCTACGCTTGATCGTGCCTTCGGCGCTGAAGCCGGCCTTGTAGTTGCCCCACGGATCTTTGCCGGCGCCTTCGAACGTCACCTTGAACGTCTCGGAGCGGGTGACGCCGCGGATCGTGAGGTCGCCCGTCACTTCGTACTCGCCGTCGCCGGTCCTCTCGATCTTCGTCGCCTTGAACGTCATCTTCGGATGGTTCTCGACATCGAAGAAATCGGCGGAGCGCAGATGCGCGTCGCGGTCGGCATTGCGCGTGTCGACGCTGGCGACGTCCACGCTGAACGCGATGTCCGCCGTCGTCAGATCGTTCGGGTCCGCCTCGATGGAGGCTTCAAACTGGTTGAACGATCCCTTCACCTTCGCAATCATCATGTGGCGGATCGAAAAGTCGATGCTGCTATGCATCGTGTCGACCGCCCATTTCGTTTTGGCCATCGTTTCTTGCTCCCTTCGACATTTACTTACAAAATAATATATACTTACTTTTCTACTACAGCTATCATAGCGTCCGTCAACCCGGATGTCAACTGTTTCTGCCGGCTCTGCGGCTCCATCGGCGGGGCGCCGCATCAAATGCCGACAACTTCATGTCAAATCCGTTCATCGACGCCGCTTAAGCCTGGCGGTATAATGGAAGGGCATTCAAGACAAGCATAGCCATGCGGCTTCGAGGAGGGGTTCCCCCATGAACAATCTGGCCGGAAGAATCGCGCTCGTGACCGGCGCCGGCACCGGCATCGGGCAAGGCATTGCCGTCGCGCTTGCCGAGCGGGGCGCCAAAGTGGCGATTCACTACAACTCCAGCGCGGACGGCGCGAAGGAGACGCTTCGGCGGATCGAGGCCTTCGGCGGCGATGCTTTCATCGTGCAGGGCAACGTCTCAAACAAGGAAGAAATCGATCGCATGACGGCGGCGGTCGCCGACCGTTACGGCGGCATCGATATCCTCGTGAACAACGCGGCCTTGCAGCTTAACCGCGATCTGCTCGACTACACGCCGGAAGAGTTCGACCGGGTGTTCAACGTCAATCTGAAGGGATACTGGCAATGCATCCAGTCCGCCCTGCCTTACATGAAATCGCGGCCGAACGGGCGCGTCATTCTGATCTCGTCCGTTCACGGCAAGCGGCCGTCCGACTTCGACCCCGTCTACGCGATGACGAAGGGCGGCATCAAGATGCTCGCCCGGGAGGCTGCCATCGAGCTGGCGCAATACGGCATTACCGTCAACGTCATCGAGCCGGGCGCCGTGCTGGTCGCACGAACGGCGCCGAAGCAGGTCGAGATGACCGAAGAGGAGCGCAAGGCACACGAGATCCGGTTCCGCAAGAAATTCCCGCTCGGGCGGGTCGGCTTGCCGAAGGATGTCGCCAGCCTCGTCTGCTACATCGCATCGGATGAAACGGAATATCTGTCCGGCGCGGCCATCCGGCTCGACGGGGCGAACATGCTGCTCTGACGGACAACCGCCGCTGCCGCCCGCAATAATCCCGGTCCGAATTGCCAATACTAACAGGGAACGCCAACCATGACAGCAAAGGAGCTGGCCTATGAGACGAAAATTTTTGATCCATGCGGCGCTCGCCGCGGGTCTGGCGGCGGTTCTCCTGTTTGCCGCCCAGACGGCGGCCGCGCATCCGGACAAGGGGCGGGCTGCGGACAAAGCCCAGGCTTCGGGCTATGTGCATGCGGGCATCCTTTCCGCAGCGGCGGATATTCTGAAGCTCAACCGGGATGAACTCCGGCGGGAACTGAAGGAAGGCAAGACGCTCGCCGAAATCGCGGCGAAGAAGGGCATCGGGAAGGACGAACTGATCCGCAGGCTGTCGGAGGCCGCGGCGAAGCGCATCGACGCGCGGGTCGCCGAAGGCAGGCTGACCGCCGCGCGCGCCCGGGAGATCAAGAGCGGTCTTCAGGCGCACATCGAAGCGGCCGTGGACTCGCGCGACATCCTGCGCCCGCTTCACCGTCATCCCGGCCATCTGTTCATGATGCACAAGATCGCATCCGTGCTCGGCATGTCGAAGGATGAGCTCAAGTCCAGGCTTGCCGAAGGCCAATCGATCGGCGAAATCGCGAAGTCCAAGGGGATTTCCGAAGACCGGCTGATCGAGAAACTGAAGGACAGTCTGACCGAAGAATTGCGTCAGTTCGTCCGGATGAAGCATCCCGTCCGGAAACCCGGCAATTCCTGAAGCCCCGCATAGACACACACCCGCGGCCGATGATGCGTTTCGGCCGCGATTTTTTTTGCGTTCCTTCCCCTGGACCGGAGTCCAGGAAGAACATATGCCGCAGCATGAGGACGACCGTCCTTCCGGTGTGCTATTCTGGTTCCAACAACCTGACCGAAGGAGAGCATAGTGGAATGAAAGGAAGAGCCATCGCAGGCATTGCGCTGATTCTGCTCGGAGCTTATCTGTTTTTCATGCGGGATGAAAACATCAGCACCGGTTCGGTCTTCGCGTACTTCTGGCCGACGCTGTTCGTCATACCGGTCGGCATTCTGCTTCACTGGCTGTATTTCGGCGTGTTCGGACGCAGCGCCGTCGGCGTGCTCGTGCCCGCCGGCATCGTCACGACGACCGGCATCGTCTGTCAGATCGCGACGCTGACCGACGGCTGGTCGTATCTGTGGCCCGGCTTCATTCTGGCGGTTGCCGTCGGGCTGTTCGAACTCTACTGGTTCAGCGGACGGAACAAAGCGCTGCTCATCCCGATCAACATACTCGCGGGAGCGTCGCTCATCTTCTTCGTCGCTTTCTCGATCAGCAATCTGCTCGGCAAACTGGCGCTCGGACAGCCTTTTCTTGCGATCGTTTTTATTCTGGCCGGCGCGTTCCTGCTCGCCGCCCGCAAAAGCACGCCGTAACCGCCGCCGAGTTTGTCACTGGGAAATTTGCCTGCGGGTTGCAACCTTTCCGTATCCTGGAACGTCCTGGGGATGAGACCAGATAACGGAGGGATGCCATATGAAGACATGGCGGATCATCACGGCGGCCGCAACCGCTTTTGCCCTGGCCGCGACCATCGGGTGCAACGCAGACAATTCGCAGGATCAGAACAACAGCGCGCCGGAACCGGCCGTGCAGGACGAAGGAAAGCCGGGAACCGGAGGAACGAATGCTCCGGCGGACAATCCGTTGCCGGAAGACGAAGATGGGGCCGTCGACGGGCAGGGAGCCGAACCGTCGACGAATGCCTGCAATGGCGCCGGCGATCAACCGGTCGACCTGCCGGCGCCGGTCGATCCGTCCGAACCGCAGCCGGATGATCCGGCAGCCGGTGAGAGCGGCGATGGTGGAGACGGCACGATGACCATTCTGCCGATCATCGAACCTGCGCCGAAGACGGAGAATACGCCGGGAGCCGTCAGGACTCTCCCTGAGCCGACCGATCCCGGACAGACCGCGCCGGACAGAAACGCCTCCAATCAGGGAGGCGGCGTCGATCCGGACACGCCCGTCTCGAAGCGCGCCGCCGTCAACGGATCCGATTCGGCGGCAGGCACCGTCCCGGGCGCTCCCGCGGATTACGGCGACGGTCGCGAACCCGCGCCTGCCTTGAAAGCCATGCCCGCAACCGGGCAATAAGGATGCAGAAAGGCCGCTCGGACATTCCGTTCCGGACGGCCTTCGTCTATCACGAAGCCAGACGCATCAGCAGCGCTTTCGGATTCGGATGGCTGCCGAGCGCGCCGGATTTGAATCCTTTGAGCATCCCCGCATATAAACGATTATGCTCCCCGAAAAGATACGCGTACCCTTCGGCCCTCCTTGTTCGTTTATCAGTCGAAACAAAAGCATGCATGAAGGAGGATAACGCCATGCCATATGTGCCGATAGTGGTGGAACAGACCAACCGCGGGGAGCGATCGTACGACATTTATTCCCGCCTGCTCAAGGACCGGATCATCATGCTCGGCAGCGCCATCGACGATCAGATCGCGAACACGATCGTGGCGCAGCTGCTGTTCCTTTCCGCCGAAGCGCCGGATCAGGACATCTATTTCTACATCAACGGTCCGGGCGGATCGGTGACGGCGGGGTTCGCCATCTATGATACGATGCAGATCGTGAAGCCGAAAGTGCATACGATCTGCGTCGGTTTCGCCGCGTCCTTCGCCGCCATGCTGCTGATGGGCGGAGAACCCGGCTACCGCTTCGCGCTGCCGAACAGCGAGATCATGATCCACCAGCCGCACGGCGGCGCGCAGAGGCAGACCAGCGACATCGCGATCACCGCGAAGCGGTTCATGGAAACCCGCTCGCGCATCTATCGCATCGCATCCGAACGGACCGGCCAGCCGATCGAGCGGATCGAACGGGACATGGACCGCGACACGCACATGTCCGCCGAAGAAGCGAAGGCGTACGGGATCATCGACAAGGTCATCACGACGATGTAATCACGCGTCCGGGTGCGGCCTGCGGCCCTGGTATCCGTCATGCCAGCCGTGGTAGCAGGTCGCCCGCTCCTCGCCTTCCTTCCAGCAGATCAGCACCTGCTTGCCATCCACGACGGAAGGAAAATCGAGCAGCCCGGGGAACACCGACTTGAGCAGCACGCCGTTCCGCTTGAAATTGCCGATGATCAGTTCCGCTTCCATGCGCAGAAATTCAATCCGGCTTTCGTCCAGGAAGAACGGATCTTCCGTGCCGTATTCCGGCCGTCCGCCGCTTCCCGCATGCTTTCGCTTTCTGTATTCCTTTTTCTTGAGGTGCAGAGCTTCCAGGCGGTGTTCGAGCTCGCGGACCAACGCCTGCAGCCGGGCCAGCTGAATTTTCAATTCCGGCAGCAACGCGTTCGCTTCCGCCAAAGTGAACAAGCGGACGTCCACGGCATGCGCCTCCCTTCCCGAATCGCTACCCACTTCTTCCACTCCGGCCCGCCGAAATCCTGCCTCAAGCCGAAAAACAACCCGCAGCATCAAGCCGGCATACATCAGTCGGTCTCATACAGCGGCGCGACGACCGTATAAGGCGCATTCGGGACTACGATTGTCGTCTTGCGGCTCGTCACATCTTCCACATTGGCCGTATCGCCGATCCAGCGGACGAATCGGCCGCGCTGCGGCGGATAGGCGATGATCTCCACGGTCTCGCCGGGCTCGTACGTGCCGCCGCCCGCGCCGCTCACCACATCCAGCACCGGCTTGCCGTCCGTCCGGAACGGCGGTGCCGGAAGGCCCGCGCGGTTGTACAAATTGCCGATCGGCGAGTCGGCCCAGTTGTAGCGGACGACTGCGGGAGCCTCGACCTGATCGGACCAGACGACCACTTCATCGCCGTCAATCTCCGCCTCGGCCCAGTGGAACTTGCCGTCTTCCCCGGCCACCGCGAACCCGAGCAGCTCGCCATCCGGTGCCGGTTTCACCGGTTCGAGCCCTTCCTTCAGCCCGGCCATCAGCCCCGATTCGGCATGCCGGAACTTGAGGCGGACGCGGTTTCCTTCGACGGTCATCGATTCGAAGATCGGTCCGGAAGGCACGACATCCCGCCCGTAGACCGTGCCGAGCGCGCAGCTTGCCGCCCGACGTCCGACATCCTGCTTGTTCGTCGGGTGGATATCGCCGGGGTTGCCGATATCCGTCGTCACCACGAGACAGGCGCGCGGATCGCCCTGCACCGCCTTGAGCTGCGCTTCGCGCACGATGGCGAACCACGAGCGGTCGTTCACGGGCATGCTGACGCTCTGCAGGGAGCCGTAGGATGACAGTTGGATGATGACGAACGGCAGCCCAGGATCCCGGAACGTCCTCCGCCAGTCATCGATCCACAGCTTCAGCGTCCGGTGGTAGGACGCTTCGCCGCCGTTGCTCTCGCCCTGATACCAGAGCACGCCCTTCAGCCGGTACGGCGCCACGGGCGCGATCATGCCGTTGTACAGCGCCGTCGGCGACGTGAAGGCGTCGATCGCCTCGACGCCGATGCGAACCGCTTCCGCTTCCGCCTTGAGCTGCGGAACCTGCCGCACCGCCTCCAGGCTCATCCACGTCTCGATCTTCGTGCCCCCGACGGCAGCGAATATGATGCCGACCGGCACGCCGGTCTCCCGCGTGACCTCGCGGGCGAAGAACCAGGCCACCGCCGACAGGTTCGGCGCCGTCAACGGAGACACCGGCTGCCAGGTCTGGCGGAGATCGGCTCCCGACAGCGGCACCGCGCTTGTCCGCGCGTCATATTTGACATAGCGGACCAGCGATTCATTCGCCCGCTGGATCTCGTCCGCCGCGTTGATGGCTTGCGACAGCCGCCATTCCATGTTCGATTGGCCGGACGCCAGCCAGACGTCGCCGAACAGGACATCGTTCAATTCGATTTTGCCCGAACGCGAGGATACCGTTATCGTATGCGGTCCTCCCGCCGGATGAACCCCCAGCGAAGCGCGCCATCTCCCCGAAGCGTCGGCCGTGGCCGACGTCGTCTGTCCGTCGAGCGCAACCGTCACCCGATCGCCCGGAGCAGCCCAGCCCCAGATGAATGCTTCCTCATCCCGCTGAAGCACCATATGATCGCTGAAAACCGGGTGAACAAGCGGCTTGCCCTCATGTTCGGATCTCGCCGCATACGAGACGATCGCCTCCGCTTCTGCCTCCTCGCCCGATCCGATGCCGCGCGCGGCCACTTTCAGTTCATAACTGCCGATCCGCGGAGGCAGCCAGATGACGCGGTGGGCATCTCCGTAGTCATTGATCGGCTGCCAATTGCCATTCCTTTCCCTGGCGTAGAAGCGGTATTCCGCAGCGTTGTCGGCAAGCGCGACCAGCGTTACGGGCACATCGGCCGGACCCGAATCCGCCCCGTCCTCCAGGATCAGCTCGACCGACCGGACGGGACCGCCGGCGCCGCCGATGAATTCCGCGTAATCGACCGCGATCCAGCCCCAGTCGCTGGCGATCTCCAGCGTGTTCGTTCCTTCCTTCAGTTCAAATTGGCCGATGACCGCATCGTTCCAATCCCGCGAATCCTTGAACGTGTATTGGAAAGGCGCGGCTCCGTTCAGCCTCAGTGTGTTCGGCTTGTCCCCGCCATACGTCTTGTACCGGACGACGATCATATACGTGCCCGCTTTATCCAGATCCAGCTCAAAACGGAGGACGTCGCCCGATGCGTCGAACCCTTCGACGAACCAACCGCCGGATGCGTTCCCATCCATGCCGGTCGTCAAACCGTTCAGACCGGCCGATTCCGCTTCGATGAGGAGCGATGAACCCGACCGCCCCTCCGTCCGATCCTCCGCATGATCGGTACGGACCTGCCGCGGCTCCGGCGCATCGTCCAGCCGGCTTGTTTCCCAGATGATAATCGCACCAAAAACGCCGACGAACAGCAGCACCGCCGCCGCAAGCGTGGCAATCGTTCCGCGATCGTTCATGATCATCGCCCCGTAATCTCAGGATCTGAGCTCCTTCACTTCATCAAGTGTAAGAACGTACTCATGATGCAACACATGCCGAATATGGTCTTCGCTGTTCTGAATGCCGTCGTTTATGAAATCGCCGTTCCAGGTGCAGAACCAGCTCCAGTGCGTTTCGGTCTTGACCAGCAGATCGGGATCCGGAATGGGGCCGTTCTCCGTCATGGCCGCCAGCAACAATTCCTCCGTCTCCGGAGTCGCGTCCGGATTGACCAGTCGGCGTACGACCCGGTGTTCCGGACGCTTTCGGGCTTTGCGGATTTTGATGTAATCCATATTGTACCATCCCCAGTTGCGGGAGATAAGCACTTCATTTCGCCCGGTCCGGAGCAGCCACTTGCCCGCATACGCCTCCGTGAATGTCCCGGAAGCGGCCAGCCGGATCTCGGCCGCCTGGCGATCGTCCAGCGACAGCATTGTATACTTGTCGCCGCCCGGACTGCTGTAACCGACCCACATATCATAAAGCCCGTCTTCCGGCGCTTCGACGAACACCGTCAGCGAATCTTCATCGTCATCAAATCCGGTTACATAACCGTCACCCGAGTAGCCGGACAATTCCGCAGCAGCATGAACTCCGTTCAGCACACCGGCTTCGGCTTCGAACAGCAGCGGCTGCATCTCCTTCTCCGGCTGCGGCTCCTTCAGGAGCAAAAATGCCGCGGCGGCGGCCGTAACCGCTGCGGCTGCAGCCCCCGTCCACAGAACCTGCCTGGCCTTGCTCATCCCTTGCCCCCCGCCGCATCGCGCAAGCGCACCACCAGGCTGAAATGGTCTCCGGGCGGCACCTGGAATGCAAGCCCCGCGTGCATCAACCGGTCGCCGCCGAATGTGCCGAAACCTTCCACCGCATAGTCCCGCTGCGGATCGAGCCCTTTCAGGCGGAGACGCTTCTTCGGCATATGGGGTTCGGCGAGCACTTTGAAGTAAAACAGCAGCGCTTCGGAACGATCTTCCGTTACGAACATCCAGGCAGTCTCGTTCCCCTCAAACGGACTGAGCAGCCGGTACAGCTCACCCTGCTGGACGATCGGCCGGATCGATTTGTAGAGCGCGACCTGCCGTTTGACCTCTTCCTTCTCCTCGTCCGTAAACTTCGTCAGATCGAGCTCGTATCCGAAATTGCCCGACATCGCCACATCGCCGCGCATCTTGAGCGGCGTCACTCTCCCGACCTGATGGTTCGGAACGGCGGAGACATGCGCGCCGATGGCGCTCGCGGGATAGACGAGACTTGTGCCGTATTGAATCTTCAGTCGCTCCACCGCGTCCGTGTTGTCGCTGGTCCAGGTTTGCGGCATGTAATACAGCATCCCCGGGTCAAAACGCCCGCCGCCGCTCGAGCAGCTCTCGAACAGAATATGCGGGAACTCGCCTGTCAGCCGCTCCATCAGTTCGTACACGCCGAGCATATGGCGGTGCGCAATCTCTCCCTGGCGCTCCGGAGGCGCCGCCGCGGAGCCGATTTCGGTCAGGCTGCGGTTCATGTCCCATTTGACATAGGCGACCGGCACGGATCGGAAAATGGCGCTGAGCATTCCGTAGATGTGCTCCCGCACGTCCGGACGGGACATGTCCAGCACAAGCTGCGTCCGGGCGAGCGTCCGTCTGCGGCCTTCGACATGCAGGCACCAGTCCGGATGTGCCCGGTACAGGTCGCTGTCCGGGGAAACCATCTCCGGTTCCACCCAGATCCCGAATTTCAGGCCGAGCCGGTTGATCCGTTCCGCCAGACCTTCCAGACCGTCCGGCAGCTTGTCCCGGTTCACGACCCAGTCCCCGAGCGAAGTCGTGTCATCGTTGCGCTTGCCGAACCAGCCGTCGTCAAGGACGAACAGCTCGATGCCGAGTTCGGCGCCGGCTTTTGCGATGGATACGAGCTTGTCGGCAGTGAATTGAAAATACGTCGCTTCCCAATTGTTGACGAGAATCGGCCGCACCTGATCCCGGTAGACCCCGCGGCACAGCCGGGTCCGGTACAGCTTGTGGTAGGTGCGCGACATGCCGCCGAGACCATTGTCGGAATAGACCATTACCGTTTCGGGCGTCTGGAACGACTCGCCCGGCATCAGCAGCCAGCAGAAATCGAACGGATTGATGCCGACCTGAACGCGGACTTTCCGCATCGAATCGACTTCCGCTTGTGCGAGGAAATTGCCGCTGTAAACGAAGCTGAATCCGTACACCTCGCCGCGATCCTCATCCGCCCCGGGCTCCGCCAGCGCAAGAAACGGATTCAATTGATGGCCGCTCATCCCGCGCCGGCTCTCGATCCTCGTGCCGCCGGGTCCGATCGGCCGCCGCTGCAGATGCGCTTCCCGCCCCCAGGCGCCCGCGAGATAGACCGCTTCGTAATCCGGGATGTCCATATCGACGCTCATGCTGAGCGCGCGCAGCAGTTTCAGCCGCCCGCTCCCGCTGTTGATCAGCCGGGCGGAACGGGCAATCGCATTCGAATCCTTGAACACCGTGTACAAGAGCGCGACCCGAAGGCCGGAATACGCGTCCGCCAGTGTGATCTCCAGCGTCTCCGCCTCGTCATCGGCCTCTGCATAGGTTGCGGGCAGTCCTTCGAGCCTCGGCTTGCCCGGAATGATTCGATAGCCTTGATACACCAGTTCCGTAATGCGCGACCCGTCTTCGAGCTGCACCTGATAGGCCGGCGAGCGGAAGTCGCCGCTGCCGTACTGCGAATATTCCTGCGGCATCTGGTCCAGATTCCGATGCTTCGGCAGCCCCGGCATGTCCTGCAGATTGCCGTCCGCGCGCAGCTTCTTCCCCCAGTACAGGTGAACCGGATATCCGTCCACAACCTGCATCACATAACTGACATCTTTGCCTTGCAGGTGAAAAAGGCCAGCTCTTTCATCGATATGTATCGCCATATCCGCCGCTCCTTTTGAACAAAATTTTCTCAATTTTTTTGTAACATATTGGAACATGCGGCAGGCATGGAATAACGTATTGTCTGCATGGATAAATGTCGGAAGTGAGAATGCGGTGCTTCTCGGACTAGTGATGCTCTTTCCGCCGCTTTTTGACCATATCCCCTTCGCTCAGCAGCCGAACTCCGCCAGGATGCTTTTCATCCATATCCCGTTCGCTCATGCGGCGATGCAGCGGAATTCATTGTTCCCTGATTTGACCGAATACAAGACGCGTCCCGGAAAATCATTCAAAAATACCCAACCAACCATTGAAATGAGAACATATGTTTGGTATAATGGGATCAGTCACAATTGTCAGGGGGCTGAGCGGGGATGTTCGCGAATGAGCCGGCACTTCGATTTCTCGATTACCCGGAACAGAAATGCGCCGATCTCCTGATGCAAGCGCGCTGGCCCGGCGGTTTCCGGTGCCCGGGATGCGGCAGCACGGCAC